>Ga0190310_1000271_pt1 | contig 17900 bp, 13 predicted proteins | sample 48700778_MG_FD_165059 | JGI IMG/M metagenome (GOLD analysis project Ga0190310, IMG submission 165059) | Hydrothermal vent sediment bacterial communities from Southern Trench, Guaymas Basin, Mexico - 4870-07-7-8_MG | ecosystem: Environmental > Aquatic > Marine > Hydrothermal vents > Sediment ... | reverse complement strand
CTATAGTATCTTCAACTATGAACTCCCCCTCCATGACAGGTATCCTCCATACGGTCTTGCCGTACATTGTGTCCTTAACTTCAAATCCATCTCCAAACTTCGCTAAAGCCTCACCAATATGCATTTTCCTTTTAGCCTTAGGTATACCGTCAAAAAGCGCTGTTGTAGGACAAGTCAAAATGCATTGACCAACTCTAACGATTGTTTGAAGTTTTAGCTCAGGCACGGATCTATGATATATCTGTACTAAAGCCCCCACCCTCCCATCAGGCGTCTTTTCTGGTGGTACAAGCCTCTCTAAACCTGCTTCAGCAGGAGACATTATTATTGAGGTGGCAAACCCTGTTGCAACTCTAGCCGCTGTCAAAGCCCACTTCTCATTTAAAGCCGTTATAAGCAACCTAGTAGCGTACATTGGAAACGCCTCAGCAAATGTATCTTCAACTTCGACGCCTCCAACCTTAAATGACAAGCTCTACCACCAAACCTTATTTTTGATAGCGTTAGAGCTAAAGCTTTAACTCTCTTTTTAAGTTGAAAAACGGAAAAGCTTTTTCAGATTTTGATCATGGAAACATTTAGCTCGGGGGGCTAGTTTTGAGTCAACAAGCACCTATTAGAATAGGCATAGTGAAACTAGGGTGCATAGGCTGCGCTCCTCTCTTGGAATACCTTCTTGATGAAAGAGCCGATCGAGGTGACATAACCGTCAGAGTTGTGACAAGCGGAGCTAAAATGACGCCTGAAGAAGCTGAGAATGTCATAAAGATGTTGGAGCCCTTTAAGCCGCAACTAATAATCATTGCAAGTCCGAATGCAGCTCTCCCGGGACCAACAAAGGCTAGAGAAGCTGCTAAAGCATTAAACGCGCCAATCGTGATCATAACTGATGCACCAGCAAAGAAAGCAGCAAGCAAATTCGAGGAGGGAGGTTTCGGCTATATAATAGTCGAAGCAGATTCGATGATTGGCGCCAGAAGAGAGTTCCTAGACCCCACTGAAATGGCTCTCTTCAACGCAGACATCATAAAGGTATTAGCTATAACAGGAGTCTTCAACCTAGTAGTAAAGACCATAGATGAAATGATCTCTTCGATCAAGAAGGGGGAGGAGGTTAAACTACCAAAAATAATAGTGAATAAAGATCTTGCACTTGAAAATGCTGGCTTCTCAAATCCATATGCCCAGGCTAAAGCTATGGCTGCATTTGAAGCTGCAAGGAGAGTTGCAGATTTGACAACAGAAGGCTGCTTCAAGGTTCAAGAATGGGAAAAGTACATACCTCTCGTAGCTGCTGGCCATGAGTTAATGAGATATGCGGCCAAGCTAGCTGATGAAGCCAGGGAAATCGAGAAGGGCATAGATCAAGTAATGAGGATACCTCATAGAGCAAGCGGCGAATTAGCAGTGAAGAAAAAGCTAATAGAGAAATTGCCTTCTAAGCGCGAGTGATCGTTCATGCCTCAACTTGAAGTCGCGCTAGTAACATGTAGAACATTAAGGCAAGGCTCTCAAATAGAGACAAATCGATACACAAAAGATTATGCGGATGTAGCAGCTGTATGCTTTATGAATCCTGATGACATGGCAGAGCTAGGAGTCAAAGAGGGCTCTCACGTAAAAGTAACAACAGAAGCGGGCTCTGTTGTAGTTAAAGTATCAGCCTATAAAGGAAATCCCAGAGGTTTGGCATTTATACCGTTAGGGCCATGGGCTAACGCCGTAATACCGACTAGGACAAGGAGCACGGGGATGCCCTTCTTTAAAGACCTTAAGGCGGTCATAGAACCAACGGATGAACCCATATTATCAGTAGAAGAGATGGTAGCAAGAAATGCTGGCAAGAAGCCCCTAAAGATCCCCGTAGAATACCTGATGAGTCCAGCGGACTTTAAAGGTGAAGGAGTATTTGAAAGCCATATCTGCACGATATGCGGCTGTGACTGTGACGACTTAGTGCTTGAGGTTAAAGGAGGAATAATAACAAGCATTAAAAATGCGTGTGCAAGGTCATTAGCGAAATTCAAGTCTTATGCTTCTGAGAGAGTTAAAACACCCCTCATAAGAGTTGGTGGTGAACTTAAACCAGTCAGTTATGAAGAAGCAATAGCAAAAGCAGCCGAAATCCTGGTTAATGCAAGATACCCCTTATTGTTTGGCTGGAGTGAGTCTTCAAATGAAGCTACAAGACTTGGAGTTAGGTTAGCAGAGCTCGTAGGAGGAGTAATCGATTGCCTGGCAACTTTCTGTCATGGGCCTACAGTCATGGGAATCCAGCAATTCGGCATAGTAACGTCAACTCTAGGAAACATAAGAGATAACGCGGATCTAATGGTCTTCTGGGGATGCAATCCTCCAGCATCACATCCAAGACATTTTGTGAGGTACTCAGCTTTATCTAAAGGCTCAAAGATCAAAGGCAGAGCTGAGAGGAAGATAATAGTCGTTGACGTAAGAGAAACCGAAGCCTCAAGAGTAGCGGACATGTTTATTAAAATAAAGCCGGGAACGGACTATGAGCTCTTAACAGCATTACTAATGGTTGTAAAGGGACTTGAGATAGAAGATGAAGAGGTCGCTGGAGTTCCGAGAGAAACAATAGTGAAAATGGCCGATATGATGATGTCAGCTAAATTCGGCGTGCTTTTCTACGGTCTAGGCTTAACAGCCACATCTGCAAGAAACAGAAATATCGAGGCTGCGATAAGGCTTGTCCAAACATTAAACGACTGGACCTTATTCAGCCTAAATGCCATGAGAGGGCACTACAACGTAGCAGGGAATAACCAAGTCTTCAGCTGGCTAACAGGATACCCATATGCAATAGACTTGAGCAGAGGATATCCAAGATACAATCCCGGTGTGACATCAACAATTGACTTGCTGGCCAGAGGGGAAGTCGATGCAGCCATGATAGTAGCGAGTGATCCAGGAGCGCACTTCCCAGCCCAAACGCTAAAACACCTAGCGAAAATACCATTAATAGTTATAGACCCTAAGTGGTCGTTGATAGCGAGCTTAGCCGATGTCTACATACCAACGAAAATGGTTGGAGTAGATGCTGAAGGCTCATGCTATAGAATGGATAACGTGATTCTAAGAGCTAAGAAGGCTCTCGAAACTGATGGCTTAATGGATGATGTCGAGCTTCTTGAAAAAATAATTGAGAAGGTTAAGGAGGTTAAGAGTCATGCAACATGAACCTTTAATAATTAAGGGAGGATACGTAATAGACCCCTTAAATAAGATAAACTGCGAGATCATGGACATAGGAGTGGCTAATGGAAAAATAGTGGATCCATCAACAATAGAATCCAAAGCTAAGATTATAGATGCTAAAGGCAAGCTCGTAATGCCTGGAGGAGTCGAACTTCACTCTCATGTTGCAGGTCCTAAGTTTAATGCCGGTAGGATAATGATGCCTCACGATCATAGAAGGGCATGGGTTAAAGCCACATTAGATGGCAGATCAGGTGTAGGACTAACAGTTCCTTCAGTTACCTTCATCGGCTATAGATATGCGCAAATGGGCTGGACTACTGTAGTAGAGCCAGCAATGACAGCCTTCAAGGCAAGGCATACTCACGAGGAGCTTGATGACATGCCGATAGTCGATAAGGCATGCTTCCCACTCTTCGGCACAAGCAGGATAGTCATGGATCTCGTGAGCAAAGGAGACATTGAGGGGCTCAAGGGTTATGTAGCGTGGCTACTCAATGCTGTGAAGGGATATGCGATCAAAATAGTAAATCCAGGTGTTGCCGAGCCAACATGGTGGAATAGATACATAGGATTAGATCTAGATGATCAATTACCAGAACTTGGCATAACACCAAGAGAAATAGTAAGAGCGCTTTGTCGAGCTTCATTAGAGCTCAAGCTTCCACATCAAATACATATTCATTGCAATAAGCTTGGATTCCCAGGCAATTACGTGTCCACATTGAAGACCATGGATTGCGTATCAGATCTATATAAAGGCGACAAGCCCGTAATACACATAACTCACGTGCAGTTCACGGGTTACGCAGGAACATCATGGGCTAACTTAGCATCAGGAGGCGAAGAGATAGCCAAATACTTGAATGCTCATAACCATGTGACATTGGACTTAGGTCAAGTAATATTTGGCGATGCAGTAACCATGACGGCTGACGCCCCGTTTGAGTATGTGTTATATCACATTATGATGGGTAAGTGGTATAGCACAATGGCCGAAGCAGAGGCAACAGCCGGTATAGTGCCGTACATGTATAGAAAGAACAACTATGTCAACACAGTGCAGTGGTGCATAGGGTTAGACGTGGCGCTTTTAACGAAAGATCCATGGAAGATAGTATTCACATCGGATAATCCCAATGCGGGTAGATTTACAAAGTATCCAATAGGCCTCTCATGGCTTGTAAGTAAGAAAGCCAGAGAAGAGATTATGGCTAAAGTCAATAGGAGAGGGTTAAAACATGCAGCACTACCATCAATAGGTAGAGAATACACGCTTTATGATATAGCGATAGTGACTAGAGCAGGGCCAGCCAAAATACTAGGCCTTGAAAAGCAGAAGGGTCATTTAGGAATAGGGGCAGATGCCGACATAGCGATTTACGATTTAAACCCTGTTGAAGTTGATGCGTCAAAGGACTATAAAGCCTTCATCAAGGCCTTTAAGAGAGCATACTATACGATAAAGTCAGGCATAATAGTTGTCAAAGAAGGCAAAGTTGTTCAACCAGACGTTTATGGAGCTACGTACTATGTTGATGCAACAAAGGTCATAGATCCTGACGTGTACGATAGGACGGTCAAGTACCTCAAGGAAGTCTTTCCGCAATTATACAGCGTATCGTATGACAACTACATTGTAGGTGACCATGAAATTAGAAGACCAGTTAAATTGGAGGTGAAATGACATGCCAACTTTAACATTAAACCTAGCTAAAGATCCAGGAGTCCCAGTTGAAGTCGAGGAAGTAATACCAAACAAAATAGCTGGCCTCACATTAAGCGACCTATCAAAAATAACTGTTTGGGTCGGAAACAGGAAGCTAAAGCTAACTGAAGTCTTTGAAGTTGAGGGCGAAGTAGCCTCAAAGCCCGAAGAGATGAAAATAATCTTCAAGGGCTACACCAATAGGTTTAGACGCGTCGGCGAAAAAATGAGCGCAGGAGAAATTGAAGTGCAAGGAGATGTAGGGGCATATGCAGGGCGAAAAATGAGAGGAGGCAAGCTGGTAATAAAAGGCTCAACGGGCCCATCACTTGGAGCTAAGATGTATGGCGGGACCATAGAGGTTCACGGCTCAGCAGGAGACAGAGTCGGAGGTTCATATCGAGGCGAACTTCCAGCAAAAGGGATGAAAGGAGGAACGATCATAATCCATGGAGATGCTGGCGCCGAAGTAGGTTTAGGCATGAGAGGCGGGACGATAATAGTCAATGGCTCATGCGACATCATGCCAGGTCTAGAAATGAAAGGAGGAACAGTGCTCATCAAGGGTAATTGTGCAGGCAAAGCTGGAGCTAGAATGACCGGGGGTAGAGTTATAATACTCGGAAAGATACCAACGATACTGCCAAGCTTCTACACCGATGAGGTAAGGCCATCAATGAAAGTAGCAGGAGAGAAAATAGAAGGTCCATTGCTAGTATTCGTTGGAGATGTCATAGCAAGCGAAAGATGCGGAGGCAGGCTCATAGTCAACCTAAAGAGCAATCCGCATCTAAAGAAGTATGAGGAGCTTGCAACACAGAAAATCGAAGTCGAAATCTAATGATTTTTTCTCCTACTTTGCATTTAACAAAAAATGGATAATGAGGGTCTCAGAGCTTCACTTGAAGGCTGGTATGATTTTTCTTCCTATGGTCTCTATAGCGGCCTTCTTCTTGGGGCCTAGAGGTGAGCCGGCAACGAATTGTGTTACTCCCATTTTTATTAGCTGCTCAATTCTTGATATACACTCTTCAGGCGTTCCCGAAACAGAGAATGCGTCCAGAGATTCATCGGATACTGCCTTGCCAGCTCCAGGTATATCGCCTTTAGCTAAAGCGCTTCTAATGGCTTCGACTTCTTCTTTCTTGATTCCATGCCTCTCAAGGACATTGTCCGGTGATCCAGCAACTATGAAGGCAACAACAATTCTAGCTGCTTCTCTAGCTTTGGCGGCATTTTCATCAACTGATAGAGCTGCATACGCGACTACGTCTATATCCTCTATCTTCCTACCAGCCTTTTGTGCTCCATCCCTAATGTACTTGACGGCATACTCGAAGTCCTTAGGATGTGAGGCATTAATCAATACTCCATCGCCTGTGGCACCTGCAAGCTCGAGCATCTTGGGCCCCTGAGCTCCTATGTAGATTGGTATTGGCGTTGAAGGCTTGAAGCTAAGCCTAGCATTAGCTAAGTGAAAGACGTCTCCACTAAAGTTCACGGTCTTGCCAGCCCAAAGCCTCCTGATTATCTCTACTGCTTCTCTGACGGTTGTTAATGGTTTACCTAGACTTAGCCCTATTTGACCTAATGTCGATCTATCACCAGGGCCTAAACCCAATACAGCCCTGCCATTACTTACCTCATTGAGTGTTGCTATAGCTGAGGCAGTCCAAGCAGGATGTATATGAAACGGATTTGTAACGCCCGTACCAAGCTTAACTCTCTTAGTGTTTAGAGCTGCAACGGCAAGTGTTATGTAAACACATCTATTGGTATAATGATCAGTTACCCATACATAGTCAAAGCCCACGTTCTCTGCTTGGACAATAGAGCTTACTAGTCCATCAACAGAGGTGGCAGGAACAAACTCTATACCGAACTTTAAGGGCATATTAAAGCACCTCGACATTCCCAGCTAGGGTGACTTATAGCCCTTAGAATACGTTGAATGAAGTTTTTAACTTAAAAATTTCTTCCAGATGATCTATGGGAGAGAATGAGAAAGAAATGATTGATTCTCATTTAGCTTATGCATAAAAGGAGGTTGTGATTAGAGTTCTATGGACTTCTTAAGGATCTCTGGATTCACTTTCCCTCCGATGTACGTCTTTCCAGTCTTTTTACTTATTAGCACAAGTTTTCCTATTGTGAAGAATGATGGATCGAGTTTTGACCAGTCAAAGTTTACGGCCTTTAATGCCTCATAAGACGTCTTTCCATAGTCTGGCCATGCTGTAGCTGGTGCTTTACCTACATACTCCTGCATTTTTGCCTCTTCCTCATCTATTACATAGCTTCCAACGCCACCATAAAGCAAGGCGTCCTCCTCTTTAGCCGTTGATATACCTACATCAGGGTGCGGAGGCATTATGGGTGCCGAGCCGCTGGCGAAAACTACTTTATTCGGATCTAGGCCTAAAAACTCAAGTCTATATAGGCCTGTCTCAACGACTCTACCTGACACTTGAACTGAGCCAGCCATTGAGGCTGTAGTGGTTAATACCATGTATAAGTTCTTGGGATCAACTTTGCAGTCAGCAGCCACTTTTTGAGCAACTTCGTCCGTAGGCTTCTTGTTCGTCTCCATGACTATTACCGCTTCGCTATGTTCATCCTTATAACCTATCTTCTCAAAGACCTTCTTGGGCTTGAGAGATAATGCTCTAGCTGGCCCTGAAGATGGAGCAAAGAAGTCTCCAACCTTGATCATCCAACCAGCCAATTGACAGCCCAACAGCGATAATGCCGGGTGATCGGTAGCGACAACTATGGTGGGAAGCTCTATTTCTGCATAGGCTTGATATGTAAGCCAACAATTAGCTAAACCTCCTAAGCATATCTCTGTGAGCTTAAGTCCTGCTAGGTATCCTCCTGCAGCTTCTAGGCCTGAGTCTATTATTGTTGCTCCGCATGGCAACTTCTTCACTTTTACCCTATACTCTTCTTGATGATCCATAAGTTCATTTACTATCCTCATGGCTAAGCGATTTACGCTAACCAAGTTCGTCACCAAGCAAATATTTTAGCATAAAACAGTAAATAACCCTTCATTAGGATATCATGTCACTTTCAAGTTTAACTAAATGAAGCCTAATCGCTTGAGGTCTTCGACTTTTATCTTACCCGAATGTAGTGCAGAGCCTATGAGCACGCCTGAGACACCTATTCTGTCAAGTGTGATAATGTCATCCAACCCTCTAATGCCACCACCAACATACACATTAAATCCGCAATCAACAAGACACTTAGCAGTATCAAAATCCGGCCCAGAGTAAGTGCCTATCCTATTGAAGTCTATTAATAGCACCTTTTGAACTCCTATCTCCCTAAGAACCTTGCCTGTTTTTTCTATGCATAGGCCAGCTATTTCAGTAGCTGCGCTAATTACAGATCTCCCTCTCATGTCTAAGCTTAGGAATGCTTTCTCTCCACTTTCTCTTAATGCGTAACAAATGAAATTCAGGCTTGGAGCAGTCTCAGTGGCAATAACGGGATAATCAGCTAGCCTCAGGGCTTCCTCAAGCTTAGCCTCACTATTAACCCCTATGTCAGCTATTATTTTAAGCTTAAGCCTCTTTAAATAACTGAAGACCTTCTCATTAATGCCACGACCAAGTATGGAGTCCAGATCAGCTACATATATCATCTTGAATCCTTCAGATGAAAGCTTCAATGCTAATTCCAAGGGGTTACATGTACCATAAACACTTTTGGCTACAGGTCTATAAAGCTCCCTCATACCCAATTTGGCTTGAACAACCAACCCTCCTCTAATATCCATAACTGGAATAACTATCATGAGAAGGCCCCACTAATAGAAACCTCTCGTCATTTTCTTATTTCTAATCCCCGTTTTCACCCTCTCAGATAGCTAGAGGAGATAACGCTTATAAGCTCAGTGTTATCTCTTATTATAACTGTTCACACCAAAGGGGCTTACTTCAACGGGGAAGCTTTAGTGGTGGTGGATGATTGCTCTGACACCACCGATCTCCCTAATATAAGCTAGACAAGCAAGAGCAGTATTATGATTATCGAAAAGAATGTTGCCGATAAAATCATTCCGATACCTGTAAGCTTAGCCGCCAATTTAACATTGTAGATTGATGAATAGTAAGGGAAGGTGTGTCTAGGATAGTCTGAGGTTAGTAGAAAGAGGAGGGTGCCAAAAACAAGTCCCACTAAAACTTCTTTAGCTGTTAGATGCCGAGCCTCCATGAGTTGACCGGCAACATAAAGACCAGCTACAGGGCTAAAAGCTCTAGTACCCGCTATGGCAGCTACTTCTCCTCGTAAACCCAAATTGGAAATTAAAGGCTTAATTACTTCATTTAAATAATTAAAGAAGCCGAAATATGTCAATATTATGAGGATCCAGGAAACTAAAAAAAGCCTTATCCCTATTCTTAAAGTAAACTTTGCAGCTGTACTTATAGCTGCTTTAACAGAGTTTTTTCTCTCACGACTTACTGATGTGGTCGAAATAGGGCCATTTGCATCGCTCTTCCATTTGATTCTCCTGGCAATAGCAATTCCTATGGTCATTCTCACGAATAATGATGAGAAAACTATCATTAGGTACAGAGTTGCAATATAGGGACCTAGTACTGCGTAGGCAACAGGAATGAAATGCCTTGCTAGAAGTGGAACAGCGCCAAAGGGGGTCATAATCATAAAGCAAGCAATGACCTGCCAATCCGACAGCAATCCCCTTCCATGAAGTGATGATAAGGCTGCATGAGCAGCTCTGCTATCTATGATGCTCAATGCTAATATTGATGAGAGGCTACGAGGCATTTTGGCAGTCTTGACTATTGGCTCAAAAGGTTTAGCTATGTATTTAGACAGTCCCATCTCCAAGACAAGATTTGCAATGAGTATGCCTATGAATATATAGGCTATTGATTGAGCAAAATAACTCATGTATTTATATATAAGCATTAACGCTATGTCTGCCGTTTGAAGCACCTCCAAAAATCACGTTAGATCATCTAATACTGGGACAACAAATTTCATGCCATTTTGATCTATCACTTCAACGCTTATACCATAAACTCTCTCTAAATTATCTCGAGTTATAACCTTTGATGGCTCTCCTCGATCAATGATTACGCCGTTTGATATAAGGTAAACCTTATCGGAGAACATAGAGGCCAAATTGGGATCGTGGAGGCTCATAACCACGGCTAATCCCTCCCTTTTAGCTAGAGACCTTACAGTCTTAAGCACGAGTATTTTATTTTTAAAGTCTAAATGGGCTGTTGGCTCATCCAGTAGAAGGACTTGAGGTTGTTGAGCTAATGCTCTTGCTATTAAGACAAGCTGCATTTCGCCACCACTAATCTGAGTGTAAACTCTCTCTTTTAGATGACCTATACCAACAATTTCAAGAGCCTTCTCAGCAAGAGCATAATCCTTCCTAGATGGTATGGAGAAAGCGCCTATGTAAGGAGCCCTGCCCATAACAACTACATCTATAACAGTGTATGGAAAAGGAGGTTTATGATCTTGAGGGACATGCCCCATTAGCTTAGCCAGCTCCCCCCTCTTCATCTTGCTCACATCTCTACCATTAACGTACACGCATCCAGTCAAGGGCTTCAATAATGCACATAGACATTTAAGCAAAGTAGTCTTACCTGAACCATTAGGTCCAAGAAGGGTAGCTACCTCGCCTTTAACAACCTCTATGTCTACACCCTTGAGCACGAGCTCCTTCTCATACGAGAATTTGACTTCTTTAGCAGTTATCATCCCCAACTCCTACCCTTAGTCTTCTTGAGGAGATAAACGAAGAAGGGTACACCAGACAATGTAGTTAATATGCCAACTGGCAATTCATAGCTAGTTAGACTCCTAGCTAAGTCATCGGCTATTAGAAGGAAAGTAGCTCCAACGGTTGCTGATAGAGGTATTAGCTTTCTGTGATCAGGCCCAATGGCCATTCTAATTAAGTGTGGAACTATGAGGCCAACCCAACCTATAGTGCCTACTACCGAGACCGAAACAGCAGCTATTACTGTCGCTAATGAAATGATAACTATCTTGTTTACCTCAGTATTGAGGCCTAGCATTTTTGCTTCGTAATCGCCCATTGACAGGACATTAAGCCTCCACGACATCAAGCTTAGCAGTATTATGCCTATTATAATTGGAGCAAATGTAACGCTCACATCCTCCCAATTGGCTAGATATAGGCCTCCCATCATCCAATATACAAGGCCTTGAAGTTCATGAGGCTCTAAGAAGAATTTAGCTATATATTGAAGAGCTGTGAAGAAGGCGCTAACTATGACACCCGCTAGGACAAGCGATACAACAGGAGTTTCACCTCTAACTTTAGCTATGCTATAGGCTAAGAATACTGCTAGAAGACCGAAGAGAAAAGCCATTACCTGAGCAGAAAATGGGACAGGCACGAGTAGTGATAATGCGACGCCAAAGCTAGCGCCCCATGAAAGCCCGAGGATGTAGGGACTTACAAGAGGATTCCTAAATAAACCTTGAAGTGAGGTTCCGGAGACTGATAAGGCAGCTCCAACTAGAAGTGCAAGCAGGATTCTCGGCAATCTAATTTCCCAAACAACTATCTCATAAGCTTGAGGCCAAGGCGAATGCATCATAGGATTAAAAATCTTAGAGATAAATATTTGAAACACAGTTACAGGCGGTATCTCGTATCTTCCTATGAGAAGAGAAAAGAAGAAGGCTGGTATTGGTAATAGTGCAAGCACTAGTATCTTCGATTTCAAGGCTCCCACTCAAATGGGCTTGGTATCCCATAGACCTGCATGAACAGTTGATCAGCGTATTCTTGAATGTTTATGTCACTGAATAGTTCAGGATGTATCCACTTTGCAAATCTCAAAGCTAGTATTGCAATTTCAGGAGCCCATGTGCTAGTCCTTGGGTATTTGTAAACGCTTCCATTTTGTACTGCTGGTATAGACTGCCATTGACTATTATTTAGTATATCCTCAACACTATACTTTGCTGCACCCCAAATGATAATGGCGTCAGGCTCCCACTCAATTATCTTCTCAATGCTAACTGTCGGATACTTCTCATCAGGGAATTCTAGCGCCGCAGGATTCTTACCGCCAGCCAATTCAATAAGCGTATTGGTAACACCAAGCCCTCCTGTGACTTTCAATGGCTTACTCCATGTGTGTATAACCTTTGGCCTCTCCTCGTCGGTCAAATTAGCAGTTCTCTCCTTCACTAGATCTAGTGTTTGATTTATCAGTATTATGAGTTCTTCAGCCCTATCCTCTTTATTGAATATTTTACCGTAAAGCCTTATTAAGCGATAGAGATCGTCTAGCTTTGATAGGCTTACCACAACGCATGGTATCCCAAGATTTTCTATTTGCTCCACTGTTCTATTGGTTTTAACAGAAAAACCGTATGTCAATACAACTTGCGGATTTAATGCTACTAGCTCTTCTAGATTTAGGCTCCATGGCGTTCCAGGTGACGGAACCGTGGTTATGTTTATGTCCTTTAAGGCTAACATTATAGGATTGCTGTAGGCATAACGCGAAACTCCGACAACGCTATCCCATGCGCCTAAGGCATAGACTATCTGGTATTCTGCTAGTACAACTGCTCGCTTAACCTCATATGGTATCTCGACTTCCTTGCCCCTGAAGTCAACAACACATTTAACAACATTTAACTTAAGCTTATAGGTTTCCCCGCCAATGCTTATGGTAACATTAGCAGGCCTATCTGCTTCAAAGCTTACCGTCACTGCCTTAGTACTGCTAGCAGGTATCAATACATCTTCACGGTATACCGTCTCTCCATTTAATTGAACTAAGAGGTTTTGCGTCACATCAGTATTGTTTAAGTTGGTTATCTCAACGCTTAATGTTGCCTGTTCTCCAACCCTATAATAAGGCTTATCAAATGATGCCGATAAAGCGAGCTTGTAGGTCGCTTGTTGTTGAGGTATAAGCAGATACACGGCAATGGCTATTACGAGAACTGCTATAAGTATCGAAGTTATTGTTACTGCTGTTTTAGTCTCACCCCTTCGTCCTAACCTCATAACACTCACCAGGTAACAACTTATTCAAGTATCAGTAGCAAAAATTATAAAGTGAATTTAAAAGCGTTTCTAAACTCCCTAAGCTTTAAACACCTTAGCTGAAGTCACTTTAATTATGCTCTCAATATATGATGGTGATGGATCAATACTCACGAAAGGTCTCGTATCGTAAATTTCAAGTTCTACGTCTTCTTTCTTTAAGGCTTGTGCCAACATTAGTATCTCAGCTTCAAGGTCGCTCTTTCCAAGCGGTACATTAGCTTTACCATCAGTTATCAATATGCCCTTTACAGTTAACCACTTACTTCTCATTTTGGCTGTTCTTGCAAGCATGAGAAGTGTGTTTAAGGCAGATGCTAAGGGGGTTCTTCCGCCAGTCGGGGTTTTATCCAAAGCATCTAAGAGATAATCATATCTTCTAGTAGGTTCAACAACCACTTTAGCCTCTAATCCTCTAAACACTATGAGTGATACCAAATCCCTTTTAACGTATGAGTCTTCTATAAGCTTCCAAGCTAGCCCTTTGGCTATGCTAATTCTCCTTAATGCGGCCATGCTACCACTTGAATCTAATAACAATACAACAAGACGAGGTGCTCTGGCTTTTCTAACTCTAATTCGTATATCTTCTTCGTCGATGCGAATTTCGCCTTTGCTCCTTAATGAAGCTAAGGTAAGAGTTGCATTAATATCAACGTCATTAAAAGAAGCCTTTAGGGGAGGTACATAGGAAACCGGGTATCCATGAGGATAACCTACAACCGTAATTCTTGCACCACGCGATCCCCTATTAAAGCTTATGTCCTTTAGTGATTGCCTTATTTGTTGAGGAAACATTTTGACTTGAACGTTTAAATCAGCTTTAAATAGTGCCTCGGCGTTGCCTTGAGAATTTTGCGAGTAATTAGAGTCGTTTTTAGACTTCGCCGTTTCTCGTTTCTCATCATGGTGGCTATGCGTATGTTGTGGGCGAACTTCACTAATAGCCTTCTTTATCATATCTTTATCCACTTGATCGAAGGGCTTTGCTCTAAGTCTATGTGGAAGTGCTAGCTCCATAGCCTTTACAATGTCTTCTTCTGTTACTTCGAGTCTACCATCTAAAGCTGCTATAGCCTTAGCTGCTTTGACTGTCACTATTTCGGCCCTATTAGTTCTAATGCCCATCCTTATGACTGTTTCAGCAACCATTTTTAGAAGCTCATCGCTTATCTCGACCTTAGAGATTAAGCTCCTAGCATTCTCAACTTGCCTTTTTATCTTCATCTGTTCATCCTTATATTCATCATAGAACGAGTCAGGGTCTTTATTGAACCTCTCAACTCTTTTAACGATCTCAATTCTGAGATCTAGATCCATGGGTGCTTCAACATCAACTGATAAACCGAACCTATCGAGAATTTGGGGTCTTAACTCTCCCTCCTCAGGGTTCATGCTGCCAACAAGTATAAACCTAGCTGGATGCTTGACTGATACACCCTCTCTTTCAACGATATTCCAACCCATGGCAGCTGAATCCAATAATACGTCAGCTACGTAGTCATCCAGCAAGTTGACTTCATCTATGTATAAGACATTCCTATTGGCTTCAGCTAATAGGCCTGGCTGAAGAGCTCTAACACCTTCCTTAAGAGCCTTCTTTATGTCAAGCGTACCCACAAGCCTATCAACTGTTATACTTAACGGTAAATCAACAACTTTCATCTTTCTACAAGCCTTAGGTAGCTCCTCTCCTCTCTTCAGTCTCTCAAAGCATGAATCGCACATCTCAAGGGCATTATTGGGATTGCAATTAAAGGGGCAATCGGCTACGACCTCTATGTCCGGTAGGACATCGGCTAAAGCCCTTACTAACGTTGATTTCCCCGTGCCTTTATCACCTTTAAGTAGCACGCCGCCAACAGTTGGATTGACGGCTGCTATCAGCAGAGCCAATTTGGCCTTCTCTAACCCAACAATAGCTGCGAATGGAAATATCGTGACTCTCTTGTTCATCTTTTCACCTCATTCCATATCCTATTAATGTTCGTAAGCCTCCTCTCCCATTCCTCATAGTCTTCGGGTGAAACCATGTTTATAGCCCCTCCTTGATGCATACCAGGAGTTGATATTTGCTCCTCCATTAGCCCCTCGATTTCTCCATAAACGCTTCTAAGCTTCTTTAGAGTGTCTTCGTCTGCCCTCCAAAGCCCTCGCTCTGCAGCTTCAATAAGCCTACGAGTTATCTCTTCGAGAGACCAAGCATTATTATCCATAAACCACTTCTTCATTTCTTCATTCAATACATAAGTTGATGCTATTTCATTAAAGATCCAATCATCAACTATTCTTGCCGATGCGGACCAGCCATATAAATGAAGTATCTTCTTAGAGAATTCTGATGCTCCTCGATATCCATGCTTCTTCATTTCAGAGATCCATAGAGGGTTTAGGAGCTTTGCCCTAACGATGCGCTCTATTTCGCTTTTCATGTCTCTCACATGAGTATAGCAGACATCTCTAGTATCGACGATTGCTATTTCGACGTCATTTCTATTAGTTAAGGCCTTAACCGCATTGTAGAAGCCACCATGATTTGCAAAGTAGCAACAGCAGTTCAGCGGGTCATGTTCATCACTTGCATGATTTCTCGTTACAACGTCTACGGTCTTCAATCCAACCATTAAGCCCTCAACATTATTGACACCATAAACTCCCTTACCATAGGCATAGCCAGTCCATTGAATCCAGATTTTAGCTAAATCTTCAGAGCTCCTCCATGCAGATGCTTCAATCGCTAAGTTGACACCAGCTCCGTAGGCTCCTGGCGGACTACCATAAACTCGCATTTTAGCTTTAAGCTCAGCTTCTTCACGTGAAAAGCCCATCTCCATTAGCTTCTTCACGGCGTAATCAAAGTGCTTTTTAACGTAGTTCTCCTCGCGAGCTTCATCAAGCCCAATTACGAGGCTAATAGCTTCATCTATCATCTCTATTATGTTCATGAGAGTATCTCTTAATATGGCACTAATTCTAATGATGTTGTCTATCCTAGGTCTCCTAAGTTCACTTAAGGGTATAACCTCAAGGCTTTTAACTGTCCCATCGCCAGACCATACAGGTCTAACACCCATTAGGTACAGTATTTGCGATAATTGCTCCCCATCAGCCTTATAAGCGTCAAGACTCCAAAGCCAATGACCTATGGTTTCAGGGTATCTACCATATTTACTTCTATAATACTCGATTAGCTTCTCAGCCGTCTCAACGCCTATTTTCCATGCAGCTCTTGTCGGGATGCATTTTGGATTTACCGCGTAGAAGTTTCTGCCTGTGGGAAGAGCGTCAATTCTACCTCTAGTCAATGCGCCGCTTGGCCCGGGCTCTATAAAGCCGCCACTTAATCCGTTCAAGAAGCTATCTATCTCGGCGTCACATTTGCTGATATTATCTGCCAATCCTAGTGCAATCTTAAATGTACTAATGAGCTTCTCACTTTTCATCTTATATTCTACTTTACCCCTAAGCATCTCGTAACCTCCTCATTAATCGTCTTGATTATAGCATCGTCATCGACATGATCACGAGACAAAAGCTTCTTCAAAACGCTTTTTGCTATGACTCTAAGCTTATTAAGAATTTCCTGGTTGGTTAGACCAAGCTCATCGTTATAGTTTAGGGGGTTATTTCTAAGATCATCGTAATTAAGGCCTATAGCTTCAGCTAGCACCCTTAAAATTGAGGGATAACTATGGGTGTCATATGACATCAGAGTGACGACATACTCAGCAAGCTTGTCAGGGTCTTTAGGTGGATGTCCAAAGACATGTAATCCGATTTCTATTTGGCTGTTTCTAATGGTGCTTACATATTTATGTATGGCATCAACTACTTCATCAGGTTCTTGAGATCCTAAGGGAATGTTGTATTTTTTAGCTTGATCTAAAAGTTCATCAAGTATTATTTTGGCTCTCTCATAATCACCTAGGCTCTTAGCCTTTGCATATTGATTAAGCAAATCGTCAAGCTCGTCTAGGACTTCAGCATTGGACATAGGTGGATGGAGATGATCTATTATCGTTGCATAACTCCGTCTCTTGGCTATGACTCCTTCCATTGGGTTAGAGACGTTGTATACATATAGGTGCGGCGTGTAATCCACAGTTATTTCAGGCCAGCATAAAGGTGATAGACCAACGCCTTTACCGGGTCTAAACTCCAAGTAACCATGTGTTCCAAAGTGTATAATGACGTCGGCACCAAAAATCCTCGTAACCCATCTATAAGCTGCAAGCCATTGGTGTGGCGGCGGAGTTAATGGATCATGGAGTATCTTGCAAACTTTACCATCACAAGCTGGACCAGCACAGCCAAACTTTGGCTGGCACATCACTAATATATTGCCGAATAGAACCCCCGGAATCACGAACTTACCATCATAAATCATGCCAGCAAACTCACGAACATTACCCTGAGTTAACTCTCTTGGATTCCCCCAAACTTCAATCATCTTCTTACGGGTTTCCTCAGGTAACTCATTGAACCATTTAAGATAAGTCTCAAGGTCAACAAATCCCACAGCTCCTCCTCTAGCCACAACCTCCTCTATGGGAGTCCATCTGAACTCGCTTATGGCTCTCCTATCAAGTATGAATTTGACTAGCTCTGTACCGTTGCTTGGTATCCAGTCGCCAACATTATAGCCGGCATCTTTCAATTTCGCTAAAAGTCTAACTACGCTTTCAGGAACGTCAAGGCCCATACCTATGCCCACAGTGGCCTCAAGACCCTTACAAGGCGGATTGATGAGTATTATGGCCACCCTCCTTTCATGAGGCGGCTTTTTCTTAAGCTCAATCCATCTTTTAATTCTCTTAGCAATATACTTAATATGGTCATCATACGCTTCGTATCTTTTGCTACCATCACTCTCACATC
>Ga0190310_1000270_pt1 | contig 17909 bp, 20 predicted proteins | sample 48700778_MG_FD_165059 | JGI IMG/M metagenome (GOLD analysis project Ga0190310, IMG submission 165059) | Hydrothermal vent sediment bacterial communities from Southern Trench, Guaymas Basin, Mexico - 4870-07-7-8_MG | ecosystem: Environmental > Aquatic > Marine > Hydrothermal vents > Sediment ... | reverse complement strand
TTACGTCCCCCCTGGCTATGCTGCCATGCACTATGCACCTAATGCCCCTGGCCTCAAGGACCTCCATGACCCTAGCTGCCTCAGCCCTAAGCGACCTAAGCAGCTCCCAGTGGCCTTCATCGTAGATGACCTCCCTTACCTCAGGCCTCCTAGCTGGCTTGGCCATCTGCTAGACAGGGGCGGGGGTAAGTTTTAGCTTGAGCCCCCTCTTGGCCCTGGGATGGTCCTGTGCAGCAGGTGTGGCAGGAGGGAGGCAGCCATAAGGCTGCACTACAGCGGTGAGGCCCTATGCGTTAACTGCTTCCTAGAGCGCTTCATAAGGCGTGTCAGGACGGCCATAGGGAGGTACGATATGCTTGGCCCATCGGATAGGATACTAGTTGCCCTCTCAGGTGGGAAGGATAGCTCCTCGCTCTTACACGCCCTGGCTAAGGTAGAGCGTGATTACCCGAGGTCGGAGCTCCTAGCTGTAACAGTTGATGAGGGGATAGGGGCTCACAGGGAGGAAGGGCTAAGGCAGGCATCTAAGCTCTGTGAGAAGCTAGGCGTAAAGCACGTGGTCGTGAGCTTCAGGGAGCTATACGGGGCCTCCCTGCCAGAGGTGCTTGAGCGCCTCAAGGGGAGGCGTGGGGCACTAGACCCATGTGCCTACTGTGGCGTCCTAAGGAGGAGGGCAATCAACCAGGTGGCCCGTGATTTAGGAGCAGATGTAGTAGCCGTGGCTCACAACCTAGACGACATGGTGCAGGCATGGCTCATGAACATGCTCAGGAACAACCTGATAAGGCTGGTGCGCTTCAAGCCGACCACGAGGGCAGAGCACCCAAGGCTAGTATCACGCATAAGGCCCTTCTGCCTCATACCAGAGCGGGAGACGGCCTTCTACGCCTATATTCATGGCCTAACTGGCCCAAAGACACCATGCCCATACGCTAGGGCCTCGCTTAGGAATGAGATTAGGATCTTCTTGAATAGGCTTGAGCACAGGCACCCAGGCACTAAGTTTGCCCTATTCAGGGCCTTTGAGCGGGTACTGCCAGTTATAGAAGCTAGCCTCCCAAAAGGACACCTAAGGGAGTGTGAGAGGTGCGGTGAGCCTTCATCTGGTCGCCTCTGTAAGGTATGCGAGTTCCTTGAGGAAGCAGGGCTGGCCTAGCCCTTCTTAAGGAACTTCTCTATCTGCTTCCTCAAGTAGTCCTCAACAGCATCACCATGTGGTAGCTCAGATAGGACCTGCTGGAGCTCCTCAGGGCTATCTGGCTTGATGCGCACGAACCAACCACGCCCATATGGATCCTCGTTTACCAGGCCAGGGTTGCGCTTGAGCTCCTCGTTTACCTCAACTATGGTGCCAGCTACTGGCGACCTAACACGCTCAACCCACTTAGCTGATTCAACGCTACCGAATATGCCACCCTTCCTGACCTTGCGGCCAGCTGGGAAGAAGCGGACGGAAACGACCTTCTTTATGAGCTTCTGGGCTAGGTCGTTGAAGCCTATGCGGACCGTGCCATCTGGCTCTGGCTTAAGCCATAGGTTTCGCTCCGTGTAGTATAGGTCCTTTGGTAGCCTTATGCCTTCCATCTCTACGACTTCTTCTCCCACGACCACCACCTAGCGGCCAGCTGCCCCTGAGGATAAAAGCTTCTCGGTTAGGAAAGCACACCTCATCATGTGGCTAACGAGCATAAGCCGTAGCTAGGCCAAGGGGCAGGCTCAGCCTCAAACTTGGTCGTGAGCTTCCCAGTAGTAGTGCAGAATATCCCTCTTCCTATCGTAGCTCACGACCAGCGTATCTTCCTCATGCCCATCTACCCTAATTAGGGCCTCCCTAGCCCTCCCTGGCCTAACGAGCTTAAGAGCAAGCCAGACACGAGCATTAAAGCCTAGTGCCCTAAGCCTCTTGGCCGCCTGAACCTCATCTGCCCATGTGGAGGGAGCAAACCTAATCTTAGACCTACGTGTCGTCTTCGCCTGTATGACATCTATAATGCCACCTGGCCTGAAGATAAGCAAATCTGGCTTTGGGTAGGCAGATGTACCTGAGCCTGAGCCCGCAGCCCTCATGGCGAAGAAGCCCTTATCCCATGCCTCCCTCGCCATTACCTGCTCAAACCTAACGCCAGCCCTAAGAGCCGTTCTTGCTTTTACCTTCCTCCCCGCCAGGTAAATCACCTCCAGGGGCCATTAGGCTATTGCTGATGCCCTCAGCATTTAGGGCCTTCCTCAAGGCTGCCTCAGCATCCCTGCCCGATAGGTGCACGTAGACGGCTGCCATCCTGCTCGCCCTAGACCAGCCTGCCACGACCTTCAGCTCCTGCTCCGTGAGGACACGGGCCAGCTGGGTAAAGCGTGTGTGCCTAAGCATGTGTGGGTGGACAGGCCTCTTCAAGCCAGCCCTCCTAGCTAGGTTCTTTAAGTGCTCCCTAAATGCCTTCGGCCTTAGTGGCCTTGGCTTCCCCTTTATGGTAGTCCATAGGGGGGCATCTGGCTCCCCCCTAAGCGGGTGGACCTTAAGCCACTCTGCAAGGAAGGGGGCCGACCTGATAGCTACAACTGTCCTAAGGCCTGTCTTACCACGGACCCTGAGCCTGTAGGAGCCATCTTGGAGCTCCTCAACATCCCTAACACGAAGGGATAGCAGCTCACCAATCCTAAGGCCCGTTTCAGCGAGGACAGCAATCATAGCCCTATCACGTGGGTGCCCACAGGCCCTGATGAGGGCGGATAGCTCCTCTGGCCTGAGGATCTTATCCCTTAGGTGCTCACCACTTGAGTACAAATCCCATATCGTCCCCTTCTCGCCTTGAAGCCAGGAGGGCAAGTTGCCATCCCTAGCCCACCTCACAAGGGCTTTAACACGAGTTATGTAGCTCCTTATGGTGAAGTCAGAGGCCCCAGAGCGGACTAGCGCCCTCTTCCAAGCTACGTATGCCTTCTTATTAAGCTCCTTAAGGCTCCTTATCCCAGCGTGCCTAACGAGACTAAGCGCTACGTAAGCATAGGCTAGTCGGGAGCTAACCGACCTCATCCTATCGTACCTATCCAGGAAGAACTCCTCAAGCTCCCCCCTTAGCTCCTCTGGCAGCCTTGATAGAACCTTCTTAAGCTCATCTAGGCCCTCGCTGCCCACCGCCAAGGCCCCTACCACAGGCCCCCTAGGAGGCGTATAGGCTCTTGCGTCCAGGCCATGTGCTGATGCCCCCTGGCTGTGAGCGGGGGCTACCAACAGCAGGTGCTGTCGGGGGCACGGTTATAGCCTAGCAGCCGTGGCCTCACGTTAGGAGGGGCCTTGAGGGTAGCTGGCCTAGATGAGGCAGGGCGTGGCTGTGTCATCGGCCCTATGGCCATCGCAGGCATCCTAGTTGATGATGATGGCCTAAGGAAGCTATGTGAGATTGGGGTCAGGAACTCAAAGGAGCTCAGCCCAAATAGGAGGGAGAAGCTAGCTGAGGAAATCATGGCTATATCACTTGCCCACATGGTAGTCCTTATCCAGCCTAGATGGCTTGACATGGCAGTAATGCGTGGTGGCCTTAACAAGCTTGAGGCCAGGGTGATGGCCAACATAATAGATGCCCTTAGGCCTGATGTAGCATATGTAGATGCAAGCGATATTGTTGAAGCTAGGTTCGCAAGCATGATACGCTCCTGCTGCCCAATTGGGCGCTATATAAGGCTTGTAGCAGAGCACAGGGCAGATGCTAGGTACCCAGTAGTAGCTGCAGCCTCAATACTAGCTAAGGTGGAGAGGGATAGGGCAATTGAAGCCCTTAAGGAGGAACTCTGTATTGATTTTGGCTCTGGCTACCCATCCGACCCAAGGACCATGAGGTTCTTGGAGGAGTGGTGCATGAGGCATGGCTCCCTCCCAGATTGCGTTAGGAAATCATGGCGGACGGTAAGGGAGCTAATAGCACGCACACGGACGGCCAAGCTTGATACATGGGCTGAGTAGGTGCTAAAATAAAGGAGTGGTGGTCAGGCCGTTAGGACCCTCGTGAGCTCCTCTGGGCTCTTCAGGCTCTCTAGCTCCTTTAGGCTTATGGATGGCACGTTCCCTGGGCACTCGTAGTCCTCTGGCTTAACGACCAAGTGCCTTATGCCCATGATATCCGTGAACTGGCTTGTGAAGAGGATCCTTGCCTCATCGTAGTCCTCCTGCTGGACTATGTTCATCACGGCCCTTAGCTCGCCATGCTGGACCATTACCTCAAATGGGGCCATGGCAAGGGCCGTGGCCATCAGCCTTAGCTTCCTCATGAGCCTAAGGACAGCACCTAGAGGGCCACTGTGAAGTGAATCCTCAGGCCTAGCTTCATGTGCCTCTGGTGCCTCGTACACCTCATCCTCACTAGCCGATAGGGCATCTATTGGCAGGACGAGCGGGGCACCTAGCACGTACTCAAGCCTGTAGGCCACTGATGGGCTAGTCCTCTTCCGCCCCTTCTCGTAGGAGTAGATGGTCATGCGGGAGACGCCAGCGAGCCTTGCTAGCTCCCCAACTGAGAGGCCAAGCTCCTCCCGCCTTTTCCTGAGCATATCGCCATCTATGTAGACGAAGTAGCCAGCTGGCCCTACTTCAACAAGCGGTGGATCCCCCTCAAGCGTCCTCCTCAGGGCGCCTATGGAGAGGGCGAAGATCCCATTCCTCACGTAAACAGCATCATCATCTAGCTCCTCATCCCCCTTCCGCTCTGCTACTAGTATGGGCTTAGCACGAGCCCACCTTGAGATAGCACGGAGCTCCTTCACGTGGCCCCTTGAGACCTCATTTAGGTCCTTAACGGCCTTTATGAGCAGGGATGCCCCCTCGCTGTTGGCCACGATATTAAAGCAGAAGTCAGGTGAGGGAGCAGTGGCAGAGCGAAAGCCATGCTGCCTTAGGACGTGCTCTGCCTTGTTGATCAGCTCCCCTCGCTTCATTGTGGCACCTCAGCTCCGATGAGGGAGGAAATAACTTCCTCATAAATCTTTAATGTTGGGAAACTACTCCTTCTTTGGTCTCTGCGCTACGACCATAGCGTGGTCCTTATCAAAGGGCTCTAGGTGCACCTTATCCCTTATGTCAAAGCCCCTCGCCTCTAGGACATCCATCTCACGCCTGTATAGCTCAGATGGCTTCTTAGTAACATCTATGCTCCTGGCCTTTATGGCCAGCATTATCCAGCCATCATCCTTGAGGAATAGGTCGGCGTTATCAGATAGGACCTTGGCCTGCTCAGGCTGAGCTATATCACAGTATATGGCATCTACCTCGCTTACCACGTGGGCGTAGAGATAGGGCAGTCTTGCGTCAGCAAGTATTGGCGACATATTTGGCCTGTAGGCGCAGACGTTGTTCACTAGGTCCTGGATGACCCTAGGTGCGAACTCCACGCAGAACACATGCCCCTCAGGGCCAACTATATCTGAAACATGTGAGGCAGTTGTGCCAGAGGCAGCCCCAAGGTACAGGACCTTATCGCCTGGCCCTATGGGCACTATCTCAAGGCCCTTTAGTATGGAGGCAGCTAGCTTGCTCCTATACGGATCCCAGAGCCTATACTCAACACCTTCAACCTTGATTAGCTTCTCCCCGTAAACGCTCCTGCCAGGCGCTAGGTTCCTCGTGGCGAGCTTCCTCGTGCCATCCTCAAAGATGACCCAGTAGACGCCCCTGAAGCGCTCGTGCTCTTCAACTTCTACTGGCACGCTTCCTCCCCCTCCTCCTAGCCCTCTTGGGCCTTACGGGCTTCTTTGGTGGGCTGGGGTATTTCTGCTTTATCTCCTCAACCCTCTTATCTAGCTCAGCCTTGAGCTGATCACCTACGTAGCGGCCGCTGAAGGCATCTATCCTAGCAGCCATGGAGATCTTGCCAGCAAGGGCACGGGCTATCTTCCCCCTCTGCCAACGCTTAGAGCCCTTAACGTAGTAGTGCTGGAATATAACGCCATGCTTAGGTGGCTTGCCTCCCGTCCTCAAGGCCCTGAATAGGGCTTTCTCAGCCCCCAGGACCTGAACCGTGCTTGAGGGGAGCTTAGCGAGCTTCTCAAGGCCACCAGCTAGGGATATGAGGCGAGCACCAAGCAGGGCTCCAGCAACCGCCTTTAGGTTCGGTGCTATCTCATCCATAACGGCATCTATGTAGCGTTCAAGCGCCCTCCTCATGCCGTACAGCTCAAGGGCTATGGAGCAAACATCCCTTATCCTGCTTAGGTCGTCCTCCCTTAGGTCGGCCCCAACTGAGCTAGCAGCAGCTTCCGCAATCCTCCTGGCCTTGTCCTTTGGCAGGCCAAGCTTAGATAGCTTCTCCACGGTGAAGTTATCCCTATGGCCAAGCTCCCTAACGAGCCTTATGAAGCGCTCGTGCTCCTCCACTAGCCTATTCAGCTCTGGGAAGTGTATGTTGTACCACTCCCTTATCCTGCTCGCCATGAGGTTCAGTATGCGGTCTATATCATCTATCATGTTTATGGCTTGTGCTACAACTAGGTCCCTCTTCTCAAATGAGCGCCTCACAAGGGCCCTTGTTATCTCCATGTTCACATCATGTATCCACTTGCTTAGGTCCTCACCTGGCTTTAGGAAGCCTATCTCCTTAGCGAAGGAGGCCATATCAGCTCTAACACGCTCCGCAGCCTCAAGCGGTGCCTTAGCAGATGTAGAAACGCCGAGCTCCTCTCCAACGCTCCTAGCTAGGTCGGGGTTCTCAAAGTAGAAGGCCTCAAAGCCCTGGCCCACGAGGGCCTTCACGAGACCTAAGAGCTCCTTGGTGGGCCTACCATCCATTAGCGTTATCAGCTTCCTAGCTACCTGCTTCACATCCTTAGGGAACTTGATGTGCCTAACTAGCTCACCTGACGGGCCAAAGGCAAGTATGCCAAATGGTGCTATCACTACCTCAGCTGCTCTTACCTCACTCAACATGGCCCTCTTGAGGTTTCAGCTAGGGCTACATATAATCCTTGTGCTGCCAGCCCCTACCCCAGGCCCCTAACGGCCTCACCAACCATATCGGATACCCTTGAGAAGCCATGCCTCTCCATGTACTGCTCAATCCCAGCCGTTATGGACCTGAAGACCCGTAGGCCCCTGTAGTATATGGCTGAGCCAACTTGGATGGTTGAGGCACCAGCTAGTATGAACTCCACAGCATCACGCCAGCCCATTATGCCACCACAGCCCACTACAGGCACATCTAGGACGTGGTGAAGCTCGCAGACAGCCCTAAGGGCTATGGGCTTTATGGCAGGGCCAGATAGGCCCCCAAAGCCAGCCGATAGGACGGGCCTACGGAGCTCCACATCTATGGCCAAGGCCCTAACCGTGTTAATGGCTACTACGCCATCCGCCCCAGCCCTCTCAGCAGCAAGGCCGATTTCAGCTATATCAGATACATTTGGGCTTAGCTTAACGAAGACGGGAGCATCAACTACCTCTTTAACTGCCCTTACAACGGCCTCAACGAGCTCTGGCCTAGAGCCAATCTCCCTTACGCCAGATACGTGGGGGCAGCTGCAGTTCAGCTCTAAGGCTATGGCACCAGCACCAGCTAGCTTGCTAGCTACGGATGCGTATTCCTCTGGCCTAAAGCCGAAGACGCTTGCTATAACTGGCACGCCAGCCTCCCTAAGGGCCTTTACCTCCCTTGAGAAGTAATCAGCACCAGGGTTTGAGAGGCCAACGGCATTAAGGAGGCCACAGCCGACCTCAACTAGTATTGGCGTCCTAAAGCCAGGCCTAGGCTCAGGCCCAATGGACTTGGAGACAACAGCACCTGCGCCAGCCTCATAGGCCCTCCTGAGCGTGTGGGCGGAGAGGCCCAGTATGCCAGCAGCTAGCATGGTGGGGTTGCGGAGCCTTAGGCCAGCCAGCTCCACGGAGAGGTCGGGCAACTCACAGCCCCCTCAGCGTAGGCAAGCCAGCCTTAAGTAGGCTAGTGGCCACGCTAAGCTAGCATGCCGACCTACATCGGTGGGCTTAGGGCCGTGAGGGTGCTTAGGGTAGTAGAAGAGACAGATGGCATAACAACGCTGGTGTTTAAGGACCAGATCTGTGCTTCAGCTAGGCCTGGGCAGTTCATCATGGTTTACGTCCCCGACCTAGAGGAAGTCCCCATGAGCCTCTCGGCCATAGGACCAGGAGCCCTCGCCTCAATAACTGTGAAGGCTGTAGGGGAAACTACTAGAGCCTTATCCAACTTGAAGCCAGGCTCCCTGATTGGCATAAGGGGACCATTTGGTCGTGGCTTCAGCATAGAGGGCAGGAGGCCGCTTGTGGTCGGGGGAGGGGTTGGCCTAGCACCACTCATGCCCCTCCTAGAGGCCCTTGTGGCCTCTGGCCTAAGGCCAAAGCTCATAATGGGTGCTAGGACGGGGAGCGAGCTGCCATTCCTATCTAGGGCGAGGGGGCTGCTCGGCCCTGGCCAGGTTAGGGTGGCGACAGAGGATGGCTCACTGGGCTCCAGGGGCCTAGCCACCGACCTAGCTGCTGAGGAGCTAGCAGGGGGCCAGTATGATGTGCTCTACGCCTGTGGGCCAGAGGCCATGCTCGCAAGGCTCCTTGAAATAGCTCTTGAGGCTAGCCTAAGGCATGTTCAAATGAGCCTTGAGCGCCTCGTGAAATGTGGCATGGGCCTCTGTGGCCACTGCTCCTTAGGCCCCTTCTTGGTCTGTAGGGATGGGCCAGTTTTTGACCTAGCCATGCTAACCAATCCAGAGGTTAGAGCTGAGCTTGGTCGTCTGTGGAGGAATGAAGCTGGATTGCCAGTAGGGCTTGATAGTAGAAGGCTAGAGGGCTAGATGGCCATTTTTGATTATCCTTGACCCCCTCAGCCATGGTAGTGGCCTCAGCCCTATGCCTCCTCATAACGCTGGCTGCTGCACTATACCACCCTGATCCAGTACCTAGAGGCATCCCTCAAGATAGAGCTGCCCTTAAGGGCTTCCTTGAGCTCCTCAGGCGTCAGCAGGATTATATCCGCAGCCTTCATCCCCCTCCAGACAGAATGAGCTATGCGCCTACGCTCATCGGGCTCCATGCCCCTAACAGATGGGCTAATAATGAGGATATCTACATCGCTGGTGTCTAAGCTATCCCCTCTAGCTATGGAGCCAAATAGGTAGGCCCCCTGGACCTCTACGAGTTCCTTAAGCTCCGCTAGGTAGGCCCTCACCATCCTTAAGGCCTCTCTGAGCCTCTCCTCTTGGATCTCACGGGCCTTCCTCCATAAGGTGCTCAACCTTCTTTACCACCTCCTTAGCGAAGCTCAGGAACCTATTAGCGGTTCTCTCATGGACCTCTGGAACCCCTGAGAAGATATTAGGATACCTTGAGGCTGAGTAGTACGGCGTTAGCTCACTTAGCAAGCTCTCATCAACGGGGCCTAGTGCGTCCCTTACATACCCGTAGAGCTCCACGAGGTTATGCGTCTTAGGGGGCGAGAAGCCTAGGGCTAACATGAGGGCTTTTAGGGAAAACTCTACAGCTTGCTGGGACCAGAAGACGCAAGCCTCGTAATCCCCTACCTCAAACGTAAGCTCTGCTCTCCTCACATCCTTCCTGGCTACCTCAAGCCACCATGATGCCTCCTTCCTCACGGCCTCGCCCAGTCCCCCTATCTTAGCCATAAGGCATGAAATTTAAATCAAGCTCCACGGCTAAGGAAATAAAGCCAAAATGCTTAAATACTCAAACTCACCCCCAAGCTCGGCGATGCCATACCAATCGCCCTGCCAAAGTTAATGGTGCCTCTTAGCCCACAGCCCTCCCCAAGCGTTAATTATAAATCGTGGGGGTGATATCGCATGTGGAGCATACTTTACCTGCTGAGGAACAACCCAGGTAAGCTACGCTGGAGCCAGGAGAGGCGTGGCCTAGACCCAGGCATTGTGGATGAGGCCCTTAAGTACGACCAGCTCTGGCGCAAGGCCCTAAAGGAGCTAAACGAGCTAAGGCACCAGCACAACCAACTATCACGCCAGATAGCACGCCTAAGGGGGCCTGAGCGGGAGGCGAAGATAAGGGAGGCAAAGGCCCTTTTGAAGCGTATTGAGGAGCAGGAGGCCCTTGTTAAAGCCTATGAGGCCAAGAGGAATGAGCTACTGCTCTCAATACCAAATGTAGTCCACGAGAGCGTGCCAGTTGGCGTTGATGAAAGCGATAACGTGCCCATCCGCTACTATGGCCGTCATCGTGTTTGGGAGGGGCACCTAGATGCCTTCCTAGCTGAGACAGAGGGGCGTGGCTTCAAGGTTGATTACGAGGTCGTAGATTGGCGGCCAGTTGGCCATGCGGATATGCTAACGGTCCTTGGAATGGGCGATACGCTTAGGGCTGCTAGGGCTGCTGGCTCACGCTTCTACTACCTATTTGATGACCTAGTGTGGCTTGACATGGCCCTCCTAGCCTACGCACTTGACCACATGGCCAAGTGGGGCTTTAGGCCCTGCATACCACCCTACATGCTCCGCAAGGAGGCGTATGAAGGCGTAACTGCCCTTAGCGATTTTGAAGACGCAATCTACAAGCTAGAAGGTGAGGACCTATATCTTATAGCGACGAGCGAGCACCCTATGGCAGCCCTGTACATGGGCGAGATACTAGATGAAGACGACCTACCCATACTGCTCACGGGGATAAGCCCCTGCTTCAGGAAGGAAGCTGGAGCTCATGGCAAGGATACAAAGGGCATCTTCAGGGTCCACCAGTTCCACAAGGTAGAGCAGTTCGTTTTCTGTGTGCCAGAGGAATCCTGGGATTGGCACGAGCGCCTGATAAAGAATGCTGAGGAGCTCTGGCGTGAGCTTGGCATACCGCATAGGGTCGTGAACATCTGCACTGGCGACCTAGGCGTGGTGGCTGCTAAGAAGTACGACCTAGAGGCCTGGATGCCAGCCCAGGGGCGTTGGCGTGAGATGGTGTCTTGCTCAAACTGCACGGATTGGCAGAGCTACAGGCTTAGGATAAGGTACAGGCCCAAGGGAGGGGGACCAAATAGGCTTGTGCATACGCTCAACTCAACTGCCATAGCTTCAACGAGGGCCATTACGGCCATACTTGAGAACTTCCAGGAGCCAGATGGCACCGTTGTAATACCAAAGGCCCTAAGGCGCTACCTTGAGCCATTTGATGAAGCACCGAAGGACATCATCATAAGGCCCAGGGCTAAGCATGGGCAGAGGGGAGGAAGTGCTTAAGAGCAAAGAGGGCTTAATTACTACGATGACGGCCAGGGAGGCCGTGCTAGTGAGCGTAGCAGCACTACTCGCCCTAGCCCTCGTGCTGCTGCCCTGCCTAGCTTCTGCTGTGGCGAGCCCTGCGGATAAGGTAGTGGTCGTGCAGCTACACATGAACATAGATGCTGGTGCTGAGGAGCTAGTGAGGAGGGGGGTTTCACGTACTAGCTCGGAGCCAGGCGAGGTCAAGGCGTTAATACTAGAGCTGGATACGTACGGTGGCTGGGCACACAGCATGGATAGCATAATAAGCATGATCTCTAGGTGCCCAGTTAGAACGGTTGCCCTCGTGCCGAGGGGCGGTAATTGCTTCTCAGCAGGTGCCTACATATTCATGGCCTGTGATGTAACTGCCATGTCCCCTGGCACGGCTGTTGGGTCCTGCATGCCAGTTGATGCCCTTGGCAACCCAGCTGATGAGAAGACCATAAATGCCATGGCAGCTAAGATGAGGTCCCTTGCTGAGGCACATGGGCGTAATGCCACAGCTGCGGAGGCCATGGTGTTTAATGCCGACTACACGGCTGAGGAGGCACACAGGCTAGGCATCTGCGATATGGTAGTCTCAGATATTGATGAGCTGCTCTCCAGGCTTGGCCTAGCGAGCGCAGCTAGGATATACATAAGTGGCCAGGGGGATGCCTACATCCAGCTCCTATCCACTATCTCAAACCCGCTGCTCCAGGGCATAATGATGTGGCTGGCCCTCTGGCTCATAATAGTAGATGTCTTCCACCCGACCTTCGTCCTAACCGTGATTGCCCTTGCCCTCCTGGCCCTAGCCCTCTGGGGCGTTGGCGTGATTGGGACGCACCCACTAGCCGTTGTCCTCGTCGTGCTCGGCAGCGCCCTAACGATAGTTGAGCTGAAGAAGCCTGGCATCGGGCTTGAGGTAGTTGGCATACTCATGGTCCTACTGGGCGTCTTCCTAGCCTACCAATTTGAGCCCTTCATGGTGGTTGGAGGTGCAGAGGTAGCCATACTCCTCATAGTGCTAGCAGGTGGGGCAGTACTGGCCTATTACCTATTCACGATGAGGATGGCCTTGATGAAGAAGGCAAGGCACCACGCCCCAGAGAGGCTAATAGGCATGGTTGGTGTGGCTAAGACCAGCATAAGGCCAGGGAAGCCAGGCGTGGTCCTTGTGGCCTCTGAGGAGTGGACGGCTACCTCAGATGAGGAGATCCCAGCAGGTGCAAAGGTAAGGATTATAAAGGTTGAGGGGCTGAGGCTAAAGGTAAAGAAGGAGAGGTGAGGGGCATGCACCTGCCAGTTCTACAAGTAGTGTCAATCCCAAGCTGGCTCGTGCTGCTTGTAGTGTTCATCGTGGTGCTGCTGCTGGCCATCCTAGCAGCTGGGATAAAGGTAGTGCCAGAGTTCAAGCGCCTAGTGGTGTTCAGGCTTGGTCGCTTCATAGGCGTGAGGGGGCCAGGCCTAACGTTCCTGCTGCCTGGCATAGATAGGGGCCAGTGGGTTGACCTAAGGGAGAACTTCATAAACGTGCCCCACCAGACGTGCATAACGAAGGATAACGCACCTGTTGACATAGACTTCCTGATATACTACAAGGTCATGGACCCAGCTAAGTGCGTCCTCAACGTAACGGACTTTGATGGAGCCGCTACTGGCATGGCCACGACCATACTTAGGGCCGTTGTAGGCGATATAACGCTTGATGATGTGCTAGCTAAGCGAGATGAGATAAACGCCATCATGCGTACTAAGCTAGATGAGGTAACTGAGCGCTGGGGCGTGAAGGTAACCAGCGTTGAGATTCGTGAGATACTACCGCCCAAGAGCGTTACGGACGCCATGGTCCGCCAGATGGCAGCTGAGAGGGATAGGCGAGCTATGGTTACGAAAGCTGAGGGCGAGAGGGAGGCAGCCATAAAGGTAGCAGATGGGAAGAAGCAGGCCATGATACTTGAGGCAGAGGGCAAGAAGAAGGCAGCTATCCTTGAGGCAGAGGGCGAGAGGCAAGCAGCTATACTGAGGGCCGAGGGATACGCTATGGCCCTCCAGAAGGTCTATGAGGTCGCTAGGCAGATAGACCCAAACACGATGGCCCTCCAGTACCTAGAGGCCCTCAAGGCCATAGGGCAGAGCCCAGCTACGAAGTTCATATTCCCGATGGAGTTTACCAGGCTGCTTGGGCCGATAAGCGAGCTGGTAGCTAGGACAGCGGGTCAGGGTAGGAGCTCCAAGGAGAAGTGATAATTGCCTCCCCACCATTAGCAGGCCAGTATGCTTAAGGCATTTTTATGGTGAGGGGGCTTGAGGCAGCTAGGCTGGCCATTAGCAAGCTCATGGGCTAGGCTTGTTATGGCTAGTAGGGCATCAGAGAAATGCTTAAAGCTGCTAGCACAGCCTAGCCTACCTGGGTGAGGGAAATGCCCACTCACGGCTCGCTAGCAAAGGCAGGCAAGGTCCGCATGCAGACCCCTAAGCTACCAGCTAGGCCTAGGCGTAGCCCTATCCCAAGGGTGCGGAATAGGCGTAACTACATCAAGAGGATCAAGCTAGAGCGTAAGCCTGGCCAGAACTGGAGGATACGGTGATCCCTTGCCTGAGGCTGACCTCGTAATCCTAAATGCCTACCTGGCCTCCCCCGAGAAGGAGGAGTTCCTTAAGTGCTCTATGGCCATAGGGGATGGCCGTATCATTGCTGTAGGGACAAGGGAGCAGGCCCTCAAGCTCTCTGGGCCTAGAACCCGTATAATAGACCTAGAGGGCCGTGTAGCCCTCCCTGGCCTCTCAGATGCCCATATGCATGGCCTATCCCTTGGTCGCTCCCTCACCTGGGCCGATCTAAGCGGGGCACGCTCCATAGCGGAGATACAGGAGGCCCTGAGGAAGCATGAGGCTTCCCTTGGCCCTAGCGATTGGCTTATTGGCTTTGGCTGGGATCACGAGCTACTTAAGGAGCGTAGGCTGCCGAACAAGCATGATTTAGATGCTGTATCTAGGACAAGGCCAATAGCCATATTTAGGAAGTGCTGGCACCTCTGCGTCCTGAACTCAGCTGCCCTAATGGCCCTTGGGCCAGAGGCCGTAAGGGAGCTAGCATCTACTGGCGAGGCCCTCCTTGAGCCTAAGACGGGCGAGCCAACTGGCGTGCTAGTTGAGAGGGCACTTGAGGCCGTGAGGGAGGCCATGCCCAAGCTGGATGTGGAAGGGGCCATTAAGGCAGCTAAGCTAGCCATGAGGGAGGCACTTAGCAAGGGCCTTACGTGCCTACACTGGATCCTAGAGGGGCCTACTGACCTAGCTGCCCTAATGGCCCTCTGGGCATCGGGCGACCTGCCAGTTCGTGTTTACGCTTTATTCCCAGCTGAGGCCCTTGAACACCTCATAGCACTTGGCCTTAGGACTGGCTTTGGCGATGATATGCTGCGCCTCGGTGCCCTAAAGCTAATACTTGATGGCTCCCTAGGCGCTAAAACGGCCTACCTAAGGGAGCCCTATGCCGATGACCCAGGCAATAGGGGCATGCTGCTGTACAGCGAGCGGGAGCTGAGGGACATAGCCCTCAAGGCCCATGGGGCTGGGGTACAGCTCGCCATCCACGCCATAGGCGATGGGGCTGTGGAACTCGTCCTGAAGGTGCTATCGGAGCTGCCAGGTGGGCCAGGGGGCCTAAGGCATAGGATTGAGCACGCATCCGTCCTCAGCCCAGGCCTGATAAGGGCGATGGCCTCCCTCGGCGTGGTGGCATCCGTCCAGCCAAGGTTCATAGTATCTGACTTCTGGGTTGAGGAGCGACTAGGCAGGGAGAGGGCTAGGTGGGCATACCCGCTCCGCTCCCTGTTAGAGGCTGGCGTCCCCCTTGCAGCAGGGTCAGATGCGCCAGTAGAGCCCATAGATCCACTTGAGGGCATCCTAGCAGCCATAGGCCCTCCCCAGAGGCCAGAGGAGAGGCTGAGCACTTGGCAGGCCATTAAGGCCTACACGCTTGGGGCTGCCTTCGCCTCCTTTCAAGAGGGCAGGTATGGCTCCATCAGGCCAGGAGCACTTGCCGACATAACTGTGCTCTCATGTGGGCCAGATGAGTTCACGCCAGAGGGGCTTGAGGAGGCAAGGGTTGAGGCCACCTTCGTCATGGGCAAGCTTAGGTTCTCAAGGGGTGGCCTCCTTGAGCTCCAGGGGCCTTAAGTAGGGCCATAAGGGGACATCAAGCTCCTATATACGAGCATCATAAGCTAGCGGGAGTGCAAGGACCTTTTATGTAGGGGCGAAGGGGCCACCTTGAGCTGGCCCATGCAAGGCCCCAGGCTATGGCCCATATAACTGCCCTAGCTGGTCGCATTAACAAGCCTTAAGGCAGCCTTCCAGCCGACCATAAGCCTGCCATGAACGGCCTGGCCCGAAGGATAGTGGACGCCCTGAACAGGGGGCCAATGCTCTTCGGTGAGATAAGGGCGAGAGTTGATGCCGAGCCCAAGGCCGTCAGGGAGGCACTTGAGGAGCTAGTAAGGGCTGGCCTAGTGCGCAGGCGTAGATCTGGGCGCTTCTGGATATACTGGCTTGATGGAGATGGCTATGGCCACTTAAGCCCAGCCGATTGGGAGATGGTAGAGGGCCTAACCGTCCTACAGGTGCTTGAGGAGGCCTCGAGGCTCAGCTGAGGTCGCTAGAGCGGGAGCACGAAGGCCATAGCAGCTAGCCCTGGCAGCCACGGAGCAGAGCAAATTTAAGGCCTGCCCTAGCCTAGCTGTGATGTTGGAGGCGGCCTGCAGGGAGGTCATAGAGGGCCTGATGGCCCTAGAGCGCCCAACGCCAAGGGACGTAGAGAAGCTGAAGCTAAGGGTCCTAAAGGAATACAAGCTGGAGCGCATGCCTAGGAACTCAGATTTAATAGCATGCTTGAGGCCAGAGGAGCGCCCTAAGCTCCTACAGCTTCTAAGGCTGAAGAAGGTCCGCTCTATATCTGGCGTCGTAGTGATAACCGTTATGGCTGAGCCTAGGCCATGCCCAAAGCCTGAGCCATGTATCTACTGCCCAGGTGGCCCATCCTCTGGGACCCCGCAATCCTACACAGGCCTTGAGCCAGCTTGTAGAAGGGCTATACAAAATGGTTTTGACCCCTACAGGCAGGTAGCAGCAAGGATTAAGCAGCTAAGGGAAATCGGGCATGCTGTTGATAAGGTAGAGCTGATAATACTAGGTGGGACGTTCACGGCCTTCCCAGTGGAATACCAACGCTGGTTCATTAAGAGGTGCCTAGATGCACTTAACGGTGTTGAGGCTAGCTCCCTTGAAGAGGCCAAGAGGATAGCTGAAACTAAGGCTGCCATTAGGAACTCAGGCATAACGGTTGAGACGAGGCCAGATTGGGCTAAGGAGGAGCAAGCAGATCTCATGCTTGACCTAGGCGTTACGAGGGTTGAGATAGGCGTCCAGACCATATACGATGATGTCTACGAGCTTATAAAGCGTGGGCACACGGTAAAAGATGTTGAGGATTGCTTTAGGATCCTGAAGGACTCTGGCTTTAAGGTAGTAGCCCACATAATGCCTGGGCTGCCTGGCTCGGACTTGGAGAGGGACCTAGAGATGTTCAAGGTGCTCTTCACGGATGAGCGATTTAAGCCAGATGCCATAAAGATATACCCAACCCTCGTGGTAAAGGGCACGGAGCTCTACGAGATGTGGAAGAGAGGCGAGTACCAGCCCTACTCGCTAGAGGAGTACGTGGAGCTGATTGCTGAGGTGAAGAAGATAGTCCCACCTTGGATCCGCATACAGAGGATACAGCGTGATATACCAGCTACCGTAATAGAAGCTGGGCCAAGGAAGAGCAACTTAAGGCAGCTAGTTCAGGCAAGGCTTGCTGCTGAGGGGGCACGCTGCAGGTGCATAAGGTGCCGTGAGGTCGGCCACAAGATGCTTAAGGAGGGCCTAGTGCCCAACCCAGATGACATTGAGCTCCTTGAGCACCGTGAGGAGGCATCTGGTGGTCTTGATATATTCCTCTCATTTGAGGATACCGCTAGGGACATACTGATAGGCTATGTAAGGTTCAGGATACCATCTGAGAAAGCCCATAGGCCTGAGGTAAGCACGGTCCCAACGGCCATAATAAGGGAGCTCCACGTCTACGGCCCCCTCGTGCCAGTTGGGGAGAGGAGGCCAGAGGGCTGGCAGCACAGGGGCTATGGGGCTAGGTTGATAGCTGAGGCAGAACGCATCTCCATAGAGGAATTTGATGTGAAGAAGATGGTCGTACTAAGTGCCCTAGGCGTTAAGCGCTACTACGCTAGGTTCGGCTACAAGCCAGATGGCCCATATGTATCAAAGCCCATCAGGGCCTAGTGCACGGGCTGGTGGCCAGTAAAGGTTAAAGGCACATGCCCTGGCAGGTTGTGGAGGGAGGGGCTTGGGCTCAAGGCTTAAGGAGCTGATACCAAAGCCGAGGAGCAAGTTCCTACGTGTTAGGTGCCCTAGGTGTGGTAATGAGCAGATAATATTCAGCCATGCTACCACCCGTGTTAAGTGCTTCGTGTGTGGGATGCAGCTAGCTGAGCCAAGGGGAGGGAAGGCTAAGATACTTGGCGTTATCGTGAAGGAGCTAGAGTAAGCAGCCGATCGCCGATCTGGTTTTCCATGCCTACGCCTATATCAACTGCCCATTACGAGCTTAGCTTTTAAGCTCTGTGAAATACGCTTAAGGGCTAACGCTTGGCCTGCTA
>Ga0190310_1000265_pt1 | contig 18474 bp, 27 predicted proteins | sample 48700778_MG_FD_165059 | JGI IMG/M metagenome (GOLD analysis project Ga0190310, IMG submission 165059) | Hydrothermal vent sediment bacterial communities from Southern Trench, Guaymas Basin, Mexico - 4870-07-7-8_MG | ecosystem: Environmental > Aquatic > Marine > Hydrothermal vents > Sediment ... | reverse complement strand
ATAATATAATATTACACGTGTAATATTATATTATACTTTTGTTAGCTCGTGTTTTGTTTTTGTTAATGTTTTTGTTGTTGTTTGTTTTTGCGTTTGTCATGGTCGGCTTTGTCAAAATGATGGGAGGGAGGTGTGGTTTTGTAAAGTGTGAGGAGGATGATGAAACCGGTTTCCGTGACCCGGTAAACGAAGAGAAGACAAATACTATTAGTGCGAGTAGGATATAGCTGCAGACCCAGATATACACTATCAACACGAGTGATATACCCTAACACGAACCTATACCACTGCAGTGGTATAGCAGGATAATAGCTATTGCTTATATAGAGTAGCTAAAATAACATGAGTTAGTTAGGGAATAATTCTACACGCTGCAGATCATATTATACCCTAACACCAACACTAGAAGAGGGTGTTAGGGAAAGGGAGAAAAGATCCATGTTAGGGAAAAACTAAAGATAGAAGAGAATGTACTGAACCCTATCCAAACCAATCCTAATCCTACGAAGCTCTTTCTCGATATCCCTCAACTCCCTAAGCAAACGCCTAGCCTTGTTTCTATCCTGTATTCTCTGGAATAATGATTCAGGAACCTTAGCACCCAGATAAATGCTCCTTAGTCTTCCGTTTTCCCACTTCCTCAAATACCAGTAGTGATATATCTGCCCTGCCTTGTTTTTAACTGGTTTGTACTCTAGAGTCCCTTTTTCAGTCTTCAGTTGTGATAGCTCTTCTAATATTTGTCTCCTCCTAGCCTCTAACTTCTCCATCTTACTGAAAACCCTTTTCAGTTCAAACACCAAACTCTCGAACCCAACCATTTGAATCCCCATATAGAAGAGTGTTAGGGAAAGTATTTAAGCATTACGGAACCCACATACCCTAACACCAGAAAGAAAAATAATATACTATACCTACACACATATTATATTGTGATCATGGCATGAAGGCAAAAGTAGGTCTCAAAGGAGAGATCGAAGTTATCGTCAGAGACAAGCATGGTAAAATAAAACACAGAATCAAAAAGCGTAACATCATCACGAATGTAGGAAAAGCACAAGTCGCAGGGCTAATTAACGGGATTGTAACAACACCATTCACATACATAGCAATTGGTTCAGGGACTACAGCACCCAGCGAAACAGACACGGCATTAGAAGCTGAAATAGCGAGAAAAGCAGGATCAACATCACGAGAAACAACAAACGTAACAAATGACACGGCAGTAGTAGAGGCTACATTCTCGTCAGCAGATGGATTAACAGGGACTTCTAACGTGTCCGAGGCTGGTCTCTTCGACGCTAGTACTGGGGGTAACATGTTAGCGAGACAGACATTCACGACAATAACGATTAACTGGGATGCAGGAGATACGTTAACAGTTACGTGGAAGATAACAGTATCATAGGAGGTGCATGATTATGCCCACGAAAGATGATTTATTAAAACAACTTAAGGCGAAAGCACTCAGGGTATTCTTTCTGGAGAAACATTATGAGGTGAACAAGCGTGATTATTATGAATTCTACAGATACTATTACACGGACGAGAATGGAGTCCTAAGGAGCGAATCAGTATGCATCCACGTAATAGTGGATGAGCAAGGGAATGAAAATGCATACTGGAAGGATAGAATCCCCACAGTATTACAAACAGTTGGTGAAAAATTTGGAACTGAATTGCGATCAAAGTTATCAGAAATAAAACAGAATAAAGGATTAGATGCGATTACAGTTGAAAGTATTGATGAGAACAATAAAGTTGCAACTCTAAGAGCCTATAAGAGCATAGATCAGGACAGTATTCAAGAGTTTAGAGTGGTCGTGTGGAAAGACGGTAAGGGAAACTGGCATTACAAGATCATTAAATGATGAACTATGGCATGGTTAACGGGATGGCAATATCGCAAATCATGCACAATTCAGGGAAGTAGTGCAGGAGCGGTAACAGATTACCAGATTAAGATTGTCGTTCATTATGGTAGTGGTACTGATTCAGGTGAACATGTTTATTTAAACGGAAAGTGCAGGTCTGATTTTGGTGATATTCGCTTTACGGCAAGTGATGGAGAGACGCTTCTTGATTATTTTCTTGAATCAAAGGTAAATGGAGATTATGCGGTTTTCTGGGTTAAAATTCCATCAATACCAGCATATCCAGATACAACGATAATTTATATTTACTACGGTAAATCTGATGCAACATATTCTGGTGTCGCAGAAGATGTAATGTTTGCAATTGTTGGTAGTGTAAGTGATACTGGTCAGTACAGAGCCATAATGTATGGATATTATCATTTATATCCTGATTGGAAACTTCCAACGTATGATGTGATATCACGTTGGTTGAAAGTTCGAATCCCCAGTAATTATACAGCGAATATCAAATTCGTAACATATGTTGGTTCTCCACCTACCGTTACAATTGTTAATCAGTCAAATAATACAGGTAGGATCGGAGGAGGCGTCCATCGATTTAATTGGTCAATTAAGGGAAGTGCGGGTGGATATTTTGGATTATATACTGTTTGGGATGATCGCTATCATTATATAGTTACGTCAACTGTGGGTGCATACTACTATTATTACGGTCGTACAGATCCTAAACCAGATGGCACAACTATCACGATGAGCAGATCAGGTGATCGTTACAGAGAGCAGATTCAAGGATGTTTCAGGAAGTACATCGATCCAGAGCCTTCTATCACGGCTTGGGGTAGCGAGGAAACACCTGCTGTCGCTTATGAGAAAACTCTCGAAGAGTCTACGACAATATCTGAGGCATTCCTGAGGGTCGCCTCGCTAACTCGGAGCTTTGAGGAAAGCACATCATTATCTGATATCTTTTCCAGTATGTTGGAGTGGAAAAGATCATTTTCTGAGACGATAACATTATCAGATGTAATAGAGACGATAAAAAGAAAATGGATATTTCTTTCTGAGACGATAGTATTATCAGATGTAATTCAGAGAGTTGCAACATTTGCCAGATTATTTTCTGAGACGATATCATTATCTGACGTGATAATTAAGATAGTATCTATTCCGACACCATTGATCAAGGTACTACGATATGTAAGAGATTATATCGATAAATTTAGAACATTCGACCATAATGATCATGTCGATAATTGGAAGAGTGAAATTGAGTTTTTGCGAAGGTATGTAGAATTTAATGAGGAAATATCTCAGAAAGTGACAGAGTTAGAGGAGATAATTAACAGGATGAGATACATACATCATTTAGATGTATACATGCCAATACATCATAATACATTTGTTGATGCGTGGAAGAAACTATTAGAGATTGATAAAGCGATTGCATCAGAATTAGATAAAGTGAGTGAGTTAGAGGATGTTGTTAATCGTATGAAATATTTGTCATATTACGATATTTACTATGCTGAATACCATAATCTATTCAGAGATGCGTGGAAAATACAAAAAGAAATCAACAAATATATTTCAAAGGTTACATCATCATAAAAAAAGTTATGATTCAGAGTAGTGGTCACAGTCGAATGATTGTGTTGGGATCTCTGGATTACTAACTCTTAATCTAAGTGTCTTTGTACAAAGAACAACAACCTTGTAGTTTTTACTATACATCTTGATCAAGTCCTCTATGGTTCTCTTGTATTCTTCTAACGTCATGTTGTTTTTCTTCAGTATATCTTCTACAACATCTTTACATCTTTCATAGAATTCATCAAACGTGAAACATGCATATTTGCATTTTCTACAGTCTACACCCATGAACTATCTCCCTCCTATCGAGTAAATTCAATCGTGTAGTATACAGATAAGTATTCCCCTGACAACATGTCAATCCCTTCGCTCAACACATCCCTGAACATCAGAAAATTATCTGGGGCGGCTTCATCGCTGGGGCATCTTAAAAACACACCAATCTCCCATATTGTAACATTTGATGGTGCCCTTATTGACCCTCCAATTGTAAGCCTGATAACAGTATCAAGTAGTTCAAGTGATTTGATTGATGCTACTGCCGATGCAACTAGCGATTCTAGTTTGTAATCCGTATTCGTTGGAGGAGTACTACCAGTACCCATGCATACATAAAACTTCTTTTCTGCGGTAGATGCATAATCCCAACAACTAGCATCCCAACCTGTCCTTACCCGTGTCGCCGTTCCTGCCATATTAACAAACCCAGTACAATATGCACGTTCTTCTACATCAACAGGTGTGAATATCATTCTCAAGAAGGCTCCCCAGTTGTCTAGCACCCTGTCCCCTTCTTTTTCAATTACTCTCTTCAGTTTTCCGTCTCTTGAATAGTGCTCTATCCTCAGTTTTACAAGGCTATTTTGTCGCTTCCTCCTAAACTTTAACAACTTCATCCTTTCACCACATTATAGCTTACACTTGCGGATATATATTTCAATGTACGTGCATGGAAAATCCTGCTAGGATATGCATTTGATTTTGTCGCCTCTCTCTTCCAATAAGCGAGTTCATATTCTACCTTATCCCTTAGTTCATCATTAATCTGAGTTTGCAAGTTCCAAGCATCCACAAACAAGTTGTGATCTTGAGCATAGTAAAAGTCTCCAGACACTATCTTCCTCATCTGCGATACTATGCTCTTCAACTGGTTAATCAGTTGCTCAATATCTGGATCATCAGGGTTTAACTCTTCATCAATCGATACTTGTGCCTTCCAGTTGTCCACATGGTCGTTATGATCATCCTCGGTAAACACATCCAATAAATCTATCACCTTCCTCAGAGGTTTTATACTCAATACGGATCACCTAGATATACTTCCTTATTATCTCTGCTAAATTCCTTCCTACTGCTTCCCACGTATATCTATCCTTAATATTCCTATTAACATGCTCCCTGACCCTAGCCTTATAATCATCCAGATTATCCGCTATCTCACAAATCTTATCTATCGCCTTATCAATTATGATCTCTCTACCCTTCCCAACATGAATAGCATTATCCTTCAAGACGTAAGGGCATTTTCTAGTTTCTACTAGTGAGAATTGAGGAAGATAGTCCGTCCATGATCCCTCATTCCCCGCTACCACAACATTACCCCTTACGATTGCTTCAAGCCCGTTTAGCTCAAACCCCCCTCCTCTCGTGAAGAGTAAGTAGATATCTGAAATATCGTATAATTCTCGCTTTTGCTCTTCACTTAACCATCCCGAGATTATGATACCCCCAAGCCTACGGATAATACTATGCGGTTCTCCGTCAGGACTCATGAACTTAGCTATCAGAATGACATCCTTTCGCTCCTTCCTCAAAATTTCATACGTCCTTAGAACAAGATCTAGCCCCTTCCTGTAGGGTGAATGCCAACAAAAATGTAACAGATAGACCAGTCCTTTCTCTTTCTTCATATCGTACAACTTCTTAAAGATCGTTAGTTGGAAAGGAGAGGTAAACCATTCTTTTTCAACACCATGAGGTAAGACATGGATAGGAACTCTAACCCCGCTTCTTGCATAGCTATCCCTAGCCCATGTTGAAGGTACTATCATAGCCTCTGAATAATGCGTCATAGAGACCGCTAAGTTACTTATCCTATCGGAGTCTGCTACATCGATGCCTATGATACCCCTAACCCTAGCTAACAATCTCTGAAGCCTCTTAGCGTATTTCGTCATGGGGTAGAAGAAAGGGTGTAGGATAAGCAAGGGGTTAGTAGCAGGATATAATCCCGATAATGCGAGTTCGTCAATCGCATATAGCCTAAAATACTTACGCAATTCTTCAACATGCCTCTCCGCTATAAGAGAGAAGCTAACTTTATGCCACATGGGGAAAAATGTACCATATCATTAATTCATCACCCCCTTTTATTCAAGATATTTTTTATACAAGGTTTAGTTAATCTTAGAAATCTCATAACTTCCGAGTCCCCATATATTGCTATTGCATATCCCGTTTTATGTCTTGGATTTGGAGGTCTCTGAATATATATAGATGGTTTAAAACCGAGTTTAAGTAACATTCTATAAACTAACATTATTAATTCTTTATTTGTATTTAACATTCTAATACGCATCTGTTTAGAGGGTTTGTTTATGCTTCCTTCTGATTCATAGAATCCTTTTAGGAAGAACGCTTCATAGCCATTAACTATCTTTTCTACATCCTCTAGAGTTAGGCTTTTGAACCACTCATAGAATTTTTTTGAAATTGCTACTACTAACCAGCGATCTCTACATCCTTTCATTTTTTCCTTTTTGCTTCTTCTTGAGATGTACATTTTGGGATGTAAACCTAGTCTTTTTAATGTTTGCATAAATTCCTTAGCAAAAATCTTATCAACTACGGCTAGTTGAATCACATAGCGATAAACAACTTTGTTAAGTTTTTTATTATAACTCTTACACTTGCTTACAGTCCCATCTCCGTAGAGAACCCCCAATACATAAGCTAGTTCAGGTGATGGATCTAGCTTAGGTTTTACTGGTTCAGGTCTAGACCTCCTCGGAATGCCATACTTTATGAGGTAATATCTAATGGTTTCAGGCGAGACCCCGTAAATATCAGATAGACGATATGTTGAAAGACCCTTATTACAGTAGAGGTCGTATAATTCTTCTTTTGTTATTTTTTTCTTCATCACTAATAGGTAGTATATACCATATATATAAAGATTACATGGGGTAGATGTACCAGATCATCCTAGAACGTCCTCAAACCACTTGAATTCAATTGAGAAGTCGGTAGCTGTACCTGCCTTGTTGGTTATTCTTACTATAATGTTGTAGCTCGGAGGAAGGATTAAACGCTCTCCTATCTCTGATGCTGATCCAACAAGCCTTACCTTCGTGCCTCCGAAAGCTACTGTCTCGTGTATCTTCTTCCCAGCGACATAGTTACCTCCATACTCTGGAAACGCCTTAGCCTCTATCGGTGAAGATAAATCTAGATTTTGAGGTTCTATTATAGTCCCTCCTGCTACTTTCGTGTTGTTCTTGAATATGTCTAAGTGTCCTTGACCGAATGCCCCAACTTCGATAACCACTATGTTCACTTTCCTCCCCGAACCTGATGGGTTTTCAAAGAATACATCAACAAAAGCACCATCAGCTAAGTTTTCAAAGCGTTTTGATGCCATGAACCCATACCCTTCCTCTATCTTCTTTGCGATCCTAGCATCAGTAAGTATAGTCCCATCAGCGAGTTGGGCTATCGTCCTCTCTATCCTGCTTACTAGCTCCTCTAGTTTTCCGTATATCTTGTCAATATCCGCTTTTGCACCATCTATGAACTCTTCAATTCTGATAGGGTCTCCATCTTTGATTACTGCCTTACCCTGAACATACACCTGATCCTTGAAGTAGCCGTAGTGAGCGTTAATTTCCTTCCATGACCTCCCCTCAGTACCTAGAACTCTAACGTTATCCTGATCTGGTATTATATCAGACTTTAAATAATAAAGTTCCACTCTATCCAGCTTCCCAGCTACATATCCATAGAGAATATCTAAGCCGTCAACTACACGGTTCCACTCATCGCTGTATAGGGGTTCGGTTCCCTTATGCACCAGACCTAGCCATGACATTTATTCATCCCCTCCTTCTTAGTTCTCTCAAAGGTCTTGGGCTTGATGTCTTAGGTGTTGTCTTAGGCTTGTATTTTAACTCTGTCTTCTTGATGTCCGCTATATACTTCTTTGAGTACTCTTTGAATGATTTTTGAAGTTCTCCTACACCACGACTTAACACTTCTGCTATATGATCTTCTTTACTCATGATACTCATCCTCATTCAGAGATAATGTAACCATATTCAATAAATTTATGCCTGAGTCTCTAGGTACCCAGTCAACTCATACCTCCTCCTACGCATCATAGCTAGGAACCTGATAGCGTCCGCTTCCCACTCATCAATACCCCAATCTTTGAGTTCCTCAAGCAAGGTGTTGAATTGTTCCCATGTTAAAGCCCCTCTTGCATAGTCTGTAATCAACTCTGTAACCTCTCTTTCGACCTCATCGTAGACTGGTCTTATTCTAATGTAGTCTTCCCATAGTTTGTAAAGGAATTCTTTAGCCTCTTGTTCTATAGGTAAGGCGTCTATCCTCTTCTTCACTTCCGCTAGTGCGAGTCTACGTGCTAGTGGGGAATACTCTGCCATAGTCACGAGTTCCCTAGGAGTACCTACTAGTTCTCTGTATGCCCTATACCATCGATCAAGGTTTGCTCTGTCCGTGATTAGCTTGAGTTCACGATCTTCGTATCCATAGGGTTTCAACACTTCTAAGAATGATGCAAACATATCCGTGTTGATCATGAAGTACTCGTATAACCGCTCTACTGAAGACTGTACCTCTCTAACCTCATCGACTATCGCCCTAATATCGATGTACTGTAGCCATATGCTCCTCCATTCCTGCGGGACTCCCTTTGCCTCGAAGACTCTGTTAGCGAACATCCTTACCGCAGGGATGTACTCTGACATGGTAGCTAATGTTAGTGGTGTTGGGATGTACTCCCTTTGATACTCTCTCTGTGCTATGCCTACCATCTCGGTTAGAATCCTAGTTATTGCATCAGCCTCCATCTTTGGAAGTTTAGCTATTGATGAAAGTGTTTGTGCTACTCGCTTAGCATCCTCTTCAGTAACGTAACCGTAAGCAGTACGATAGAGTACCCATCCTAAGACTCTATAAACCCATGATCTTATCCGTCTTATCGTGTAGATGTCCCTAGCTACCTTCCATGATGCTAGTACTGCTTTCACATAGCTATCGTCTAGACTCATTTTGAATTCTTTTCCTGCTATTTCAGTAGTAGCTTTTGTGAATGCTTCATTAATTGTTTTTATGACTTCATTAATCTTATCCGATACTGCCTTGCTTTCAATTATGTACTCAGTATAAGCACGTTCTAGGTCACTAAACGTATCTCTATAAATTCTTAAGTACCTGTCGATAACCGCTCTTAGCTCCAGTAGCTTTCTCTCTGCGGGTAGGAAGCTCACGGGTAAGTTAATATACTTGGACTTCATCCTCCCCTCTTCCATGTCGAAGTATGCTATGTTGAATGATGCGATTACTAGTGATTGCATTAGCGAATCGATGTCCTCGTACGTCATAGCACCATACTCGTAGATGTTAATAATCCCAGTTCTTAACAAAGTACGCTCGTCAGCTAACGCATTTATCGACTCTGCAACTGCTACTATCGGGACGTAGTATGGGTGTATTCCCCTAGCTTGAAGCAATCTGCACATTAGTGTTAGATCCATCTTGACCTTCTCGTTCTTTGGAGCATCCTCTACAACTTTTAAGAAGTCGCTTACTGGAGATTCGAGTACTATGTTCTTTGATGCCATGAAGTCGAAGATGCCCCATTTCGTCATCCATCGGACATCAATCTTTGTTGGGATGTCTGCTAGTGTATCAATAATCATGTAGTTGTCTGAAGTGAATCCAGAGATCCAACTGAATCTCGCATAGTCATGCCATTTCATGTATGAGGTTAGTGCTGAGAATAGCTTACTACTCGCAAAGTTTAGGTCTATTGGGGCTATGGGTGGGTGTGCTCCTATCGCTTTCGCCTCTTCTGTAGCTGATTTGATATCCTCATCAGAGGGCTTGTACCACAACATTCCTGCTAAGCCCCTGCTTATGAAGTCCCACAATCTTGTAGGACTTGGATACCTGAAGTGCAATAAGTAGATCAGATATGCAATATCCTTGTATAGTCCTAGCCTGTATGCCCATTTCGTGAATTCTTCTAGTCCTTTCGCCCCTGCCCCGAATATATCCCTGATCATCATGGTGATTAACATGCTTAGGCTTGGTTGGGCATAGAGAAGCCCGAGAGGAACTCGCCTCTCTGTGTCGAATCTATCTGTTACCTTGATGTAAAGCTCATCTGCTGTTTTTACGAAGTTCTCAATAAACCAGTCTGGAAAGCCTCTATACTCTAGTATCCTTCTGTAGGTATCCCTAGCCTCTTCGATCCCCAGTCGCTGTATTAGGTTCCTTGCCATCTCTAACGGGGGAAGTTCAAAGGGAACGTCGCCATAGCCTAATCTCCTTAACCATGATTTCCACGCATATCGGAATGGAAATCTTAAAGGTTCAAGCCCCATTATCGAGAAGCCCATTACAAACGCTTCAGCCATCTTCTTCGGCAGGTCTTCAACTGCGTCCCCTAGCTCGTAGAATGCTCTCGTTAATGCGATTAATGAGTCTACTACTATCGATCCGCCCATCCCTAATGGTGCTAAACTTACTTGTGCCCTGATCCTAAATTCTTTCATGTAGTGTGATAGGGTCTTGAGCAGTTTCGGTAACATCAAGACTGTCAGGTAGGATGGGATTACTGCTATGCCTACCCCTAGTATTGATCCTATTTCTCCTTGTCCTTGCCCTTGTTCTCCTCCTAGTATGCCTTTTAGAACACTTTCTATGTACGATCGTAGTGGTGCTACCAGTCCTTTCATTAATCCTTCTAGTACTTTTGATATTGCTTGTGCTACATTTTTCCCAATATCTGCTAGGGATTGTGCTATGCCAGTTCCCAGACCCATTACTTTTTCTATTAGTGATTTTCCTAGGTTTGTCATGGTTTCGGCTATTCCTCCTATCCATGATGATATTGTGCTTATTAGATTAGATATTGTGCTTGATATTTGTCCCCATAACCATGAGAAGCCTTGCATTAGGGGGGCTACTACTTTTTCTTTTAGGTAGCCTAGCGGGTCTTCTAGGAATGCTTGGAATTGATCTGATAACCAGCCCACGAAGTTTGGTAGTTTTACCGTGAAGAAGTCAACTAATGTATCCCATGCAGTAGTTAGGAATTCCTGTGCTTTCTCGAAGAATCCCTTTATCGGGTCTGGTAGGTGCTCCCAGAGGAACGTTCCGAATTCTTCTAGTCTAGCTTTTATGAACCCTGCTGGGTCTTGGAGGAAGTCTTGTAAGCCTGTGACGAATGTATTCCATGCGTCTTGTAATCCTGTTATTGCTCCTTTTAGCCATTCTGGTAGTAGATCCCATAATTTTTGTGATAGCCCTTCTATGGCTTCTTTTATTGTTCCTAGCGGGTCTTTTATGAGTTCTTCTAGTCCTGTTTTGAGTGCATTTATTGAGTCTTGTATCCCCTCTATGGCGTTTTTAACCCATTCTGGGAGTAGGTTCCATATTTGTTCTGCTAGGTAGCCTAGTGCTGTTTTTAGATTTCCTACTGGGTCTTTGAAGAAGTTTTCTAGTGCTGATATTAGATCGCTAATAGCTTTTGGGATGCCTTTAAGTGCGGAAGATATTGGGTCTGCTATATTCTCCTTGAACCACTTTGGGAACCAGTCCGGGAACTTCAGTATTGCGTTTATGAATCCTGTTATTGCCGTTCCTACTCCTTGAAGTTGTGATGTTGCATTTTCTATCCATGATGCTATGTTGTTTAGTGGTGCTTGTATCTGTTCCCATAGCCAGTCTATGAATCCCTTTACCGTCCCTCCTATTGTCTCGCTTAGCCATGATACTACTGAGTTTATGAGATCCGTGAAGAATTGCTTTAACTGCCCAAGTGGATCTGTCCATCCCAGCTCACTTGATGCTAATGCCTCCAAGTCTATGTTTATCGTTTGTATGTCTACGACTTCTACTTTTCCTATTGTTTCCACGCTCAACACGTTTGGGACTAGCTCTAGTTCCCCGTTTATGATCATGTCTGTGCATGTCCTAGCTACTTCTCTGATGAATTCTGGGTCTAGTTGGAAGCTCATGGGTTCCCACCCAATAATACCAGCCATTTAAGCTTACTTATCTCTACTAGTAGCCTTTTCTTGAAGTCCTTGTTGTTGTATGCGTCTAGGGAGAACCTTGGAGTTCTCTTTCCTCTATATTCTAGGTCGAGGCATACGTGGTACCATGTCTTTCCTGATGCTATCTGGGATTTTAAAACCTCATATATTGTGACTGTGCAGTTATCTAGTTTGAACCGAATTGGAGGGATGATTGAGTCTAGGCTTTTTATTGACATATCATGTAAAAAACGAGAGAGCTAGTAAAAATACTTATGCGTAGATATTGCTTCCTCTTGGCGTCCTAGCCCTCGTCCTCGATAGCTCTCTCTGTAGCTCGAACAACTCCCTTATCCTCCTGACCAACTGTTTTGTCTTTTCTACCAGCTTACACTCGCTCCTCCTATCACACTCCAGCTCTGCTAGGCAGAATCCTACCTCTTGTGCATCGAAGATCAGCTCTGACATAAGATCCTGTAATTTGTTTCTTAATTCGCTTGGGATCTCTGGTGCTACTTGGGCTATGCTAGGACTCGTGCTAACCGCTTCCTCCGTTCTGCTAGTTTTCTTCCTAGATCTTCTAGTTTGCTTCTTAGTGGTTTCACCCATTTAATCACCGAATTATACAACTCGTTTAGGATATTTATATCCAATCCTTGTTTCTGCCAGTAGCTAATCCACCATTCCTTGAATTCTTCCTCTGTCATGCTCTTGTATGCTGAATATCCCCATTTATGACGCTTTTTCTTGTGTCCTATGAGCATGGCTATTGCCCTCTTGTACATGTTTTTCTTGTATATGTCGATGCCCTTGTTAGCTAACATGTTCTCTATGATGTTGTCGAAGTGCCTATAGAAATCACGAAGTTGATGATAATGATCCGCTCTTTCGCTTTTATGGAAGTAAAACGCCTCCTCTGGTCTCTGGTAATTCCCAAAGCCGATTCCAGTAGCCCTATATCGTGAGATCATTCTTCGTACCTTCCAGTCTATGAAGTATGATGTCATACTGGTACCAATATCCAAGTATGATTTTGGTGTTGGTTTGTAGACTTGTCTCCGATCCATGAGAATGCCTAGGTTTAGTGGTGTTACGTTTAGGATTAGCCCCATGTTTACTTCATCGAATTTTTTGATTTCCATAGTGAATGTTTCTCCTCTCCATGTTGTGATTGTTGTTACCGCTCCTCTGCTTGATGATGCGAGGTGTGATGTCCCATAGTATGCTTCTCCTGCCCTAAGCTCCCTACTGCATAGCTTAGAATAATTCAGTAGGTTATAGTCTAGTATGAATGAGTCAAATAATGTCTGAAAATGCATTACTAGGCGGTTGTATATTGATTCTGCAATGTGTTCTGCTATCATCTTTTTGTCTACGGCTATCCTGAATAGTTTTCTTATCCGCTCGAAGTCCATACGCCTTTTAGCTAACTCGTATAGTGTAGCCCTCATGAAGTCACGGATTACTGGGGGGTCTACATAGCTTGTCCCGTAAACGCTCTCCCCTACGATTAGCTTCCTTTTTCTTTGACCTAGTAGTAGATCCGCATATTCTGGGTAGCATGTTGCTAGGACGAATGTTACGTAGTCAAGAAGCGGGGGGACTCTTAACTGGAAGTAATCCCAGTAGAATTGAAGATACGCATTATGAACATCTAGGGGGATTAGCTTTAGCTTGATTCCTTGGAGGAATTCCTCTAGGGTTGGCAATTCGGTTCTGTACTCCGGATCAAGTGGTTCTAGCTCGTATGGTTCCATTCCGAATATGAAGAGTCCTGAGATGTCCATCCAGATGAAGAACATGCTTTCTGACCATGCCCATTCCCCAAAGATGCTTTCTGTATCTATTGCCCTCTGGTAGTTTGCCCATATTGCCGTTTCCTTCAATACTTTACTCCAGTATTTCTTCTTCTGGTACACTACCTCTGTGCTCATGGGATCACCTTAGAACCATGCTGATTAGTTTCGGGTATAGTTTTTCGGCATCAAAGCGATCTAGTGCGTTTTTGACTCTCTCGCTCATGTCTTCGTACTTTTCCTTATGATTCTTTATAATGTCTATAGCCCAGTCCATGACATCGGCAAGGGTTTTGGGATCGTATATGTGGTATTCGTATTCTATTCCTTCCCCTGTGTTGATAAATCTTACATCACTATACTCGAATACTAGGTTCCCCTTAAGCTCTGAGACTTCGGTTAGTGGGGGGAACATGCCGTGTATTGCTGGTGTCCCCATAGCGTTAGCCTCGACTATTGGGAGTCCAAAGCCCTCTGCTAGAGATGGTACTACTAAGAAGTCGATAGCTCCTAGGAATGCTAGGATTTCCTCTCTTGATCTTGTTCCAAATACAGTATCTATGAATAGGTTTTGTACGCCTGAGTACCTCCGTCTCGCTTCCCTGTTGGTAACTAGATGCACCACGAAGTCGTCTCTCTTCTCTCTTAAGATGTTTATTGCGGAGACTAGATAATCGATTCCTTTTCTTGGGTGCGTGTGGGAGACTACTCCGAATATGATCTTATCTCCATGTAGGCGTTCTAGGTTCCTCCTAGCTATTGGGACTAGTTTCTTTGCTTCTTCCACTACTTCCCTTACGAGACCGTGATAAACTACGTCCTTTACTCTGAACCCCGCGTCTTGAAGCTTGTCCCTGACGTATTTACTACATGCTACGAATTCGACATCCCTTAACATCCAAGGGGTTACGTGGAACCTTCTAGGTCTTCCCTCGATCATGGTGTAATACGCTACGTTAAGGTTGTAATGTACTCTTAAATCCCTGTAGAGTAGCATGTACTCTGCACAGAAGAGGGGACTAGCTGGGTAGACTAGTATTACTCCATCGCTTAATCTGGCTATCGAGCTGGGCGATTCTACATAGTTCAATATCCTAGGGGCGTGTCCTAGCTTCTGACTAACATATGCTATGTCTTTGCTTACGTTTATCAGAGAAGTAGCCTTTCCCGTGATAATACTAAGTCGCATGATCCATCAAGTGATAAAGAAAAAAAATAATGTAAAAAAAGTTACCGTGAAATCATGGGATTCTAGTAGGGGATAACCCACCCTGAGACTACTTGGATTATCTCATCAAGGATGCTGGGATCTAGCCCGAAGGCTGTGACGAAGTAGCTCTTAAGCCCGTCAGCGAACTTCTTAGCACTCTCTCCACGAGAGCGGTTTACGTGCTTCCATAGCTTTAATGCGAACGCTAAATAGGTACCTCGCTGACCTCCAGTAATTCCATATTCGTCTAAGAGCGGTCTTACTAGCTCTCTTACGGTGTGGACGGTGTTAAGCCCTGCCTGAGCACGGTCTAGTGCTATTGGCTGTACATCGGTAAACCTAGTGCTTACGACTGTGGGGTTGTACTTGCCCTGATACTTTTTAAACATGTCTATTCCGGTTCGATAGAGGGGCATATTCTCATCTACCTCCTGCGTGTTATCAAGAATGCGAAGATGTATATATTTCAGTGAGTGAATAGTATTTCATGGTATGCCTAGCTCTACGAAAGATTCATCTAATGAGTCTCCAGCTGGTTTAAGGTACAAGCCCCATCCAGTCGAGATCAGTCTCGCAAAGCGAGACCTCCTTAATTTCGTCCTCCAAGAGTTAAGCAAAGTCGATGGGTATTGGAGGTTTAGATATCGAGAGATTATTGCTAAGGGTATTGGTATTAGTTTTAATTCATCTACGGATATTGGGGAGCGTGAGGATGGTATTGTCATCACGCATACGCTAGAGATATTTGTTCCTAGGGAGATCTGGGAGAAGATCGCGTGGGTTAGGAAGAATAAGATGTTTAGGTTTCCGAAGCCCCATCCAGTAATTAGGCAGAGGGATAGGGAGATGGAGGAAGTCGCAGAGTATGAGGAGAAAGAAATATCTGAAGAGATAAGCAAAATAGAAAGTGAGGAGGAGGGAGGTGAAGGAGATTAAGATCGTCGTCCCAGACCAGATATACGATCGAATTATAAAGATTTGTAAGGAGATTGGGGCTACACCACAAGATTTACTTATGAGGTCGATAGTAAAAGTTCTTGAAGAGTTCGAGGAGGTGAAGTGATGAGCCTACAAGCAGTAGTCCTATCCCTTCTTGACGGGATTACCGACCCTAGTGTTAGATCAGACATAGCGACTACCATATACTTCCTTAGGGATGTCTTTCTCTCGGGGAAGATCAAGCCTGATGAGTTAAAATCGGAGCTTGTGGATATTGTTTCTACTGTGGTTGACATAACGCATCCAGATTTACTTCCTGATGAGAAGAAGAAGAAAGTTGATATGATTGTTGATCAGCTTTACAGGGCTATACGCATGTCTACCCTGAAGATGAGGATGATGGGTAAGTACAGGATATCCCCTGTAGAGTGAGTGGGTGTTAGGGTAAGTTTGGTATAGCAGCGTAATGGGTTTTTCCCTAACACCAGAAATATTATCCCCATCTATACTAGGATCATTCTTTTTGTGAAATGATTCTAGAACATTCGGGGGGTCAGGATGATGATGGGCTACGCAGGGGAGATCTAAGATCTGTGACCGAGCCGGGCTAGGCTGATCCTACCCCCTCATCCCCCGTACTACTAGTTAGTGATTTCACTTAAATCTCTTTCTATTATCTAGAAGAAATGTTAGGAGGATTCTGCCAGTTTCTCGATTAGCCTGATTATCCCTTTTACTGTGTACTTTGCTATCATTCCTAGGATTATCCAGAAGAGCAACCCTCCCGTGAAGATTGCCCATATCATTAGCAAGGGTTTAAAGAATTCGACTATATCGAACATTTTATCACCCTGATAGTATTATTTGTACTATTGAGAAGATTGTTATTATGATTAATGAGATGTAGACTAGGGTGAAGAGGGTGTTGGTGAATTCCTCTATCTTCTTTATCAGGTCGTCTATTGGGGCGTATTGCACGGGGTTCTCTAGGACTTTGTTGCATACCTTTTGTAGGTTGTAGACGATGTATAGGGATGTTATCATGCAGATGAGTATGGAAATGATTATGGGAACGTGGTATGGTTTCATCTTATCATTCTCCTCCTCGCTCTCACCAGTTCAAATCTCCTTCTAAAGTATTCCTCGGAGAAGTAATCATTCAAGCCCCATTTTCTCGCTTCTTCGTGGTAGTCCACGTATAAGCAAAGTAATGTAGCTTTGTCTATCCATCCTTCCATGTAAGCCCTCTCGATTATATTGAGTTCCTGCTCGATTCGCTTGATCACTCCATATAGTATGAAGCGTAGTAGTTGCCTCATCATCTCCCCTCCACTAGATCCGCTATGTACCTCATTATGTTCGCTATTACTTTGAAACCTTTGTCAGTTGTGCCTATGACTTCGTTATTCTTGTCTAGTAGTTTACGTTTTGCTAGTTCATGTAGTATGTTATTCCCATGTCTCCTTGAAACGCCTAGGAAGTTAGCGATCTTCCTCGAATCCACAGGTTGCCCTATGAATCGCAAGGTAACGAGCGTGATTATGTTCTCCATAGTTGTCTGCCTAGCCATTCTAGATCCCTCCTAGTATTCTAAAGAATATGTCTCTGATTGTATCGTTTAAGCGGTATAATATCGAGTTTGATTGTGATTCCATGTAATCCTTTGCTAGTTTGAAGACTTCCTTAGCCTCTTCTGGTGTTAGAAGCTTTAGCCTTTCCCTTAGTTGCCACAGGTTACCTTCAAAGTACTTTAGCATCTTGTTTCTGACTGTGTGGGGGATGCATTTTCTATACTTTATTGATACCCTGAATTCGGCATAGGATAGGAGGAATTTCCATGCGTACCAGTAGTTTCGTGGGTGTCTCTGTCCCTTTAGGTATGTGGTTCCCCCTATCTTCTTCTGGGATGAGGTGTATGCTGATAAAGCTCTAGCGACTATGACGTGCCTTGGGACTCCTTCTTTTTTCGCTATGCGATCTATGCGTGAAAGAAGGGGTTTAGGTACGGCAATTGACCCCCAGTCTATTCTAGTCATTCTGCTTTCCCTCCTCTTCAAGTAGTTTCTCTATAACTAGGTCGGTTAGGGCTTTTAGAACGTAGTCCCTTAGTTCCTTTATGGCATTTAGCTCTGTAATCCTTATTTCGTCCATGTATCCTCTTACTTTGAAGTGAGCCTCTCCTGACAAGTACTTTAGTGCGTTTTCTAATGTCTTTCTTGCCTCCCTTGCTTTCTTGATGCGTTTTATGCATATTTCAAAGGGATAGCTGTGTAGGGCTTTAAGGACGTCCCCCCATGAAAAAAGGGGGGTTGGGGTTTCTACTTTTTCAGGGTTCTTTTTCCCGAACACACCCAATCCCCATAGAAATGTAGTTCTCAATTCTATTTAAGCTTTTCTTTCTTTGGAGAAGTAGAATTCCAAGGTCTAGGTGTTAGGGAGAGTAGGTTCGTGCTGCACCTCACAACTTTCCCTAACACCAGAGAGAAAAAGGGTGTATATGACCTAATCATAAAGAAGCTTTTGAACTAGCTTTGGATCCTTTGTGATGAATAGGAGCCTATCGGAAAGATAACGTAACGTTTTTCCTATCTCCCATAGCAAATCTTCAACTATCTGTTTATCTTTGGGGTGTAAGAATACACAGGCAAGTCTTAGTTCGTCTCTACACTTTTTTATAATCTCGATCACTTCCACGTAATCCTTGACGCTCATCTAATCCCCCTTTTTATGTAGTCCAAGTTTACGATCAGTATTCCTTCCCAAGACCTTAGGAAGGCTAG
>Ga0190310_1000262_pt1 | contig 18615 bp, 19 predicted proteins | sample 48700778_MG_FD_165059 | JGI IMG/M metagenome (GOLD analysis project Ga0190310, IMG submission 165059) | Hydrothermal vent sediment bacterial communities from Southern Trench, Guaymas Basin, Mexico - 4870-07-7-8_MG | ecosystem: Environmental > Aquatic > Marine > Hydrothermal vents > Sediment ... | reverse complement strand
GGGCGACCTATAAGGCGATCGTCTTCGCGGGCGAGGCGATCCAAAGCCTCGGAATAGATGGAAGGGCGACGATATGTAATATGAGCGTGGAGGCTGGGGCGAAGGCAGGAATAGTAGAGCCCGATGAGAAAACGATCAGCTATGTAAGGGAGCGGGCGGCTGAGCCATTTAACCCTGTAAAGAGCGATGAGGGCGCCGAATTCTCGGAGACCTACGAGGTAGACGCCTCGGGGCTCGAGCCTCTGGTAGCCCTACCGCCGAGAGTCGATGACGTGAAGCCGGCGTCGGAGCTAAGCGGGGTCGAGATAGATCAAGGCTTCATAGGAACCTGCACAAACGGTAGGCTCGACGACCTCCGGGCAGCGGCCCAGATCCTAAAGGGGAGGAGGGTTAAGGAGGGCGTTAGGCTCATCGTAATCCCCGGATCCCAAGAGGTGTATCGAAGGGCTTTGGAGGAAGGATTGCTCAGGATATTTGTCGAGGCGGGGGCCATTATTGGAGCGCCGGGATGCGGGCCTTGCATAGGGATAAGTAGAGGCGTTCTGGCAGATGGGGAGACTTGCATAAGCTCCGCTAACAGGAACTTCGTGGGTAGGATGGGGAGCTCGAAGGCGAAGATATACCTCGCATCCCCCGCCACCGTAGCCGCCTCAGCTATAGTGGGCAGAATCGTCGATCCTAGGGAGGTGGTCGGATGAAGGTGACGGGCAGAGCGTTCATCTATGGAGACGACATAGATACGGATGTAATAATTCCGGGAAGGTATCTTGTTCTGCAGGATCCGGCGGAGCTGGCGAAGCATGCCATGGAGGGGATAGATCCGGATTATCCTGAGAAGGCGAGGGGTGGGGCGATAATAGTCGCCGGGAGGAACTTTGGGTGCGGATCGAGCCGGGAGGAGGCCCCGGTTGCCCTAAAACACGCGAACACGAGATGCGTCATAGCCGAATCCTTCGCGAGAATATTCTATAGAAATGCGATAAACGTGGCCCTCCCTATTCTAGAAGCATCTGCAAGGAATTTGGTGGGGGAGGGAGACCTACTCGAAGTAGACATCGTAAACGGGATCATAGAGGATAGGACGAAGGGGGTGGTGGTTAGGGCGAAGCCTCTACCACCGTTAGCGCTTGAGATAATAAATGCTGGGGGGTTAACGAGCTATATTCGGAGAAGGCTGGGTCTCGGATAGGGAAAAGCGGGATGCGCTCATGGGAGAGAATCTGATATGAAATATAAGATTGTGCTGATCCGCGGAGATGGAATAGGCCTCGAGCAGGCCGAGGCCACCATACCGCTAATCGGGAAACTGGAGGAACTTCTCGGGCTGGACATCGAGATGATGGAGACCGAGGCCGGCGATGAATGCCTTAAACGGCGTGGAACCCCCTACCCGATGAAACTATAGAGGCTCTAAAGAATTCCCACGCCTGTCTCAAGGACCCTGTGGGTGAGACGGCGGCGGACATTATAGTTAAGCTTAGGCAGATGTTCGATCTCTACGCCAACGTTAGGCCTGCAAGAAGCCTTCCAAACGCTCCATCCATAAAGCCGAACATAGACCTGGTGATAGTTCGAGAAAATACGGAGGGGCTGTATAAGGGATATGAGTATATGCTCGACGACGCGGCGATAGGCTTGAGGATCATAACGAGAAGGGGATGCGAGAGGATAGCGAGATACGGCTTCGAACTCGCTAAGAGGAGGCGGAGGAAACTCGTGGCGGTCCATAAGGCGAATGTCATGAAGATCACCTGCGGCCTCTTCGCGAGGGTCTGCAAAAATCTCTCCAAGAGCTATCCGGACGTGTCGTATTCGGAGATGTATGTCGACGCGGCGGCCATGGACCTCATAAGGAGGCGGAGGATTTCGACGTGATAGTCACGACCAACATGTTCGGCGACATCCTATCGGATGAAGCCGCTCAGGTGGTGGGAGGCCTCGGCCTGGCCCCGGCAGCGAATATAGGGGAGGGATACGTCTCAGCCGAGGCGGGCGTGGGGCCCGTGGACGCCTCGCTTAAGGCGATTCAACGGGTGATCAAAAGCTTTGCCAAGATAAACTTAAGGGAATTCGGAATAGAGGCGGTTACAGGCGGATCCGACGCGGCCGCCGAGGTTATAGTCAAGGTCAGCGATGAGCGGGGAAATCTAGTATCGGCTAAAGGGGGCTAGGGAGGATATAGTCATGGCGAGCGTCGAGGCGATGATAAACGCGATAAACAAGCTCTTGGCGAGGAGGACGGAGCCAAAGGTACAGGTAAAGCGTGCGAAGGCGTCGATGATTTAAAGCAAAAGCAACTTGGTTCTTTTCACGGCGACCTCGCGGCATGTTCGGCGCTAACCGTGTTCGCGGATCATCATAACATAGACGCGGATTTACCCCAATGCTATTTGCAGGCTGACTTCAAATCGTGAATGATGCGTTGCGAAGGCTTGGAAAGATTTTTCACCCATGACCTACTCTCGTAGGGAGAGGTTTATGAGGGTTAAGGTGCCCGCCACCTCCGCGAACCTAGGAGCGGGCTTCGACGTCTTTGGCCTGGCCTTGAAGGAGCCTTATGACATCGTTGAGGCTAGGCGGATCCCGGAGAAAGCCGTTAAGATTAGGCTTGCGGATGGGTATGAGGTTCCGCTGAAGCCCGAGGAGAACACCGGGGGCTACGTCGCTCTCAGGATGATCGAGGACCTCAACTTACGGGGAGGTGTCGAATTTAGGATCTGGAAGGGAATTAAGCCGGGGAGCGGGCTTGGGAGCTCCGCCGCGACGGCCGCCGCGGCAGCCTACGCCATGAACAAGCTCTTCGACTTAGGTCTATCGAGGGAGAGGCTCGTGGAGTACGCCGCTTTAGGCGAGCTCATCTCCGCGGGGTCTCCGCATCCAGATAACGTCGCCTCGGCGATCTACGGAGGCTTCGTGATGATATCGTCGAGGAATCCTCTCAAGATCTATGCCGTGGATCCTCCGCCGGATCTGGGGGTCGTCGTCGCCCTACCGATAGTCGAGAAAGCCTCGACGAGGAAGGCTAGGGAGATTCTTCCGAGGATGATCGAGCTTGAGAGATATGCCTATAATGTCGGGAGGGCCGCAACATTAGCTGCCGGGATGAGTCTAGGCGACCTAGAGATGATTAAGGAGGGGATGGATGATCTGATCGTCGAGCCGCTTCGAGCTAGGGCCGGAATAATACCGGAATACGATGGAGTTAAGGAGCTTGGACGCCGCCTCAACGCCGGGATAGCGGTCAGCGGAGCAGGGCCGGCGATAATCGGGGTGATCGAGAAGGAGAGGAGGGAGATCTTAGCCAAGGAACTTGAGAAATTTTACGCTTCCAGAGGATATGGCTGCGAGATCTACGTGACCGAGCCGGGGCCGGGGGTCTCCGAGATCGACGGGTAGCGGAGGTGTCTAGCTATGCGTGGATACCGGTTCAGGTGTATTGGTTGCGGCCGGGAGTATCCAGGCTCCAGCAGGCTCTACACCTGTCCAAGCTGCGGAGACCTGCTCGATGTCGTGTATGAGCTTGGAGACGAGGTCTCGGAGATACCTTGGCTGAAGGATTACGATCTCAGACCTCTCGGGGTCTGGAGGTATCGCGAACTCCTACCCGTAGAAGACTATGGGGAGATCGTCTCGATGGATGAGGGCGGAACCAGGCTCCTCAGGTGTAGGAATCTGGAGCGCGAGCTGGAGGTAGGGGAGATCTACGTGAAGTGTGAGGGCGACAACCCCACCGGATCGTTTAAGGATAGAGGTATGACCGTCGGGGTTACGAAGGCCGTCGAGGTCGGCGCGAAGACCACGGTCTGCGCATCAACCGGGAACACAAGCAGTAGCCTCGCGGCCTACTCGGCTAGGGCGGGTCTTGAATGCGTGGTCTTGGTTCCAGCCGGGAAGATCGCCTTGGGGAAGCTCAGTCAGGCCATGGCTCACGGGGCGAGGGTTCTGGCCGTTAGAGGAGGCTTCGACGACTGCCTGCGGATCGTGAAGGCTCTCAGCAGGGATGAGCGATTCTACCTCCTAAACTCGATAAACCCCTTCAGGCTTGAGGGCCAGAAGACCGCGGCCTACGAGATCTATGAGCAGCTCTCCGGAGCGATTCCAGACAGGCTGATAATTCCGGTTGGAAACGCCGGGAACATCGTGGCGTACTGGAAGGGCTTCAGGGATCTGAGAAATCTGGGCTTGATCGACGATCTCCCGAGATTCGTCGGCGTTCAGGCGGAGGGGGCGGCCCCAATCTACAAGGCGTTCATTGAGGGGGCTGACGAGTTCGAGCCCATAAGAGATGTTGAGACCGCCGCCACGGCGATAAGGATCGGGAATCCGGTGAACTGGAAGCGGGCGCTCAGGGCCGTCAGGGAGACGGGCGGGCTCATGGCCGCGGTATCAGACGAGGAGATTCTACGGGCTCAGAGAATCCTAGCGTCGAGGGAGGGAATCTTCACCGAGCCGGCCGGAGCGGCGCCGATAGCGTTCCTGATAAAGGCCGCGGAGGAGGGGTTGATAGCGAGGGATGAGCGGGTCGTCTGCGTGGCCACGGGCCATGGGCTGAAAGACCCCGACATCATCATTAAGACCTCGGAGAAGCCCGTTGAAGTCGGCGCAGACCTCAATCAGGTTCTCCGATCCCTAAGCTCTCGGCGAAAGCCGTTTAAGGCGCTGGGCGCATACCTCTAGGGATGGGGAGGCCGCTTGGACCTGGCCGAGGCCGCTGAGAGGGTTAGGGAGGCGATCAGGTCTAGGGAGTTCCTGATAGTCGTCGGGAGGATGAGGGTAAGCTACGAGGGTAGGGCCTCATCGACTCTGGGATTCGGAGACCGAGTCCTCATGATCAAGCCTGATGGAAGCGTCCTCATCCATAGGCCGACGGGCCACGAGCCCGTGAACTGGCAGCCTCCAGGCTCGAAGATCGAGGTGCTCCTGGATGATGGGCTCGTGGTCGAGGCGAGGAGGGTTAGACCTAAAGAGGTTCTGAGAATAGTCTTCTCGGAGATCTACGATGCCAGCTCGTATAAGCTGAGGGATGAGGCGGAGTTCGCCATGTATGCGACCGAGGAGGATATGCGGAAAGCCATCTTGATGAGGCCGTCGATAATAGAGGATGGGTTCAAGCCCATCGAATGTGAGCGGAGGGCGGGGGACGCCGGATTCATAGACATCCTCGGGGTCGACTCGGCGGGTAGACTCGTCGTCGTGGAGATTAAGAGGAGGAGCGCCGCATCAGAGGATGTGAAGCAGCTGGTGAGGTATGTCGAGAAGATCGAGGAGGAGTTTGGGAGGAGGCCGAGGGCAATAATAGTCGCGCCGGGAGTCAAGAGGTCGGCCGTGAGGGAATTGGAGTTATATGGGGTTGAGTTTAGAGCATTAAGCCCTAAGAGGTGCGCGGAGATCTTGAGGAAGGGTAAGGGCTTGGAGAGATTCTTAGAATAGTGGAATCTTCTGCTCTAGGATCAATTCCTGGATTTTCGTCATCTTCCTAACCTCATCCTTGGCTATCTCGGCCGCCTCATATGCGAGGGCGTTCTCATTAAGACCGCTCTCAGCCACATATTGGATTGAGATCAGGAGAGGGCTGTCCACCGGCCTTCCTATCTGGCTGAGCATCCTCACATATACCTCATCCAAGTCCTTAACCTCATTATAGATTCTCTCGGCGATCATCCTCGCCGCGACGTTGTAGAGTTTTCCCACATGTGCTCTGGCGTTCTTCCCCGCGGTTGCTTCGAGGGACATCTGCCTATTCGGGGTTATTAATCCGTTGGCCCTATTCCCCCTGCCCGTGTTTCCATCATCCCCGCTCTCGGCGGATGTTCCCGTGACCGTCAAGTAGACTATCCCCTCCTCGGGATTATCGGCCGCGTTGACGTAGACCTCGATTCCCTCATGCTCGCCTCCAAGAACCTGGTCGGCGATCCTCAGAACCTCCTCCTTGATCTCCTCCTTGACTGAGAGATAGTGGTCTAGATCCGGGGTGAGCGCGGCTATTATGCTGTCCGCAACAGTTACGATATACCTCTTTCCAAGCCTTAATCCCATGACCTTACAGTCTTCCCCGCTTTCGGGAACCCTGTTCTTGAATCTGATCGAGTTGACACCTCTCTCAACCTCATATACGAGCCTCTCAAGGGGGGTTAGTGGGGCGTAGCCCACCCCATATGAGGTGTCGTTCGCCCTCGGGACGCTCGCCTCGCCCTCGACCACCTTCCTGAGATCCATGCTCCCGCTCCTAATCCTCGTGTCTATGACCACATGCTTCTCGGGATCGAGGAATCTAAAGTTCCTCCTGATGAAGTCTTTGACCTCCTCCTCGATCAGCTCCCTGTAGGGGATCTCCTCAACCCCCCCTTCACACTCTATCTTGGTCGTCGCCCTCCCAGCGATTAGGATGTAGATAGGTGTTTCAACAACCCCGCCGCCGAACCATACCCTCGACTCGCCTCCGACGAGCAAGCCCTTATCGAGGTTATGATGTAGGATCTTCCCGTAATGTTCGAGATAGTATCTTGAGAGGGCTCTGCTCGCGCACTCGCATGCCGAGTCTATTATGTAATCCGGATGCCCCAAACCCTTCCTCTCGACGAGCTCTGTATGCTGATCCTTTACTGGAATCCTATCTATTCTCTCAACAACTATGCTCGTTTTCATCATTAGAGCCCTTATCTGGATTCGACTAGACGGTATTTAAGGAAAACCTCACCTTACACCGGTTGCGAAGTAAGTCATCTACTCTCCCAGCATCGGCAGGAGCTGGATGTACATGATGTTGTTTCCCCTTATCAGGATCCTTGGATAGGTCGCCTTCCTCCCCTCGCCCTCATACTCGACCGCCTTCTCGATCACCAGATTCATGAATCCATCGCAATCGACCATAACTCCCTCATAGACCAGGTCGTTCTTCAGCCTCACCTTGATCACTCGGTTGATGTACTTGGCGACCATCATTAGGGGTTTCTTGCCCACGTTCAGGGAGGTTGATTGAGAAGGCGTCAACTCCATTCACCATGAAGAAGCTTATCGTAATTTTAAGCTTTTCTGAAGCTCGGGAGCTATCTCAAGCTCCGAGAAGCATATTCCACACACAAACAGTTTCTCTGAGATCCTCCTCGAAAGCTTTAGGGGGGCGCCGCACACAGGACAAGACCTGCTGGGATCGTCGGGCTTATAGAGCCTCTTTCCACAGCTGGAACACTTCTTAGAACCTATTGGATTAAGGCTTCCACAATGTGGGCAAACCATATCATTCGCCCTCGAGACCACTTTTATCAATGGCTTCTCCTCCTCTTCAACCACCTCGGCCACGGGCCTCTCCTCAACGGCTTCGGAAACCTCCGAAGACGACTTAACGATCTCCTCAATCTCCTTCTCTATCTCCTCAACGATGTCTGGACCCGCGGCCGCCTTCGCCGGTTTTTGCGTAGAGGTCGATAAGGCCGCTGCAGGTCTTCTTGTAACGGGCCTGCTTAGGGCGATCGGCTGGCGCCTTCCATGAGTTATGGTCACCCCGCTCCTGGCGGCCCTCACATATATTATGAGACCTATCCCGCTCAAGATTCCGCCAACCATGACGAAGTATATTAGGTATGGCAGTCCGATCATGGTTGAGTCGAGAAATTTTCTGAAAGGCGCTTCCAGCGGTAGGGTGAGATAATAGAAGGTGACCCCTAAGGCGATCGATACTCCTATAATACTTATGATCGCGCCGACGAGCATTAAGGGGGTCATCCACCCATCCCTTTCGATCTAGATTCACCTACTAAGGTATTAAATGTTTCTCCGCAGAGATCCTTAATAAGCCTCCGACACTCCATAGGTAATTCCAAGACATTCCACTTCCTCCTAAAGAACTTCAAAAGATTCCTCATATCTCGAACCATGTATCTCTGGGCCATCGGGTGCCCTGGATCAACCCATTGAGGCCAATCTATTATCAGGATCCTCTGCTCGGGCGTTATCAAGATATTGTACACGCTTAGATCGCTGTGAACGACTCCAGCCTCATAGGCCAACTTCAGATTTCTAATTATCTCGCATAAAACCTCAACAGGCTTCTCCACGTATGAGATCGATGAAATCTCTACTCCATAGAATATCTCGGTGACGATTACATGCCTGTTCCTCGCAATCGGTTTTGGGACGGCGACGCCCTTAGGATGTAGGATCTTCAAAGCCTGATATTCCCTAGCAGCGGCCCTTATCGACGCGAGCATATAAGTATGGGCCGTCATCAGAGCCGTCCTATGCTTCTCATATCCTCTAAAGCTCGTTCTCCCTATCCTGAAGAACTTGACGGCTAATCTCACACCACTCGGTGAGAGGGCGTCGTAAACGTCTGCCTCCTTTCCAACCCCGATGGGCTTTCCGAATCTCTCGATCACATTCCTATCTACAAGCGATCTCAGGGCGAGTAGATCTAAGCCATAGTAGTTTAATGCGTAGCCCCTCGCCACCCCCCTCGGAGCCCAGATCAGCCTATACTCATGTAACTTCTTCAAAAGTTTCTCAACCCTCCAACCAAATCCGGTTACTCTCCCGATGACCTCCACCGGAACCACTTCCCTCGTCTGAAGATTCGCCTCTATCGCCCTCAGCACCTTGAAGTGGTCTTCGTCGAGCTTCCCAAAGATGTTCTTGACATAATATTCCAGAGACAATTCTCATGCCTTCCTCAAGACTATCCTCACCTTCTCCCCCTCTATCATCCAGTCCTTAGCGTATCCCTCCGCCTCACCTCTCCCCACAACTATCTTAAGTTGCTTGGATCTGGTCTCCTCCTTGATGAATTCTCTCATCATCTCAAGTAGCTTCGCCCTCTCCTCATCTTCGAGTATGATCTCCGAGTCTATATAGTCTGAGACCATTAAGTCCATCTCCTTCCTCATTATCTGAACCCTCCTGATGACCTCCTTTGCGAGCGATTGGGCGACTATCTCTTTGGTCTCGGTCAGATCTAGGTATATCTCTGTAAATCTCCCCTTCTCTCCCGCTAAGTTCTCCGGAAGCCTCTCCTCGAACGCCATGTCCCCCTCTATCAGCTCAACGACCTTTCCACCGCTAAGCATGAGCTTGAATGATCCGCTGGAGGATAACTCCCTTTGGACAACCTCCCCATCAACCTGCTTCAACCGCTCGACGACCTCGGCCAAATCCTTTCCTAGCTTTGGGCCAAGCCTCTCATAAACGGGCTTAACGATTAAGCTCATCCCCTCGGGCCTCTCACCAACGTCCAATATCCTCAATTCTAGGGCGTTCACCTGAGATCTGATGAAATCTCTCAGCGACTCCAACGCCTTCTTTGCTCTGGGGCTTAGCGGCGAGAGGATTATGGACTTAACCGGCCACCTAAGCTTCCTCCCATGCCTCTGCCTTAGGTGGAGGATTTCGGAGATCGTGGACCTCGCTATCTCCATCTCGTCCTCAAGCTCCTCGTCGACGAATCTTTCATCAACCCTAGGCCACCTAGCTAGGTGGACGCTCTCGGGATCGTCTCTAAGCCTCAGGGCTTGAAAGAGCTTCTCGGCGAGGTGTGGAATTATCGGGGCCAAGATCAGGGTGAGCCTCTTCAAGACGTAGTATAGGGTTGCGTAGACCGCCAGCTTATCCCAAGTCTCCTCCTCTATCCAAACCCTCCTCCTAACGGCCCTGACGTACAGTCTGCTCAGGTCATCGAGTATGAACGATCTCAAGGCCCTCACCGCCGAGTGTATGTTCAGGGATTTGAGAGAGCTCGTCACAAACCTCGTCAAGCTATTGACCTTCGAGATTATCCACCTATCCTCCGGCCTCAGATGCCTCCATATCGATTCCACGGTTATCCTCTCGGGATCGAATCTGTCGAGCTTGAAGTAGGTCTCGGCGAAGGAGAAGACGTTCCAGAGTATATTCAGGTCCTGGATCACCTGACCAACTTCGGACTCTACGAAGTTCATGTTCTCCCATGGGGCGGCCTTGATCGAGAGATATAGTCTGAGCGGGTCTGCCCCATACTTCTTCATCATATCTATGGCCCAGATCACGTTCCCCTTGCTCTTGCTCATCTTCTTTCCCTCGGCGTCCATGACGTGGCCCTGATTTAGGACGGTCTTGTATGGCGGCTGGCCGTAGAGTAGGGTTGAGGTGAAGAGGAGGGTGTAGAACCAGCCCCGGGTCTGGTCTATCGCCTCGGTTATGAAGTCGTATGGGAAGAGCTTCTTGAATAGCTCCCTATTCCTAAGTCCATCTATGCTCGCCGTGTGAGCCATCCCAGAGTCAAGCCAAGTGTCTAGGACGAACTTCTCCCGCCTCATCGATCCGCCGCATCTCGGACACTTGAAGATCACCTGATCCACCCATGGCCTGAGGAGCTTTAGATCCTTGGGCTTCGCCTCGGCTGATTCAAGCTCCTCCCTGCTCCCAACAACCTTAATCTCCCCGCACCTCTCGCATCTCCAGATGGGTAGGGGAGTCCCCCAGATCTTCGTCCTAGTTATGCACCAGTCCTCCGCGTTCTCGAGCCAATCCCCAAACCTGTATTCACCAGCCCACGGAGGCCTCCACCTAACCCTCTTATTCCCCTCTATCATCAAGGGCTTAATCCTATCGACCTTCAGGAACCACTGCCTGCTCGCGAGGTAGATTAGGGGCGACCCACACCTCCAGCAGTGTGGATACATGTGCCTTATCTTATCCTCCTTCAACAGTAATCCCTTCTCCCTAAGATAGTCCATCACGAGCCTGGAAACTTCCCTGAAGTCCTTTCCGGAGAACTCCCCGCCATCCTCCGTAAAGACCCCATTCGATCCAACAGGATTGAAGATCGGTAGACCCAGCTTCTTGCCTACATCGAAGTCTTCTGGGCCATGGGCTGGGGCTATGTGGACGCATCCGGTCCCCTCCTCCATCGTCACGAACTCGGCTGGGATGACCGTGTGTGCTGGAGGCTTATGGGAGCTATGGGCTGGAACCTTCTCCCCTAATGGATGAATGTATTTCAAGCCGACTATAGATGATCCCTTAAACTTGTCAACGACCTCGTATCTTGAGATTTCTAAAGCGGCCAAGACGTGGACCATAAGCTTGCTGGCGAGGATCCACTCCTCCCCACCATCGACCCTGACCCTAACATACTCCTCATATGGGTTCACGGCGACAGCCTCATTCGCGACGAGAGTCCATGGGGTGGTCGTCCAGATCACTATGTAGAGGTTATCCGACCCCTCGATCGGAAACTTCACGTGAATCGATGGATCCTCAACCTCCCTATATCCCTGCGCGACCTCATGGCTGCTTAGAGGGGTTTCGCAACGCGGGCAGACCGGAACCACCTTATAGCTCTCGACCAGATCCCCGCTCTCATACGCCTTCTTGATAAGCCACCAGACATGCTCGATATAATATTCCTTCCTAGTCTCGTATGCGTTGTCGTAGTCGAGCCAGACAGCGAGCCTCTCCGAGGCCTTCCTCCAGTGGTCGATGTAGTAGTCTACGAGCTTCTGGGCCTCCTCGACGAATCTATCGAGCCCGAACTTCTCGACATCCTTCTTGGACTTGAACCCGAGCTTCTTCTCGACCTCGAGCTCGGTCGGGAGTCCCAGGCAATCCCATCCACCCCTCCTCCAAACATACAATCCATTCATTCCCTGAAACCTCAGGACTATGTCCTTGTAGACCCTCCCACGAGCATGGCCTACGTGCATGTATCCGTTCGCGGTCGGCGGGCCCTCGAGGAATGCGAAGATCGGGGCTCCCTCATTCAGCTTGAAGACCTTCTCGATTATCCTATTCTCTGCCCAGAATCTCCGAACCTCCTCCTCAACCCTTAGAGGGTCATATCTACCCGCCGACGCCATCCCATACCACCCCATAGTCGACCCTATAAGTATCCACCTTTATGAAGGAGAGAAGATTGTTAAGGGCTAAAGAATTTGGTATGCCATCACCACGTCCCGAGAATCAGCTTAACGGCTCTCAAATTTAAAGCTTAAGGAGGCTAATCCGACCAAACCCTCTCTGGAGGTGGCCAACACTCCACGACATCCTTATGGTCGCCGACCTCGACTATGTAAGCCCCCGGAGCCCCGACCACGCAAAGCTCTTCAGAGCCTCTGGGAATCCTGTCGAAGAGGCATATCTGCCTCGACCTATTATCGTAAACTTTAACCTCCGTTAGCTCCACATTCGCGTGAATCACTATCGCGTTATGCGAACAGTATGCGTTGAATGGGGATGTACTTGATGGCGGGAGACGTTGAATAAAGGTCAGATACCAGTGGACTGCGAGGCCCGCGATTATGAGTAGGGAGACCCCTATTAAGAGTACCCCGATCTTCGAGAGATCTCGAAACGTATTCATCGAACCACAAGATTGGTAAATTTCTACCTCATAATTAAGGGTTGATGTCATCTGAAGATCTCATCAAGTTCTCTGAAGCTTGTTCCTTGAAATCCCCTTATCTCAATCCTCTCCCCGCCCGTGGCGTTATAGAATCTGCCCGTGGCGGTTGAGGCGAGCCTCTCGAGCAACCTTCTCGCATAGAGTAGCTTCTTTTTCTCGACCTCGCCTCCAGTTCTTGGAATCAAGTTCATCCCAATCAATATTATCGTCCTGAAGTTTAGGGCTGAGGCCAGGTATGCTGCCCTATCGCCGTCCGTGAATCCCCCGAGGTTGTAAATTCTCTTAAACGGCCTCGATTGGGTCGTCCCGAGTATCGGGCCGCGAAATCTCGGAGCCAATCTCCTCAAGGCCTCGATGTTGTCCCCATGCGCGTGGACGACCATTATCGATCCGAGCTCGGAGGCCTTCAACAAGACCTCATCGCCTCCATCGAGATCCGTCACGACGACGTGAGGCGCCAACCCCCTATCCAAGAACGGTTTCGATGCTCCATCCGCCGCGAAGATCGCCGCCCTCCCGACGAGGTTGGATCCAAGAAATCTATCCACGTCGTCTTCGAGGGACTCCCCGGCTCCGGCGACGAGGGCTATATCTCCTCCAACCCTCAGCCTAAGCTCGGCGAATGTCAGAGTTCTATCCCCTATCAAGTCATCTAGGATCTTTGCTGCCTCCTCATCCCTCTCCCTAGAGTATCCGAACTCCTCGACTATCTCCCTATACCAGCCCTCCCACTCACTCCACTCCAAGCCTCAACCTCCTCCTAGCCTCGCCAGCGCTAATTCTAATGTAGGCCATGAAGTCTTGGCGGTGTAGGCTCTCCATACTCCTGATTGATGCGGTCATCTCCGCCGAGTCCGGTAGGTTCGGCCACCTCTCCAAGACCCGCTTTATCATCTCCCTGACGCAGTCCTCGGCAAATCTTGGAGAACTCGCGGCGTCTATGACCAGCTTCACCTCATCCTCTCGCTTCAGGTTTGAGATGGCCGGGGCGCTCATCGATCTTTGGAGGATCTCCAATAGGGTTAAGGCATCGACCTCAAAACCCCTCGGAACCTCTAGGAACAACCTCCCAACGCTCCTCTGCATGTGGGTCACATACCTCACTCCATAGAGTTTCTCAGCCACCTCTTCGACGCATGGACACGCCGTCACCCCATAACCCTCAACCCCTATAAATCTCCTAACATCTATCCCTCTATCCCTCCTAAAGCCGAACGCCTTCCCATATATTGTGAAGGGTTCGTAGGATTTTACGCGGCTTAGGGGGGCCTCAACCCTATGGAATGCCCTCGCCCTGATCTTAACCATGGATCTCGAGGAGTATGGGTGGAGCCTTAGGAGCTTCGTGGCGATCCCCCCGGCTATCTCCTCAAGCCTCATAACCTTCCCAGCATATCCATCGACCATCTCCCTCAGAGACTCGTAGCTTCTCGAGGCGTGGATCCCCCTCAAATCCCCGGGCAAGTCTATGAAGACGTCTATTATCGGGGTTAGGATCGTGTCCACCCCATCGATCCTAAGCCTTCCAGCCGGGATGACTATGCTCTTGAAGCCCACCCAATTCACCGGAATCGGGGTCGAGGGCCTCTCATCATGGATGTCCGGGATCTCGTTCACGCTCTCCCGCAAAAATCCGTAAAGAGGATTATTTACACATTAATCGATTATTTCTGTTGATGGTGGTGGTCGAGGCGGGTTCGAGAATCCATCTAGGATTCATAGACCTATCCGGAGACCTCGGCAGGACGTATGGCTCCATCGGCCTATACCTTGAGAAGCCCGGCTTCAAGGCGATCGTCCGAGAGTCCGATGAGGTTGTGGTCGAGGGCGAGGGAGGAGATTGGATCCAAGCGATCGTGAGAAGAATAGTTGATGAACTTGGTTTAAGGGGATTATGGGTGAAGATCCTATCGGCGATCCCGAGGCATGTCGGACTCGGATCCACGACGCAGACGATCTTGGGGATAGCTTCAGCTGTATCAAAACTCCACGGACTCGACCTCAGCGTAGAGGATCTCGCATATAGGTTCGGGAGAGGTAGGAGGTCTGGGGCTGGAGTATGGCTCTTCAAGTATGGTGGACTGGCCGTGGACTGTGGGAGATGTTCTCGAACCAAGATCCCACCACTGCTCACGAGAGTTCACGTTCCGGAGAAGCTTAGGGTCATCCTGGCCTCTCCGAGAACCTCTTCAAGGGGATTCGAGGAGGAGGTTGAAGACGCGATGTTCGAGAGGGTTAAGACCGATCCAAGATTATCTGAGCGGGCTTCGAGGATCGTCTTGATGAAGCTCCTACCGTCCCTGATCGAGGGAGATCTAAGGGGATTCGGCGAGGCCGCGACCGAGCTCGACAGAATTAATGGATTGTTCTTTGAGGAGGTTCAGCTTGGAGTCTATAGGAGGGGCTGCGAGATAATCGTTGAAAAGATGCTTGAGGCAGGAGCCCTCGGAGCCGGCCAAAGCTCATGGGGGCCAATAGTCTACGGGTTCGCCGACAGCGATGAGCTGGTTGAGCACATCCTGGAATCCCTTAAGGGCTTTTGGATCATGGTTTCCAAGCCCAGAAATATGGGAGCTGAGATCCGCCGAGAATTCAATGGTATCACCGGGAGATAAGCCGCCTAAACCTCGATCTGACAACCTTAATTAGACGGGTTTGAATAATGTGTATTGGGATGCTGTTCTCGGAGCTCGTTGAGTTCTATGAGAGGATAGAGGCCACGACGGGGAGGATCGAGATGACGAACCTCCTCGTAGACCTCTTGAAGAGGACTCCGCCGGAGATCGTGGATAAGGTGGTTTACCTAACGATAGGCGAGATCTATCCACCCTTCGTGGGACTTGAGCTGGGGGTCGCGGATAAGCTCGCGTTGAGGGCTGTTAAGCTCGCGTCAGGGATGAGCGAGAAGGAGATAAGTCAAGCATACAGCAAGCTCGGAGACGTTGGACTAGTCGGAGAGAAGATGCTCGCGAAGAGAACCCAAGCAACCCTATTCATGGAGCAGCTGACGGTCGAAGACGTCTACTCGGCGTTGGAGAAGATAGCGAGGGCTTCTGGGGAGGGCGCGATGGAGACGAAGGTCCAGATCCTGAGCGGCTTATTGGCCTCATCCCAGCCGAAGGAGGCGAAGTACATCCTGAGGATAGTTACGGGTAAGATGAGGCTCGGGGTGGCCGACATGACGGTCCTCGACGCCCTATCGATAGTCTTCGGAGGGGGTAAGGAGACCAGGGAGATCTTTGAGAGGGCATATAATCTCAGCTCGGATATAGGCTATGTCGCGAAGATCGCCGCGCTCGAGGGAGTCGAGGGAGTCAAGAAATTCAAGATAACTATCGGGAAGCCCATAAGGCCCATGCTCGCCGAGAGGCTATCTTCAGCCGACGAGATCCTACAAAAACTCGATGGGAGATGCATGGCGGAATACAAGTATGATGGGGAGCGGATGCAGATCCACAAGAAGAACAGCGAGGTCTGGATCTTCTCCAGGAGGCTTGAGAACATAACCTGGCAGTATCCGGATGTCGTTGAGATGGTGAGGACGAATATAATCGCGGATGAGGCGATCCTGGAATGCGAGTGCGTTGCCGTGAACCCCGATACGGGCGACATGCTACCATTCCAAGAACTCATGCATAGGAAGAGGAAATACGATATCCATAAGATGATCGAGCAGTATCCGGTCAACCTATACTTCTTCGACGCCCTCTACGTCAATGGAGAGGATCTAACGCTTAAGCCGCTATTGGAGAGGAGGAAGGTGCTTGAGTCGATAGTTAAGGTGGATGATAGGGTGAAGCTGAGCAAGGCGATAATAAGCGATGACCCAAGAGAGGTTGAAAGATTCTTCAACGAGGCCATAGAAACCGGATGCGAGGGCCTCGTCGTCAAGTCGATAGGGCCGGAATCGATTTACAGGGCGGGTGCCAGGGGGTGGCTATGGATAAAGCTGAAGAGGTCGTATAAGAGCGAGATGACCGACACCGTCGACCTAGTCGTCGTCGGAGCATTTCATGGTAGGGGTAAGAGGGCCGGAAGCTATGGAGCCCTCCTCATGGCCGCCTATAACCCAGATAAGGATGTATTCGAGAGCGTCTGCAAGGTTGGATCGGGATTCACCGACGAGGATCTCGCGAAGCTCCCGGAACTCCTTAAGCCCCATAAGATCCCGCATAAGCATGCGAGGGTCGACTCCGGGATGGAGGCCGATATATGGTTTGAGCCTAAGCTAGTCTTAGAGATACTTGGAGACGAGATAACGATAAGCCCGATCCACAGATGTTGTTGGGGAGTGGTCGCGGAGGACGGCGGACTCGCCATAAGATTCCCGAGATTCACCGGGAGATATAGATTCGATAAATCTCCCGAGGATGCAACAACGTCGAAGGAGATCTTGGAGATGTATAGAACCCAGCTGAAGAAGATCGCCGAATGAATCACCTTAAGCATCCGTCCCAAGCATATTACCGCGATTAGCTCAACCTCATCGACCCCGCCTGTCTAAGATGCTGTTGACCAGACCCTCTGAAACTCCTTCTCATAGCTTTCCGCCAAGCTTCTACTCATCAAAACTATCAAGTTCTCATCGTTCCTATTCTCAGCGCTCCAAGTCCAGTTATAGCTTCCAGTAATCACGATCTTTCCATCTATTATGACGACCTTATGATGCATGGTGTAAGGATTTCCATCGAGCCTTACATCAACTCCCGCTTGGAGGAGCCTCTCATACTCGCTCCCCCTCCAATGGGCATTCTCCCTCTCGATGACGACCTCAACCTCGACCCCGCGATCCATGGCATCGATTAACGCTTTGGATAGATGGTCTAGGGTGAAGCCGTAGATCATCACGTGGACGCTCTCATTCGCCCTCGCGATCCAATCTCCGATAAGGGAAGAACAGTCCATGACCCTCGAGAAGCACACCCCGAGAACCTCAACCTCCCCGCCCCTCTCAAAGACCGTGGTGGTCTCGGTGAAAGACTCCGTGATGGTTGAGAGGGCGGTGGCCGTAACGGTCCTATAGGAGGTCTCCGTAACCGTATGCGATATCTTCTTCGTGATCGTCTGCGGAATGGTCTCGACGACCGTGGCCGTGAACGTAAAATTCTTGGTAATGGTTCTAGCCTCGCCATAAACCGATCCAAAGTAAAACCCGACTACGATCCCGATCATCAGGGCGACGACGCAGAGCGCCGCAACCCTTTCAGAGCTGATCCCCCGCCTCATCTCAAGAAAACCCCCTAAATCTAAAGGAAAAACATGATCCTAGGAGGTCAACAGATTTAATACATCAGCCGATATAGACATTAATCCATTAAGCGCTGTGATATGTCTTCTAAGTCCCCTGGATTTATTATGAATACCCTTGATGCGCCGTGTAGTAGGCTAAATGCTTTAGACGCTTTAATGCTCCTTTTAACCAAATTTTCAACATCCCTTATTACGATAAACCCATAATCGCACATTCTCGATAAGTTAGCTATATCACCCAATATGTATTTTGTTGGTCTATCGGTAAGCTCTAATTCAAATCCAATTATCACTTCTTTGTCAATGTCACAATATCTTGGTAAGATACCCAAGTATTCCTCAGCATTTTTACTACCAATTTTCTCCTTCATGGCGTCGTTCACAATTTTTAAAAATTTGATGAAGCGGGGGTTTGCCCTTTTATACCAAACCACGTCAATCTTTGGTACGTATATCTCTCGCCTATTCTCCCTTTTTAGCGACTCAGGCGTCCATTCCTCCTCAACTTCAAATCCAAGAACCCTACCCAAGTTCTTTATTTTCTCTCTAATCATTTCTTCGTAATCGCTTCTCATTTTGTTTGCCCCTCAAGTTAAAGGGAAGCTCTCATCACAAAAATCTTTCTTAAGTGTCTACCAATTTCACTGCTTAAAGTTAGACTTACTTGGCACATCCTCTGGTAAGGATTTGCGGGGGGTGGGATTTCCGCCAAAATTTACTGGTAAAGCATGGGACTTAGGTAGAATCAGTCCTTAAAAAGCCAAAGTTTCTTAAATTTTTAGAGTTGCTCTTTTACTTCTCCCAATAGCGTGTCTCACTTGCCCAATAATCTTACTCCAAAATATAGCAGATTTAGGTCGGTATTAACCAGAATGGAGCGATTGGGATCGAGCTTTTCAAGAAAAGACTTGAAATAGCTTTGCCCTATGTTGATAAGAAGTTAAGGATGATAATCTTAAGTGAATTTAATAACTACTTTGAGGATGCGTATATAG
>Ga0190310_1000260_pt1 | contig 18775 bp, 17 predicted proteins | sample 48700778_MG_FD_165059 | JGI IMG/M metagenome (GOLD analysis project Ga0190310, IMG submission 165059) | Hydrothermal vent sediment bacterial communities from Southern Trench, Guaymas Basin, Mexico - 4870-07-7-8_MG | ecosystem: Environmental > Aquatic > Marine > Hydrothermal vents > Sediment ... | reverse complement strand
TAAGATCACGGTGATCGAGATGGCCCCTAACATGGGAGAAGTGGGCGGAACCGTCGAGAACTATACGAGGAATGTCACATTTGTTAAGTATCTCAAGCCATGGAGGATAATACCGCCCAGGACTATGGGGAAGGATCGTGAGGAGGTGATCAGATATGCGAGGCTGAATATGCTCGCATTAAAGCCCTTGATAGAGGAGTATCTCAGGAACCCGACCGAGATCCTCCTCATAAACGATCTCACGATCTACCTCCACGCCGGGGAGGTCGAGGACGTAATCCAGCTCATCAACATCTCGAAGACCTTCGCGGCCACCGCCTATGAGGGCGAGAGGCTCGCGGACGATAAGGGCTCCGGGATAACGGATAGGGAGAGGAGATCCTTAGATAGGTTGAAGGGGCTCGTGGACGATGTCTTGAAGCTCAGCTAGCTTAGGTTTTTTACGTAACTATCCGATGGAGATCTTGATGAGAATACCCAGAGCATTAACCATAGCTGGATCGGATTCGGGGGGCGGGGCTGGAATCCAAGCCGATCTCAAGACCTTCGCCGCCCTCGGGGTCCATGGGATGAGCGCCCTAACCGCCATAACCGCCCAAAACACCCGCGAGGTGACCATGGTGCACGACATACCGGTAGAGATGATCAGGGAGCAGATCAGGGTCGTGGTCGACGATATCGGGGTCGACGCGGTTAAGACGGGCATGCTGCACACGAGCGAGATAATCGAGGCCGTGGCCTCGGAGCTCAGGAGGATAGACGCTCCCCTTGTAGTCGATCCGGTGATGGTGGCGAAGAGCGGGGCGAGGCTTCTAAGAGAGGATGCGGTCAAATCCTTGACCGAGGAGCTGATACCGCTGGCCACGGTCCTAACCCCAAACGCCGGAGAGGCGGAGGTCTTAACGGGATTCAAGGTCAGGAGTCTAGATGATCAGAAGAGGGCGGCTGAGAAGATCTCAGAGCTCGGGGTTAAGGCGGTCGTGGTTAAGGGAGGCCACGTTCCAGGAGAGAAGGTGGCCGACGTCCTCTACCTCGATGGAGAGTTCAAGATCTATGAATCGAGGAGGATCGAGAGCAGGAATACCCATGGAACTGGATGCTGCTTCGCCTCCGCGATAGCCGCCGAACTTGCCAAGAAAACTCCGATACCGGAGGCCGTTGGAATCGCCAAGAGGTTCGTCGAGGATGCGATTAGATACGGTTTCCCGGTTGGTGGAGGCCATGGCCCGATAAACCCGGTTGGGAGGCTGATCGAGGACGCCGAGAGATTCAAGGTCTTAGAATCCATGAGAAAGGCCGTCAAGATCCTTGAATCCATGAACATCGCAGAATACATCCCAGAATCTCAATCGAATCTAGTGATGGCGATCGAGGGGGCAGACGACCTATCCGACGTAGCGGCGATACCTGGGAGGATCGTGAGGGTCTATGATGGGGTTAAGGCGTCTGAGGCGCCCTGGTTTGGGGCGTCGAGGCATGTCGCGAACGCGGTCCTAACCGCCATGAAGTTCGATCCCAGGATTAGGTCGGCGATGAATCTAAGGTATGATAAGAGGCTTATCGAGGCTGCCGAGAAGCTGGGGTGGACCGTAAGCTTCTATGATAGGCGGGAGGAGCCCGAGGAGATTAAGAGGCTCGAGGGGAGGACTGTTCCGTGGGGTATAGAGGTGGCCGTGAGGAGGGTTGGGGGAAGGGTCCCAGACCTAGTCTATCATCTGGGAGACTGGGGAAAGGAGCCCATGACCCTAGTCTTCGGAAGAGACTCCATGGACGTCGTGGATAAGGTTAGGAGGCTGGTCGCCGAGGCATCTAGATGATCAGCGGTATTCCCACCTCATCACCATTCAGAGGCGGATCCACATCATCCAAACTACGATCGATGCGCGGATATTTGGGTTTAGCTCGGCAGGGCTTCTAGGGTTAGGCTATACTTCCTGGCTATTTTTAGGAGCTTATTCTGAACCTTCCTAACATAGACCCTGTAGTAGCGGCCCGGAATATAGATTCTCACCAAGCTCCCCTCCTCCTCGATCCTGAAGTCCGGGATATGCTTCTGAAGCGCGTTCATTATCTGCCTGATAGGGGTCCTCGGCTTCCTTCCCTCCTCAAGCTTCTTCACGGGGACGACGAAGGTCCTCTCCCCGAATACGTATAGCTCGTATAATGGTTCATCGGTTAGGAGATCCTTGACTATGACGGTCGGCCTCGCTAGATCCGCCTTCCTCAACCCCGCTGGAACCTTTACGGTCATCTCCAAGACGTAGATCGACTGGATCTCACCCTTATCCATGAAGATAACCGTATCTATTATCGATGGGAGCAGTCCGACATCAACCCTGTTCGCAACCCTCTGAATCGCGTCTATCGGGGATGTCGCGTGAATTACGCCTATCATCCCTATCCCGGCCAGCCTGAGATCTATGAAGAGGTCGAAGTCGCTTGAATCCCTTATCTCGTCGAAGATCGTGTAGTCAGGTCTACTTAGGAGGAGGACGTCATGCAATTCGCTCTCCCTCGCCGCCGCCTTCGAATACTGGGTTATGTCGGGTGAGACCCTCAGATCCCTCGGGCTCTCGATGGTCTTGACGACCTTATTCAGGGAGCGATAGTATTCGGCTAGGGCTTGGGCGAAGGTCGATTTGCCCATTCCAGGCGGGCCCGCGATCAGGATCCCCTCGGCCCTGTTCTCAAGCCTATCGACGACCTGCGGTGGGAGATAGTAGTCTCTTAGATCCCTCCTTATGACAGGCTTGACGAGGGTTAGCTCGAATCCATCCGAGAAAGGCGGCCTAGTGATAACAACCCTATAATCCCTTAACTGGAAGATCTTAACCCCGGGCTTATCTATCTCGAGGAATGCGTCAACCCCGAAGCTCTTGTAAGCCTCCCTCATCAGATGGGCTATCAACAGCTCAAGCTCATGCCTCGAAACGGGCTTCTCGGATACCTCGACAAACCTCCACCTACCCGGAACCCCCCGCTTAACCCTGGGCGGAAGCCCCTCCTTTATGTGGATGCTCATGACATCCTCCTCGAAGAGCTGGGATATCGAGAATGGGGGTGGGGGGAGCTCGTAGAGGAGCTTCAAGCCCATAGATTCGGCGAGCTGGGCCATCACCGGATCGCATGTCAGGATAGAGGCGTCAAGCCTCGCGGCCTCCTCAGCTATCAATAATCTATCGCTCCTCTCCCTGTCTCTAAGGTCTCCGACGTACTCGAGCTTGACTCCCATCTCCTCGCATGCTTTGACTAGGTCTTTGAGCCCCTCCATGGCCATGGTGTCTCCTTGAGACGCTTGATCCTCAACCTTCTTCAACAAAACCCTATGGATGAGAAGCCTACCCCTCACTCGCCCCTCCCTAACGAGGTGGGAGGCGGCCTTCAGCTGGATAGCCGATAGATCCGGTATGATTACTTCCTCCATCGCCGCTCAACTTTCTCGCCTACGCCTCGGCAGCCGAACTAATAAACTATAACTCGGCCATCAAGCCCGAACAAGATCTCTAAATCCTGAGAAGTTCTGTGATCCTGTGAGAGCTTGGATAAGCAGGTCAGGTGTTGGGCGGCGAGGGTTGAGAAGAATAGGGCTGAGGAGGTCAGGAGAAAGCTTCTGAAACTCGGCGTCTTGAACCTCAGGTTAAAGCCCTTCGAGGAGGATGGATTCATCCACTTCCCATTAAAGGATGGGGGAAGCGTCGGCGACATCCTCAGAGAGCTTAAGGTATCTATGGTGGCCGCGAGCTTCGAGGAGAGGCCGAGGAGGCCGAGGAGCTTGGAGGAGGCGGTCTCGGGGAAGCTCCCAGTGGAATTGCTAGACCTCCTCCCATCATCCTACGACCTGATCGGGGACATAATCTTGGTCGAGATCCCGCGGGAGCTTAAGCCCTATGAGAAGATTGTGGCCGAGGGGTTGATGAGGCTCTATCCCGGAGTTAGAACGGTCTTGTCGAAGGAGGGCGCGACCAAGGGAGTATATAGGTTGAGGGAATATAGGGTCATCGCGGGCCTAAACAAATTCGAGACGATCCACCGAGAGCATGGATGCATATACCGAGTAGATTTGAAGAAGGCTTTCTTCAATCCCAGAATGTCCGGCGAGAGACTCAGGGTCGCGAGCGCGGTATCGGGGGGCGAGAAGGTTCTAGACATGTTCGCCGGAATAGGATCTTTCTCGATAGTCATAGCGAGGAGGCAGCCTACCGCGAAGATCCTCGCCATAGAGTTGAATCCTGAGGCGTATAGGCTCATGCTCGAGAATATTAGGTTGAATAGGGTTGAGGATAGGGTGAAGCCCATTCTGGGAGACTGCAGAGAGGTTCTGAAAGAGGTTCGTGAGAAATTCGATAGGGTGATAATGGATCTCCCACATAGCTCGATAAACTACCTCGATCTAGCGTTGGAGAAGGTGAAACCGAACGGCATAATACATCTATACTTGGTGGGTGGGGGAGGAGATCCGATCGGAGATGCGTGTGAGAGGGCCTTGGAGAGGGTTCGGGATCTGGGATTCGGCGCGGATGTAGTCTATGCCAGGACTGTCATGGAGATAGCTCCTCGGAGATCCACAATAGCCCTGGACCTAAGGGTTAAGCGTGAATGAATCAGCTTTTATTCAGCATGACATATGGTTTAGGGGGGTTGTTATGAGCTGGAGTGCGGTCGCGGCCTCGACAGCAGCCTGCATCTTGGCGGTACTCCTCATCTTCTCATACCTCCAATATCAGGTCTTAAGCTCAGATTACATGAATCTGCACAGCAGCTATCAATACCTCAAGAGTGAGTACGATAGGCTTCAGGGAAATTACACGGATCTACATGACCGCTACCACTCACTTAAGGATAGATATGAGGGGCTTCGAGGAGATTATCAGAGGGTCTTATCTAGGTTGAAGGCGGTATCCGAGGAGAATAGCAGGCTGAGGGAGAACTATAGCAGGCTTGCCGATAGTTACGAGAAGCTCAGGCTCCAATATGAGGACTTGAAGGAAAAATACGGCGACCTGGCTTCAAGGTGCTCCGAGATAGGGGTGAGTCTTCCAAGGATTAGGGAGAGATTGAAGGAGATCTCGGACAGAATCTTCACCCCAAGCGATCGGATACCGGACATGTTAAAGCAGGCGAGCCCGGCGACGGTTAAAGGCGTAGTCTATGGAGAGCTTAGGCTGAGACCCGAAACACCTCCCGAGCTCAAGGCGAAGGGTGTTCTCGAGTGGATCATGCTAAACCTAGAATACTTAGATGATGACTTCCACCAATATCTAACAGATGATGGATTGGGGTCTCATCAAGACTTCCTCTCACTTCCAAACGAGACGCTCACCAGAGGCGGTGGGGACTGCGAGGACCTAGCAACCCTAACCTACACGATGCTTAAGGCGGTTCTCGGGAGGGGGGAGGAGGTCTACGTAGTCCAGATCTGCGGCGGCGAAAACTGCCATGTAGGCACCATATATAGGCTTAGGGATAAGATCATGATATTGGATCCGGCCGGAGCCTATGTGACGGATGCGAGGGTGCTGTTGGAGATGTCCATGAAGAGGGGGAAAGTCTGGCTAAACCCGCTTGCGATAAGACGTGAGGAGAAGGATTTTTTGATGGAGCATGGGCTCGCAAATCTAATCTACATGGAGTCTCCGGGCGTGGAGGGAGAAGCCTATACATTTCTCGAGGCGGAGGATGCTGTGGCCCTCTGGTTCGACCACTGGAGAAGGGAGATGATAAGCCCGAGTATAAGGATGGTGGCGAACGACACCTTCGTCAAGACCTTCACCTCAACCCAAGAATTCCTGGATTGGGTGGAGAGATCTTAGATTCGGCTCCTCAACGCGATCACAGTATTTATACCCGGCGTTAGGTCTACTTAGTTGGAGAGATGGGGGTTAAGCTTAGGGATATAATTCCTCCAGAGGCGATGGAGAGGATAAGCCTCGAGGCCCTGGCGGGTAAGGCGATCGCCCTCGACGCCTACAACATCCTCTACCAGTTCATCACGATAATCAGGGGACCTGATGGGAGACCCCTCATGGATAGGAGGGGTAGGATCACGAGCCATCTAAGCGGGATCTTCTTCAGGACGATAAACTTCATGAAGCTCGGGATCAAGCCCATATTCGTCTATGATGGAAGGCCTCCGGAACTTAAGATGAAGACCGTTGAGAGGAGGGAGGAGAGGAGGGCTGAGGCCGCGAGGCTCTATGAGAGGGCCTTGGCCGAGGGGAGGATTGAGGAGGCTCAGAAATACGCGAAGCAGGCGGCCACCCTAAACGAGTTCATAGTCGAGAGCTCGAAGAGGTTGCTGAAGCTCATGGGGATCCCGATAGTTCAGGCTCCAAGTGAGGGCGAGGCTCAGGCGGCATACCTCGTCAGGGGCGGATACGCCTACGCCTCTGGATCGCAGGACTTCGACTCCCTCCTCTTCGGATCTCCAAGGCTCGTCAGGAATCTCTCGATACTTGGGAGAAGGAAGCTCCCGGGCAGAAAAGAGTATGTTGAGATCGAGCCCGAGATCATATATCTCGATAAGCTCCTGGAAACGCTCAAAATAACCAGAGAGCAGTTGATAGATGTCGGGATATTAATCGGGACAGACTACTGTGAAGGGATTAAGGGGATAGGGCCGAAGACGGCGTTGAAGCTCATTAGGGAGTATGGAGCCGCCGAGAACGCGTTGAAGGCCATAGGCAAGAGTTTGGAGAGGGATCCGGCCGAGATAAGGGAGTTATTCCTGAAACCTCAGGTCACAACTGATTTTATCATCGAATGGGGGGAGCCGGACTACGATGGAATAAAGGACATGCTCTGCGGAGAACACGATTTCTCCGAGGCCAGGGTTGAGAAGGCCCTCTCCGAGCTTAGGTCATCCTTAGAAAAGAGAAGAGGTGTCACAAGCCTCGATCAATGGCTCTGACTTATTCCATAAGTCTTCGGAAATTCTAGTCGTTAAGCTTAAATATCCCTGTCCTACGATACGCTCGGGGACTGATAATGAGCAGGGTCTTTATCGAGAACCTAACGAAAACCTTTGGAGAGACCGTCGCGGTTAAGAATCTAACGCTTGAGATAAAAGATGGAGAGTTTGTCTGCCTTTTAGGTCCATCCGGATCTGGTAAGACTACAACACTCAGATGCATCGCAGGTCTTGAGAAACAGGATGAGGGAAACATCTACATAGATGATCAGATAGTGAACGATCTCTCGCCAGCGGAGAGGGACGTGGCTATGGTCTTCCAGTTCCCAGTGGTCTATCCGGGGTTAACTGTAAAAGACAACCTTGAGTTTCCGTTGAAGCAGAGGGGCTATCCGAAGGATGAAATCAGGAAGAAGGTTCTTGAGACCGCGAAGATGCTCAGGATAGATCACCTCCTCGATCACATCGCATCAGATCTCAACGTGGGTGAGAAGCAGAGGGTCGCGCTTGGAAGGGCTCTCGTTAGGAGACCTAAGGTCCTCCTTCTCGACGAGGCCTTGACGAACCTTGAGACGGAGCTTAAGTTGTCGATGATAGCCGAGCTTAAGAAATTACACGAGGAATTGAATCAAACAATAATCTATGTTACCCACGATCAATCCGAGGCCATGATGATGGCCGACAGGATCGCGGTTATGCATCTTGGGGTTTTACAGCAATACGGCACGCCCGAAGACCTATATCATAATCCCGCAAACCTCTTCGTGGCCGGATTCATAGGAAGCCCTCCCATGAACTTCCTCGACGTCACTTACAACCCCGAAAAGAGGAAGCTATCTCTCGACGACTTCACACTCGATGTCTCCAAATATGCAAAGCTCATTGAGGAGAAAGCCTCTGGGAACGATCTCGTCCTCGGGTTTCGACCCGAACATCTCGAAATACATGAGGTCTGTGAAAGTGAGAGTCATCTCAAGGGCAAGGTCGATTTTATAGAGTTCATGGAGGACAAGTTCTCGCTGGATATACGAGTGGGAGATAAGATTATTAAGGCATTGGTCCCGAGCGTAACGCCAGTTGAGCCTGGAGCCTTCGTCTGCATAGAACTTAAAAGGTTCCATATCTTTGATAAGAAGACGGAGAAGATGATAATGTAGGTGTTTAGCATGCCCGAGATATATTTGAAGAACGTCACAAAACGGTATGGTAAGAGAACTGTTGTGAAGAACGTAAACCTCAGGGTCAAAGACAAGGAGTTCTTCAGCCTTTTAGGTCCCCCGGGATCCGGAAAGAGCACTATCCTGAGATTGATCGCCGGTCTGGAGACCCCGGATGAGGGCGAGATCTATATAGATGGGAGACTTGTCAATGATGTTCCACCTATTGAGAGAGATGTAGCCATGATGTTTGAGACCCTCGCCCTATATCCCCACATGACCGTATATGAGAACCTCGCCTTCCCCCTGAGAAAACTCAAGCTATCCGAGGAGGAGATAAGAGGCAGGGTTCGCGAGACAGCCGAGCTACTTAAGATAGAGCATCTATTGGATAGAAGACCCGCCCAGCTCAGCGGGGGAGAGAGGCAGAGGGTGGCTCTAGGAAGGGCTTTAGTTAAGAGATCGAAGATCCTCCTATTGGATGAGCCTCTCGGCCATCTCGACGCAAAGCTCAGAGTGTATGCGAGGGTCGAGATCAGGAAGATTCAGAAGAGATTCGAACAGACGGCGGTGATGGCCACCTTTGCAACGGCCGACGCCATAACAATAGCGGATAGGATCGCCCTCCTACATAAGGGAGAGCTTTTACAGGTGGGGGAGCCAAAAGAATTCTTCGATAGGCCGAGGAAGCTCTTCATAGCAAAATACGTTAGCTCCCTACCCCTGAATGTGCTGGAATGTAAGCTAATGAGAGAGGGTGATAAACTCATACTCTCATCAGGTGATTTCAAGATAGATGTCACAAAACTCGGCGAAAAGTTGTCAGGGATGGTTGGTCGGAAATTGATCCTTGGACTTAGACCCTCCGCCGTAGACGTGCTAAGAACTCCCCCTGGGCTGGAGGCGCTCGTCGAGACTGTTGAGCCGATGGGCTCAGAAAGCATCTTGACATTGAGGGTGGGGAATAATATGATCTTCGCCAAAGTACCCTATCTCAGAACCCCCAGAACAGGCTCAAAGGTCTGGATTAAACCGCTTCTCGAAAAGCTGTACATCTTCGATGAAAACGAGGATCTCATCTACCCATAAAAAGGATTATCGGCAACCGAGCCTTAAAGACGAAACTCGGCATCAATCCTTTATAAGCGGAAGCTTCACAGGCCTATTCTCCGTATAAGATATTATGGCCCCGAGGGCGGCTTCATGCGTGTTGATGGCATCCTCTAGGTTACAGTGGGATTCTTTATTTTTCAGTATGCAGTCCACGAAGTGATTAACCTCCCCCTCAAATGGATGATGTCTCACATCTGCGGTATCTGGTAAGATTGTGGGTATCTTAACCCAGTCGGTCTGTCCAGGAAACCTTGATGGAACCCAAAATCTATCATTCACGATAGTTCCCTTATCACCGAATATCGTCACCGGGAAATAATAGGGGCTTGCGCAATCGAAGTTTGAGTTTATCTTCCCTACGGCGCCGTTCTCAAACTTCACAAGCATCACCTCGAGACCATAATACTCCATATCCTTGCCGAATCTATGTCCACCGGCGTACGCAAATACCTCGGTTATATTATTCGCCTTTTCTGGCTCCCTACAAGATAGCCACCTCGCCGCGTCGATTGCGTGAACGCCTGCCACGAGGAATGAGCTCACGCCGTACTCCTTCTTCTTCGCCCACCTCCAGCCGCTCCACCAATCCGCAATATGCGAGTTATATCCCGTCTCAATGTAATAGATATCACCGAGGGAACCCTCGGTGACAAAGGATTTTATCGTCTCGAATAATGGGTTCCACCTCAACACGAATCCCACGACAGTCTTAACGCCGGCCTTTCTAACGGCGTCCCTCATCTCCTTCAATTGCTCAAGACTTATGGCCACAGGCTTTTCGATCACCATATGCTTCTTTGCCTCAGCTGCCAAGATGGCTTGCTCTGCGTGGTGCTGTTGCGGGGAGCAGATCGCTATTATGTCCACATCCGGATCGTCAACGAGCTTCCTGTAATCTGTGTAGAACTTCACGTCTTTTAATCCGGAGCTCTTAGCTAGGTTTTGACAGCTGACCAACCTTCTGCTCATTATGGCCACAACCTTTGTATGCGGATTCTTCTCAAAGGCGGGGACATACTGGGTCGAGACCCATCCAGCTCCAGCTATACCAACACCAAGCTCTTCAGAAGACATCAAACTCCAATCTTAAGCCGTTTATATAAAATTTCTGCTCGATTTCTCGAAATTCCTTAAAAAAATTTATATAACTCACCAATGTAAGAAATACGAGGTTTGATATGTCTGAGCAGAAAATGTCGAGACGTAAGTTCCTCGGAACAGTTGGCGGATTAGCTGTTGCAGCTGCGGTTGGCTGGGGGTTGGCCGGATATTTTGCATCGAGGCCGGCTGCACCCGTTACTGTAACCAAGACTGCCACGGTCACTAAAACCGTTACAGCCACCGCCACTCCAACGGTCACAACCACTCCAACCGCGCCTCCCGGGAAGAAGGTGGAGATTGAGTGGGGAATTTGGAGCTGGGGTGTCGAGCTGTGTAATGATAATGCCGCGATCTTCAATAAGAATAATCCCGACATATCCCTGAAAGTTACGGTGCTGGGCCCCCCGTTCGCCGAGGCCCTCTACACGAGATATGCCGCCGGAGACCCGGTCGACATACACTACGCTACCCCTGACGTCGCATATGTCGTCCAATATAGGAAATGGGCTGTGGATATGGAGGATTACTTCCCCGAGATCAGGAAATATTTGGACGATATCTATCCGGGGATGAGGGACTTCTATATCAACCCATTCACGGGTAAGGTTCATGGACTCTGCTACTGGGCGGGTCCATACGTCCTCGCATATAACAAGAGGCATCTCGAGGAAGCTGGTATAGGCGCTCCTCCAAAGTCTTATGACGAACTCGCCGAACAGGCTCTGAAGATAAAGAAGAAGGGGATCTGCGACTATCCAATCGGCGCGCTCTGGTCTTGGGGATTCCCGGCCATGTGGTATATGATCATGATAGGGATGCATGAGCCGAAGAAGGGAATGCACTACATGTTCGATGAGGATCTGAATCCTATATTCGACGATAGGGGGACGCCTTTCTATGACGCCGTAAAGTGGTTCCTCGACAGGGTCTTCGTGGATAAGACGATCTCTCCCGGAATTAGGGAATATGATGAGTCGGGGATAACGACGGCTATAGGAGCTGGCAGCGTAACATTCGCCCTCGCCTTCCCGGACTACGACATAGCTGGAGCAAACGTCCCCGAGGCCAAGGAGAGCGGGAACATAACGATGTGCCTGAATCCAGGCTCGGGATACACGGTCTACCATCCGACCAATTACAGCGTCTCGAAACGCTGTATGGATAGGGGAAAGGATGCCCAGGAGGCTGTCTGGCGTGTTATGCAGTTCTTGGGAGGGAAGACGACGGATGCGAGGCCGGACTTTGAGCATGGAGAGTATTTCGTCTGCAACAGGCTGATCAGACAGTATGGTGTAACCTCTGCATATAGGCCTGTCATGGAGGATCCGACCAACAAGAAGGCGTTGGAGAAGTTGAAGATACCGGTCGATGTACTCCTTGAACAGTATGAGAAGTTGTCGCCGATCCTATGGAGAGATCCTCACCTAACGCCATGGTGGGGAGACTGGTTCAGCTCTCCAAGCAGCGAGGTGGGTGGAAGGGTTAAGCCAAAGTTTGAGGAATTCCTAACGGGGGCCAGAAGCCATAGCGAGAGCGACATATTAAAATTCCTAAAGGAGATAGCTGACGACTGGAAGAAGGCGAAAAAGGAGGCCGGCATGTAGATTGAATCAGAAGATAAGAACAATACTTATCTGTCTGATACCGGCCTTAACCCCCCTATTTTTATTAGGCTATTACCCGCTTGGTTATGCATTCTATCTCAGCTTCACATACTATAATCTTAAATCGGCTATCCCCCCACACTTTTGCGGCTTAGACAACTACATCTCACTATTCTCCGACCCGGTCTTCATAACCTCTCTAAGAGCGACGGGGATCTTCGCCCTGATAACGGTCCCCCTCGTCACTCTGGTCTCGCTCGGAGAGGCAGTTCTACTATCCATGGACTTTAAGGGTGTGAAGATACTTCAAGTATTAGCTCTCATCCCATGGGGCATACCGCTCGTCGTCAGCGGCGCGGTCTTCAGATTCTTATTCGACATAAACTTCGGGCTATTCAACTACATAATGTTAAGCCTAGGCTTCATAGACAGGTATCAGTCATGGCTGTCCATGCAATGGCCGGCGATGTTCATAATGATCTTAGCGTATCTGTGGGTTCAAACCCCCCTACCCACCCTCCTATTCCTCGCGGGAATCCAATCCATTCCCAAAGAGCTTTATGAGGCCGCCTTGATAGACGGCGCCAAACCTTTAGCGCGATTCAGAGTCGTCACCTTTAACTGGCTCAAACCCATTCTCCACATAGTGTTGGTCTATACGTCTCTCGGCGCCCTCTGGTGCTTTGATCCCGTCTACGTCATTACGGCTGGGGGGCCCGCGGACTTCACAAAACTCATAACGTACTTCACCTATGAGAGGATGTTCAGCTACCTCAACTTTGGACAGGCTGGGGCCGTGACGATAATGATCCTAGCCCTGACGGGCTTATTGATCTATGCTTACTTTAAGGCGTTAAGGCTTGGTAGGCTCAGATTGAGGGTGTGATGTGGGATGAAATTGAATAGAGTTGGGGTGTATGTGGCCGCATTCCTCCTCGCGTTCTGGGTATTATTCCCGATCTACTGGATGGTAAATCTCAGCATGCAATCCGACAGCGAGATCTACACGGTTCCACCATACTTGTTCCCGCCGAATCCATCTCTCAGAAATTACTGGTTTTGCTTTAACGTGGATGAGGCGATAAAATACTTCATGGAGCTCGGGACCTCTCTATTCCTATTCGTTCCCGGAACCATAAGGGATTTCCCAAGGGCGATTTTGAACAGCGTGATAGTCGGTGTGACGGTAATGATCTATAACATGATAGCGGGGACGCTGGGCTCCTTCGCTCTTTCGAGGATAAGGTTCAGGGGAGATACACCCTTATTCCTTGCCTCGATAGTCGGGAGGCTGATGCCGCCGGTCGTCATCGCCGTTCCATACTACGTCATTATAAGGAGCCTCGGATTACTTGACACCCTAATCTCGGTCATCTTAGTTCACATAATGTTCACGATGCCGTTCACGATCTGGATTCTAAACACATACTTCATGGGGATACCTATAGACATGGAAGACGCCGCAAGGGTTGATGGATACTCCTACTTTGAAATCCTGCGGAAGGTAACCCTTCCCATCATAAAGCCCGCGATCGTGGCAATCGCCATAACCTCGTTCATGATCTCATATGGGGAGTTCTTCTTCGTCCTAATTCTCACCAAATCTGCCGCCGCAAGAACCCTTCCGGTGATCATAGGATTATCCGTCGCGGTTCCGAGATACAGCAAGGGATTGATGTGCGCAATGGGAGTTATGGCCATGATACCAGCCATAATAATCGTGGTGCTCTTCAGGAGATATCTGATAAGAGGGCTTGTCGCCGGAGCGGTAAAGTAAAGATGCTCTATCCAGAAAATCTCCGCTAATCCCGCAGACCTCATAGCGGCCCCTACCACCTTCATGTTTCAGGACTACGTTCCTTGCCTCAACTCGATATGCATCTTCGGGTCGGCCTCAAGTTCAAATCTTTGTGATCTCCCTCGTCCTGACGAGCTCGACGACCTTTCTCTCCCGGTCAAGGCTTAATACCCTGATCTTGTCCCTTATCTCGAGCTTCATCAGCATGTGTCTTAGCTCTGGGAGGGTTAGATCCATGCCCCTTTTCCTCAACTCATCTAATAGGTCGGTTTCGAGAGATTTTCCCCCAACTTTCTCCAAAATCTCTATGATCCTCGGATAGACCTCGCTTCCAGGTCTAATCCCTCTTTTAACGGCCTTCTTTCCAACACCTTTCATATCCATCAGCTCAGCCTATCATAGTCAGCTGCCTCTCATGATATCTGAGCAGCTCCCCGATCCTTTCATACTCCTTGATCATCTGCGGGGAGATGCTTGGCTTAACGATCTTCAAGGCTTCCTCGAAGTCCATCTTCGAGACATACTCCGCGTCGAGGTTTCTTCTGAGGGTATTCATGGCCGCCTCCCTGCAGAGCGCCGCTAGGTCTGCCCCAGAATATCCCTCGGTTCTGGAGGCAAGCTCCTTCAAGGATACGTCCGGCGATAGGGGCATCTTCCTCGTATAGATCTTCAGGATCTCGTATCTCGCCTTCTCATCCGGTGGTGGGACGTAGATCAGTCTATCAAATCTCCCGGGCCTGAGGGCGGCCGGATCCATCAGATCAGGTCTGTTCGTGGCTCCGATGACCATGACGTCCGAGAGCTCCTCTATCCCATCTATCTCGGCCAGGAATTGGCTTGCAACCCTGTTCGCGACCCCGGAGGAGTCATCGATCATATCCTTCCTCGATATTATCGACTCAACTTCATCGAAGAAGACTATGCATGGAGATGCCTGCCTGGCCTTTCTAAATATCTCTCTTATCGCCTTCTCAGACTCGCCGACCCACTTATTGAATATCTCAGGCCCTTTGACGGAGATGAAGTTGGCCTCGCTCTCGGTAGCTATCGCCCTCGCGAGCAGGGTCTTTCCGCACCCAGGCGGACCGTATAGTAATATCCCCTTCGGGGGCTTGATTCCGAGCCTCTCAAACTTCTCCGGATACTTTAGCGGCCATTCAACCGCCTCTATAAGCCTCCGCTTAACCTGTTCAAGTCCTCCTATATCCTCCCATCTAACGTTTGGAACCTCTATCTCAACCTCTCTTAGAGCGGTCGGGGTTATCTCCTTGAAGGCGTTCATGAAGTCCTTCATGACCACGACGAGATTATCTAAGATCTCGGGCGGGATCTTCTCCTCGCTGAAGTCTATGTTCGGCAGAATCCTCCTAATAGCCTTCATCGCCGCCTCCCTGCATAGGGCGGCTAGGTCCGCTCCAGTATATCCCCTGGTTATCTCGGCTAGTTTGTCGAGATCCACGTCCTCGGCCAAGGGCATGCCCCTGGTGTGTATTTGTAGGATCTCCTTCCTCCCATTCCTATCCGGTATCCCTATCTCGATCTCCCGGTCGAATCTCCCAGGCCTCCTGAGAGCTGGGTCGAGGGCGTTCGGCCTATTCGTCGCACCGATAACTATTACTTGGCCCCTTGATTCGAGTCCGTCCATTAGGGCCAGTAATTGGGCCACAACCCTCTTCTCAACCTCTCCCGTCACCTCGCTTCTCTTCGGCGCGATCGCGTCAAGCTCGTCGATGAATATTATCGACGGGGCTTCCTCCTCGGCCTTCCTGAAGATCTCCCTAAGCCTCGCCTCCGTCTCACCATAATACTTGTTCATGATCTCAGGGCCGTTTATCAGGATGAAGTTCGCCTCAGCCTCGGTCGCGACCGCCTTAGCCAACAAGGTCTTACCGCATCCGGGTGGGCCGTAGAGCAGGACGCCCTTCGGAGGATCTATTCCAAGCTTCTGGAATAGCTCCGGATATCTTAGCGGGAGCTCTATCATCTCCCTTATCCTCTGGATCTGCTCCTGCAGTCCTCCAATATCCTCATAGGTTACGCTGGTTCTGAACGCCCTCTCCTGGACGACCTTGCTGTGGATGACGAGCTTGGTCTTCGGGGTTATCTTAACTATCCCGGAGGGCCTAGTCTGGATGACTGCGAAGGTGAATAGGTTTCCGAAGAATAGGACTGGAACTATGTTCTTCTGGACGAGCGGATACTCTATAAGCCTGCTCTTGACGAGCCTCGTGAAGTTCTCATCGGGTCTTATCGAGGAACTCACCGGGGCCAAGACGACCAGCTGAGCCTCCTTCACGTTCGCCTTCCTAACCGTGACCCAATCGTTCAGCGAGACTCCCGCGTTGCTCCTGATGTAGCCGTCTATCCTGATAACATCCTTCTCATCCTCGAGGTATCCCAGCCAGAGGGTTGCGGCCGCTATCTTCCTACCCCTTATCTCAACCATGTCTCCGGTCTGGAATCCCGCTGAGGCTCCAACCTCCCTATCTATCCTCGCTATACCATATCCGACATCTCTTTGACGCGCTTCGGCGACCCTCAACCTCAGCTCCCTAACCTTCATCTGAATAATCCTTTACGAGACCACTATTTAAGCCAAAGCCGTTCAGAGTTTAATTATGCATGACTTAGGTTTATTAGGTTAGAGCCTCGTACTCATTAAGACATTTATCTCCTGAATATCCTCGAATCTCCTGAGATACTCTTCAAGCCTCGCCGACGCCCCCTCCTCCTCGGGTATGGTGAACATGGCCTCGACGACGGACATCCCGAAGGCGAACGGCTTGACCTTCGCATCTCTCAGCTCGAAACCGCTCGGGAGACCTTTCCTGATCTTCTCAATCAAATTGTCTAAATCCACGTCTTGATCCGCCGGCATTATCCTCAGGAGCATGGCTATTCTGGCCATCTTCACGGCCCCCTAAAACCACATGATGGACAGATATATGGCCTCGCGAGCTCCCTACACTTCTCGCATCTCCAGATCCTAATCCTCCCACAGTTTGGGCATGGGAAGCTCACGGCCCGCTCATGGGGATCTATCGGCCTCCTACATGAGGTGCAGAGCGGTAAGACTATCTGCTCGCCCATCTCCTAGATTACCGGCTTAGACCATAATATAATGATTATTGGTTGTAAGCCTTAAGTCCCTCTGATCTCTGGTAACCTCGAAGTCTGGTGGAAATGGCTTATCAGCTATCCTATAGACCGATCTAAGCCTTGTCTCCTCAACCTTTTCCGCATCTTTATCAGCTATCCGCCCCCACATACCGCTAAGCCCAAATATGTCTATTCTTATATCCTCTATCACTCTTCCTCATAGCCTCTATGACAGCCCACTTAGCTCTTTTAAGCTCTTCATCCAAATATCTATGAAGGATTTAGACGCGTCTATTTTCGATTATGTCTCGAACTGTTTTATCTGAGTTTGTGGATCTATGCTTGGATATGGTTGATAGGTTTGTTGAATTGCTCCACCATAGGTTGGGTTTCTTGTTCTAGGGATCTCTCCGGCTGGGTAATGGTGGATGGGTGTGGATGATGTCGAGGTTAGGAGGGTGTTTGTGGATACGGCGTGGAACAGGAAGCCGCATGCATGCTATGATCCTGAGAGTGATGAGTTCTTTGAGGTCCAGAGGCTCGCGGATCTCAAGGACTATGAGGAGATCTACTTGGATTCTTTATTGTTTCCGGGGATATGGAGCGAGCTGAGGGAATTGATCATCGATGGACATAAAGTCTATCATTTTACTAGGTCTTGGTGGTGGAGGAAACTGAGAAAACGCTTCAGCGGCGACCTGAGGGATAGATTTAAGTCCAGGAATGTTAGGAAGAGCGACTTTGGGGATGCCTATATCCTCTGGAAAGTCTATGAGATGGGCGTCGCCAAAGGAAACATGCATAAGTGGTTTAAGCCGATCAGCGTTGTAGATGTTGAGCTTAGACCCCTGTTGATGAAGGAGGCTATTGTTGCCAAGACGGTTGATAGGCTTGAGAAGTTGAAGGACGTGGATGTTCAAGTGGACGAGGTCAAGGAGATGAAGGAGCTATTACGGAGGGTTCGACGTGAGATAGTTGAGAAGGGCTTTAAGCTGATGCCGTGGCTCAGCCGAGTATCAAGGGAGCTTGGCTTGGAGAGAGACGACTTGAACGCCTTAACAGGGCTGATTGGGCTAATGACCTACATGAAGCAAGTATCTTATCATAAGGCGTTAAGGTATCTTGGGCTGTATAGGGCGAGGAATAAGGAGATTAAGAGGTGTAGCGGTAAGGCTAGAAGATACTTGATGATGGTGGCGATATCGATGGTCAGCAGAGAGGGTAGATGGCCACCTAGACTCAGGGATCTACGAGCGACTCTAAGGAAGTTGATAACTACAATGCATGGGCTGGAGCCTCTCGGGTCTAGGCGGGGCGAAGGCCATGGTAACGCCTCGTCTGCCATCCAGGGACCGAAATAGCTTGTTGCGGGGCTACTATGGCGGCCATACCGCCTAGACCCTCCCTCTCCTCCTCTTCTTTGTCTGATTCACACCTTCTAGCCGTTTACGGTTACTCGATTATGAGAGATTAATTTTGCCCCTAATCTTGATTTGAAGATCTCTAAGATCTTTGGAGGTGGGGGCAAAGTACTGCTCGGACGAAGACGTAATCTAGTTGGATCCTTCGCCACCTACGACTTCACTTACCTCTAAAACCTTTGACATCAGGCTATTCAGCGAAGCTGCATCTGGTTTTATCCCGGAGAATGGACCATCCTCTTCAAGTTAGTTATTTGAGAAGGCTTGGGAGGATGGATGAGATCATCTCAACCATAGTCCTTGGAGAATGGATCATATTCTTCAAGGAAGTTGATTGAAAATCCATATCCCCAAACCTCCTCAAATAATCTCCGATCGACGTCTCATCGGCGAGCTTGAAGATCCTGTCATAGAATTTGATGGGGATGTTCTCGATAAACCTCCTAAGGTAGAAGATCTGCTTAAGCTCTCGATAAACTCTCCTCGCCTCCCTCACATAATCGCTCGGATCATCCCCCGATTCCAGCTCGGATAGGGCTGAGGCCATGTTCATCGATATCAGGCCTCCCATGATC
>Ga0190310_1000259_pt1 | contig 18804 bp, 10 predicted proteins | sample 48700778_MG_FD_165059 | JGI IMG/M metagenome (GOLD analysis project Ga0190310, IMG submission 165059) | Hydrothermal vent sediment bacterial communities from Southern Trench, Guaymas Basin, Mexico - 4870-07-7-8_MG | ecosystem: Environmental > Aquatic > Marine > Hydrothermal vents > Sediment ... | reverse complement strand
CTCCAGATTTAATAGTATACTTTGACGATTTATCATGGAGATCAGCCGGTACAGTAGGATGGAATACAATATACTTACCTGAAAATGATAGAGGACCCGATGACGCTGTTCACGACTGGTATGGCGTATTCACAATATACGATCCTGAAGGCACTGTAGGAAAAGGGTTTAAAGGAGAAATAAGCATTGAAAGAGTTTACAATGTTTTAACTCAAATACTATTATCCTAGGGCCTTACGATTAAGAGGTCAAATTGAAACTTCATTATAGTTAATCTCGGAGATTTAACATTAAATGTCATAATTGTCTAAAACGATAAAGTATTTAACTAAACTACATACTATACTTATACTAGTACCAATACATGGTCAAGGTCATGCTCCATGGGCTTTAATGATGAGGCGTTCTCTGATGTTCTTGTTGTTTCTGCTTACCCCCCTGATAGGGGTAGGCTAAGTGAATATGCTAAAATGCTATTCACCAGTCTTGTGAGAAGAAATAAAAGTATTAGGCTTATTGTTTTAGCTGATCATCAAAGTACGTTAAATGTAGGGAGAATAAACGTTGTAGGATGTTGGAAACCTGATAGACCATATACGTTTCCCCGAATACTCAGTGAGATATTTAGGCGAAAACCTGACGTAGTTGTGTTTAATGTAAGTTTCGCTGTATTCGGTAAATCTAGGTTAACGAATTTTATAGGTTTCATGATAATTTTCCTAACTAATATTTTTAAGAAGATATTCAAATATAGAACAGTAATTATACTTCATAATTTACCAGAATTCACTAATATAGAAGCTTTTAAACTAAAATACTCTCTACCGAATAGAATAGGTTTCTTAATAGCTGAGAAAATAGCTATGCTAAACGACTTAGTATTAACGACTCTAAAACTTTATTCACGGGCCATAAGTAAGCGGTTCAAAAGGAAGGTATTCTACCTACCCCATGGAACATGGGAAGCCGACCCCGATAGAAACCGTGTTAGGGATAGTATAACATTTATAGGGTTTATATCACCTACTAAAGATCTAAAATCCCTCATAGAAGCCTATAAGATAGTGAAGAAGAAGTATAAGTGGCTTAAACTACACATAATAGGCTCCAATCATCCAAACTACCCTGAAATGGCATCTCTCCTAAAGGAGCTGAAGAGAGAATGCGATGATATTTACGTGCATGGATACGTATCGGACCATGAAATTTTCCAAATACTAAGTAAGACCATTGCAGTAATATTACCGTACAGAACAGCTACCGGGTCTAGTGGGGTTTTACATTTAGCTTCTTCAGCCGGTGTTCCAGTTATTGGAACAGACTTGCCTGAGTTAAGGGAGCTTATGAATGATGGCGCCGGGGTTTTACTTACGGAGCTTAATGCTGAAAAAATAGCTAGCAACATAATAGGTCTTATTGAAAATAAGCACGTATGGAACATGCTTTCCAAGAGGATGTTAGAGTTCAGCTCTAAGAGGAGATGGCCTATTGTCGCTGAGAAACTATATAGGATATTTAAGGAGCACCATATTATATCTTAAAAGAACATATACTAAATACTATATATTGTTTCTAATAATCAACGCATCCATACTCGCTTCTAAAATATATATGAGAAGCTATGATGCTTTAACGCATCTATTTTTCGCACACCACTACGCAAGGGACTGGTTTAACATATGGGAGTATAAGTGGTATGGGGGCTTTATGGTCACAAGTTATCCACCGTTTGTTCATCAGATTTTAGCTTTACTAATGAGCGTTTTCGGTTTAGAATACTCGTTCGGCATATTGGCGATATTAACACTAGTATTAGCCGCGTATGCTTTGAAGATTTTTGCTGAGAACGTCTTTAATTTTAACTCCAAGTTGATAATGCCCATGGCATTATTGAATCCTACTCTATATTTATTTCTTTATGTTTTCGGCCAGCTACCTACAGTTTTTGCTTCTGCTCTTTCGCTCCTCGCATCCTCATATATGGCTGTATATGTTAGGGAAGGTGGTAAGTACTATCTCGCAGTCTCTTCTCTATTAGCTTCATTAGCTATAATGTCTCACCATGTTACTTCACTATTCTTCCTACCTACTACTACTCTTCTAGCTCTATGCAATGTTGTTTTGAAAAGTAAAGAGAGAAGGAAAGTAGTTTTCAAATTCTTACTTTTCACATCACTTTGTCTCCTAATTTCCCTCCCGGTAGCGTTAATGATGTACTACTCTATTACTAGTACTCCTATGCAAACTCCCATACCTCATGGTTCTCGTGATAATATTTTCTCTAATATAGTGTACTCTGGTGTGTTCTTCTGGAGTACTTATGGTCCATTAGCGTTTATGTTCTCGATAGTATACTATGTGTTATTGCGGAGGAACATTATTTACGCCATAGTTTTAACAGTTCTAGTAATATTTGGCTTAGGTGGTGTTACTCCTATACCTAAGATTTTCTTAGGCCAAACACTATACAATATCTTAACATTTGACAAATTTTCCTTATGGTCTTCACTATTAATGCTAGTACCACTAGCATACTATTTAGAAGAAGAACTATCACACCACACTAAGAAAACGTCCAAGATAGTGCTGGTAGCTATTATTTCATCGTTCATATTAGCTATAGTTCTAACATTTCTATTTCTCACACTAGTTTATCCCCTACAACCACCGAGACCCAATATTGAAGCTATAGCTAAATACTTAAACAAGAAAAATGGACCCGGCTTCTACGTGACAATAGATATGGGAACATGGTTTAAAGAACTATCAATAAGAACGGAAAAGCCAACATTAGATGGAGGATATAATACTGCAAGAAGGATAAAATTACTTGTGAAAAGCGGTGTTGAATCAATAGATTCCGCACTATTCTTTCCCAATGGAACATATCTAATAAGAGAAATATTGACTAATCCTGACAAATACGGGATAAGATGGGTTATTACTGTAGGCGAAAAGTTAAGTGGAAACCTATTTTCCAAAGAATTTACCTTAGTTAAAGAAATACCGGGAAAAACCTATGTAAGAATATGGGAGAATAAAGAAGGCTATGAGGAAAGCTTTTACAAGTTATTTAAGGTTAGAAGGGAAAACTCATATATTTGGGGTTTAGAGCCTATAACTGTAGGAATATTGACGCTGATTCTAGTTCTACATAGGTGTTTACGGAAATGATTATGACACGGAAGCTACTGCTTGAAGTAGCTGCTCTAGCTATTATAGTCGTCTTTTACATGGTGCAGTACGCAGCACTTGCTTTACCTACAGGCTTCAACCTAGTGTCAATATATTATTATGCTTTAGAAAACAGCTTAAACATGTTATTTGCAATAACCAAGTATTTAATGTGGCTACCTCCTACCGCCGTCTCTGCTGTTTTAATCATTACTTCTATAATACCATATGCAATACTGTTCTATGTTATTGATAAGATTAGTAAGTTCGAGGGGTTTATAGGTTCTTTAGCATTCTTTACGCTTACACCAGTACTTCACTATGTAGTAATAAATGAGTTATACCTCTACTTTTTACCTGCAGGTTTATCTCTGCTATCTTTTACTTTAGCGCTAACTAATACTAGGAGAAATGTAATAATCTCTATAGTTCTTCTTCTTATTTCATCGCTAATATACCCTAAAATTACTGCAATATACTTAGTAGCTATGATAGTGTACATCATAATATTATGGCTTGCATACCGTAAAGTCGAAATGAAACTTCTCACAGTTGCTAACTCCGCTTTCCTAGCATACGCTCTTCTAAATCCCTTAGTAGAAACCCCCGAACTTACCATGACATACAACAGCGTTCCACTACCCTACGCAACTTTACTACTTGCATTGTTTACAATAATAGCAATTCCATCTCTACCTACACTATTCAAAAAAGACAATAAAACTGTATTATGGATGTTTTCATGGTTTTTCACATGCCTTATCTATGTAGGCTACATAGGCCCCCTGGTTACTTTAATGCTTATAACACCTTTAACTTCATATCTAATGTACCAAATGCTCTTATACTGCAGGTATGGCTTTAAAGTCTTTAAGGAAAAAGGAGAAAGGGTTCTTAGCATTGACATGCTGAGCCTTATAAGCCTAGCGCTAATAGTTGCTGCAGTTTCATTATCTCTAATAATATCTTTTCAACTATTTAGAGAAGCTCATGAAAAAACACTGTTCACTACAGATACTACTGTTTTAAGCAGAATTGCAGACGATGTATTTAAACAAGGTTCGGAAGTACTTGCACCAACACCTTTAATGCCCTGGTTAACGTGGAAATTCCATTTAAAACCTGCAACACCAAACACCGAATATGCTAATTCATGGTTAACTTCATCATTTACCATACAAACAGAGCATTTTAGATTAGAAGACCTTGAACCCTTCACCCAGTCTAGAGCGCCGCTAATAAAAATATTTAACGGAACCACATACAATAAAGTTCTGTATATTGATGACTCATATGTTAAAGCCACTCTCTTCAATGTGAAAACCAAAGACACATGGAATGAAAGCATTTATGGTATGTGCTTTCTAAACTATAGCATTTCCAATAATGGATACGTGCTCAGCTTTAGAAGTAAATGGGTTAAAATAGTTAAAAAAGTAAAAGCATTAAGAGATAATGAATTTAAAATATCTTATAAATTCACTTCACTAAACCCTAACGTCAAAATACTATCTATAACACTAAACCTGTGGGCTGCATGGGGAGTAAAAGTAAATGAAAGCTTAACGCTTGACAATAAACTCTACATACTAATAGAAGGAAACCTCCTCGAAATAACATACCCTAAAGGCTCAAAAATAATTCCAGCATATGATAGTAAGTGGACCCAAGACCACTTCATATTTACAGCACCTATTATAGGTAGAGAAGCAACCTACAGTATTAAAGTAAAAATACTAAACCCTGTAAAGTCCGAAAATAAACCCTACACAACATCTATTCTCAACTATTTAAGCAAGTGTAGTAGCAGAGACATAAGAATTTACGTACTCGCTCCCAAAAACACATACCTTGAAAAACTACAAGTCAAACCAGAAAATATTACAGCAACATACATGATTAGCTCATTTAACTACATACAGTTAAGCATAGGAGGAAATGTTGAAACATACTCTCTACATGAAGGCCATGTAGTAGAAAATACAGGGAATCAGACATTAATAGTAACGCGGCTACCGCACTTGAATGTAGAATTTAGAGTAAGGAAAATTAATGAAAAAACGTTATCACTGTCAATAAGCGGTAAAACTAAGGGAGGAGGAAAAATAGAAAAATTAACTATGATATTTTGGATACCATGGGAAAGATACATAGTTCAAACACATATAACATTAAACAATGTAAGACTAAAACTAGACAAAGGAACAATAAATGTAGCATTCAAAAACGAAACCCCGCAAGTTTACATAGGACCGCATCCTAAATACGGGCAAGAAATGATAAAAATAACATATGATGTGAGGAGGAGAAGAACATTCAATACAATGCTAAACATAACCTCCATACAAAACATAGCATATAGTTTTAGGGGTGAAAAGGATTACTACGTAGTATATGTAAAATTAGAAATGAAACCATGGTTTACAACAATACTTCACCTAGACACGTTGAAAATATTCAAAGTAAACGTTGAACACTGGTGCGCAGAATTATGAGAGTAAAGGTAAAACTAAAGACACTAGCCGAACTAGCTGTATTATTTGCATTAACTGTGCTTATAGTATACTTTACAACATGGAGAATTCTAGGAAAACCTCTAGTTTACGGAGATACACCATACGTTACCTTAAACTCTAAAAAAGTACTAGAAGAATACCTACTACATGCATGGCATAGAGAAGCCTTCGGAAACAATTACCCATGGCCCCAAGGACATTTAGTAGCACTATTCATTTTATATTTATCTGAAATCACAGGCGTAAAGGACCTTCTTGTGTTTTTTAATGACGCATCATTGTTTCTTCTTCCTTTAGCCTTCTACTTACTAGTAAAGAGTTATATTAAGGACTCAGCTACTAGGATAGTCGCTTCAATACTTTACCTATTAAACCCTATTACGATAACTTACTTTGACAGTGGAGGAAATTTATGGCCTTTAGTATTAGTTCCTATAACGGTGAAGTATTGTTTAGAGATAATTAGCTTTAGAAAAAGATTCAAGGTACAGACGAATAGAGTGTTAACAGTAAGTTTCTTATGTTCAGTTATTATGCTGTTCTATCCACCATTTATAATCCCCTTTTTTTCCTCGTTGCTTATACTTTTTATTACCCATTACCTATGCCATTCTCGATATGCACAAAACATTAATCTAAGGGAAGTCCCTAGGGTCTTGTTTGTTCTTGCAATTATATTGTTAATTATTATAAGTATTAATGCGCCATACATTGTCTTGGTTTACCATAGTCTACGTGATCCTACAATATCAGTACATTCTTCGAATATAATAGCCGACTTTACTTTTACGTATAAAGATTTTTCTATACCGTTACTATTAAGATTTGCTGGTAATGCTGGTTCCCCTCAAGCTGCTTTAGGTTACAATTTAAATAGTGTAATTAATGATTTGGGCTTTATAATACCACTGTTCTCCTTTCTCGGTATATATTATGCATTAAAAGAACGAAAACAAAAACTTTATCCATTTATAATATTGTACGTGTTTATAATAGCTTTTAGCTTAGCTTTGAGAATAATAGTATTCTCTAATCTTAATAGGTTACTATTACATTTACCAGTGATATGGACTATAAGAAATCCCTTCAAGATACAGCAAATATTTATAGTACCTGCCTTAGTGCTCTTTGGCAAGGGTGTAGAGAAATTTACTAGTGAAATACGCACTAAATACCTTTCCATCAGGAGAACTCTAAGATATTTACTGCTACTTGGCATTGCAATTTCTATGCTCTTATATAATATAGTAGCATTTGATGGAGCGCTAGGACTTACAGAGTATAAGTCTGATCTAAGAGAAGCTCTCACGAATGAGCAATTAGCTTCAATAATTCAAATAATATCCACTAGAGAACAGTACAATTATAGAGGAATAATTGCACCCTTTACCCATTATACTGAACTATATACGCAATTTCATAATCCTAATTATTATCTCGGTAGACTAGGACTCATATCGGATATTGAAAGAACACTGAATGATATTATAGAGCATAGAGGTATGGAAAAAGTATTAGGCATTTTATCCATAAGAGACATTATAATATACAAGAACATTCAAAAAATAGAATTTCCCATAATTTGGGGCATAAAATCCTCTGACTTAAGGAATATACTTGAGAACTCATCTTTGAAAGAAGAATGCAACTCAAGGAGTATAGCGTATTACATAAACCCGTACGCTATTCCAATAATCTATATTTCGGAGTTTCCTATATTTTACACTGACCTATTCTCATTAACTTTACTCTTAAATGATACATTCTTCAATAAGAAACCTGTACTATTAAAAGCTAGAGAAATAAAAACATCAATAAATGACATCTTTTACTGCAATAAAACATACCGTGTATTAGTAAGGACATTTAAAATATATACTCCTGTAACTATAAAATACAACCTTATTTTAAGCGTAAATGTCAACATAAAAGGTAAAATACCCATATTTTACTCGGTAGATCATGGACTGCTTAGCGCAATTAAGATTAACGCTAGAGATAGTATTGTTCAAGTAAGTGTAGGTACTCTGCATAGAGGTGAGCATAGTTTAACTATAGCTGTGCCTATAAATATGGAAACTATAACAACACAATTAGGTGTTCAAGGAGTAAATTATAGGTTTGTTGCAGAAAAGTCTTTCATCACATCAGATGGATTCGTGATGTATAATAAGACGTTAGATGATTTCACTATATATCTCCGCTCAAAATTACTTAAACCAGGTAAGAGAAGCTGGAATGCACAGTCAATTCTCTTATGTTATAATAAAACCAATGGAACTTTCTATAGGATAGTATTTCATAGAACGGGATTAGTGGAATTAGCAAAAAGTAGTAATTTCAAATATACTCCTTTGTTTAAAACAATTTCTACATATTTAAACCTAGAAAACCTTGAAATAAGGGTTGATAAAATAGGAAAAACCCTAACTATACACATGTATGAAACCAACAGGACGCTTATTTTTAGAGATAAAGGTTTAAAGAGTAAAGGATATTTAGTTTTTCTCTCCGATAATTCTGAGGCATTGTGGGATAATGTAACAATAATAAACTACTTGGCATCATTAAATGGTTTTATACTAGTACCTATTATAGGAGATAATGTAAAGATAGAGTATGATGTTCTCAGACCTTCGCCATCAACGATTAACATCATACTAAATATCACATCGAGGAAGGATTACCTTTATGTAGTGCTTAACGAAAGATATTCCAAGTATTGGCAAATAAAGTTACATAAAGCTAACGGCATAAAGCCCATTACTGTAAATCACATAAAAGTCAATGAATTTTTTAATGCTTGGCTCATAGAATTTCAGCACTTAAACTATAGCGAACACTCTTCTGTGTTTCTCAAAATACATTATAGCGTAGAAAAAACAGTAAATACATGGAGGTGGATCTCTACCACTATTGTACTCCTAATTATTCTTATATTGCTCTACAATTCTTTAGGAATACAACGATTTTCGAACAAACACCTAAAAGGTATAACAAGGTCTTTTTTCATGGACAAAGCCAGCAACTATCAATGCCATCAGACCTGTTATTATAAAAAATAGAATGAATAACGCTAGAATCTCAGTTAGTTCCTTTAAGTTAAGAATTTTACATAAAATGAGTACAATAATGGTCGAAAATGATAACCATAATAGGATTTTAGCAGAATACCTACATACTTTATAAGTTAAGATCATTAATTATCACCTGAGATGTATTCACTATTTTTTATTACTATGAACAATACAGCTAAGATGATTACAGAAAATACCATGATTAATGCCAAGTATTCTTGAAGAGTATACCTTATTGTTATTGTAAAACTTCTTTTCGGATGGGTAATAATCCATCCATTGAAGAAACCATTGGCTATAAAATGGTATTTTTCTGGAACTTCTTTTCCATTAATGTAAACTTTCCAAAATTCATCATAACTTGTGAAAAGGAGTAATATGAAAGGCCCTTTTGAATTTTCAATATTAATGACATATAATGTAGGCGAAATTTTTGACCATGAGATTTGAGAGGGCGCTATGAATTTTGTAGATTTTAAGCAATACTGTATATGGGCATTCATTTTACCGTACAATGTTTCATTAACGTAGAAGACTACATTGCTTAGGTCATTTATGGAGGTATGTTCTATATCCCTTAACATGTCATCAATAGTGTCAACAAAGCGTACAGAATCAGTTACTCTAATGATGTCTAAAGCATTCTCTACGTAATATACATTAAGCGTATTTAATAATATCTCTCCTTTAACGCATGGTAATTTTCTCAAGTAAGTTACATCTATGTCTTCTTTTTTTCCTAATATAAGTTTCTTCTCGTAAACTAGACTTTTAATACAGAAAAATGCTAAAACATTGCAACAATTTTGTTCCTGGTGTAGTTTATGATATATTTCCTTAATTAATCTTAAACACCTTGATCTTACATATTCTGTCCCAGTACCTGAAATATATGGTTTGTCAAATATAAGAGGGTGAGGATTACCTAAAGCTAGTGGTGCATTTGAGAAATTAAATACTTGGTATACTTCTCTTTCAGGTAAAAGTAAAGACCAATATTCACCAGGTAAAATACTTTGAATCAGGATGTACTCTCTGGAGAAACATGCTCCTTTTACCTTGGGATTTATCCAGTTTATCGCTATGGAGCCTGTGTAGAGAGGTAATGTAGAAAGTATTATTAGTAGTACTATAGTGCAGGGTATGACATAGGGTAAGGTATTACTGTTTAGTGTTTTAATATGTTTAAGGCGATGGTATATCTCTGAAACTCCAACACCTAGTACTATGCTACCATAGAGTACTGCAAAATATATAAAATTAAATGATTCCCTAAAAGCCCTAAGAAATGCTATATTCTCAAATAGACCTATATAGGATTCTTCACCGATTATCTTGGGCAGCGCTATTAATATAAGTGACCCTAAATAATGTAGTGCAAAAAAGTATAGGATCATTTTATTTCTCTTACACATGATTAAGGATAACACTATAATTAATAGTGGCACATAGGATAAAGCTATGAATATAGGGTTCTGCAAGTATAGTTCTCTATAAGGAACGTAAGGCTTATTGAAAGCTTTTTCATAAAAGCCCCACTTTGCTATTAGCCTTAAAACATCAGATAAACGTAGGTACTTTAATATAAATACAGGAACAGCTGCCTCTCTATGATGTTTTAATAGAAAGTTCATCATTGACAATATTAAGTATATGATTCCAAAGGCAGAAATTAATGTTCCTCCCAAATACGCCACATAGGCGTTAATTAAATTCTTCAGAAGTTTTATATTGACTTGCAGATTAAGAATATTTTTCTCTTTAAAATAAACTACTCGTAGTACATCCTTAAAGAATTTAAACACCAAGATAGATACAGTTATACTCACCAACACTATGTAAGGTCTATAATTTGGAAAAGCTGAGAAAGCGAATACTGCTAGAATTCCTCCAAGGAGACAATACCTATATTTCCCTTGTAATATGCCTTTTGTGAAGAAATATATTGACGGTAAGAGGAATATGAGATTGGAAGCAAACCATCCTACGGCTGTTGCTTCTCTATCGTTTATCATGTACAAGTTTGAACCAAAAAATATAGCACCTACAAATGCCGCTAAGCGATTATTTGACAACATGAAAATTATTTCATACATTAGTATCATGGCCATAGTTTCAATAATATAGATCGCAGCCATCTCAGAATATGCTAAGTTCAAACCTAGTGTATTGAATAAGGCTATAAATGTACTAAGGAGATCCGTTAACCTAGGCATATACACTGAAGGTATTCCGAAATCTATTTCATTCCATAAATATAAGGTATTCTTGAAGTAAGCATTAGGATTTAAGGGTATTCTGAAGTCTCCGCTAGCAATGATTTTGCCTCCTTCGAACCATGTTAGTACTCTTAAATTTAGAAGCATTAGGATAGCATAGGGTAGGACGTTTTTAACCTTAATTCGTAAAGCTTTGTTCTTCAGCATGATCGCCCCATGTACTATGTTGCTCTTATAAGTCATGTATTGAAATAAGCTTGGTTTGCTTATTAAGTTATTCATAAATACTAGTTTTGAGTACTTCATATACTGATGGGTGAGTGAAGGTAAATTGTCTAAGAGGAAAGTAGAGAGGAAAAAACGTAGAAGAAGAGTGTTAAGCTTAGCTGTAATGTTTGCGATTGTAATTATTATTACTGCCACATACTACTATTTTACATCAGCTCCACATGAAGGCTTTAAAAAAGCTGTCATTTATGATTCTCTTCATAAATTTATTCCTAATGATAATCTCCTTAGACGGTTAAAAACTATGCTGCGTAATTCAGGCTATGTTGTCGACGTTTTTATTGACGATAATGCTACTGTTGAAAACTTTAAGAAAATTACAGAATACGATTTAATCATTATTAGGGCTCACGGAGGGTATTTGCCTAAGGATATTGAGGTTATGAACTACTATCTAAAGGACTATATGGCGTTCATATTTACTGGTGAACTTTATAATCCTAATAGGTATGTTCATGAGCAAAGAGCTTTAGAAATAATGATTGGGAAGTTTATTCATGAGAACGGTAGCTATACTGAGGTTTTCGCTGTCTCCCCTCTCTTTATCGTAGGTATGCATGGTATGTTTAAGAAAAATTCTGTAGTTATTATAGCTTCATGCTACGGTTTAACAGGTGAAATGCTTGCCGAAGCTTTTCTTAGAAAAGGAGTTTCAATCTATATTGCCTGGCCTGGAGATGTTAGTGTAGAGCACATGGATAAAGGTCTGCTTAAGCTTATAGAAAATGCTTTGGTGAAAGGTTTAGAGTGGCGTAAAGCTGTTGAACAAACAAATCTGGAAATAGGTCCTGATCCATTTTATAATTCAACTTTAGAGTGGAGAGATCGAAGTCTACTTGAAAAATGAGTTTAAGTTATCATTGCTATTAGGGAGGCTAAATATTCTAAGGTCTTTAAATATAAAACAGCTAAACATAATGGGGGGTTTTTGTAAAATTTCTTGTTAAGTAGAAATATTAGTAGCCGTGCAGTGGGGTTTGCTTGTTTAACATAATATTCTCTATACCTTTCTCTATATTTTCTAAGAGTTTTTGCGTAGAAGAGTTTCTTTATTATCCACTGTCTTAAACTGAAGTGTTCTTCAATATGTTTTATTTTCGAACTTATTCGTGCCCTAACGTTATATCCTAATTTTTCTATTTTTATGGGTAATGTTGCTTCCTCATAAAAAATAATGTCTTCATCAAATCCTCCCGCATTCAACACTAATTTTCGTCTAAAAAACCTAGGAGATTCAACTAACGTTCCTGCATAGAATTTTCTTTCATAATTTCTAACTTTAGCCCAGAAGCTACTGCCTATAGTTTCTTCGGGAATAATTATTCCCGCTATTTTACTGTTCTTCTCTGCTAAGTAAACGCATTCTTCTACTACTTCAGGTTCAAGCTCCATATCTGAGTCTAAGTATAGAACATATTTTCCTCTAGCTTTTTTTGTCCCATAATTCTTAGCTTTAGCTCTACCTGATTTCAGCAAGTAAATTCGTGCTTTAAACTTCTTAGCTATATCCAATGTTCTATCTTTAGAGTAATTGTCTATGATTAAGACTTCTATATTCTCATACGTTTGCTTGGCTATCGAGTTTAAACATCTACTAATAGTTTTTTCGGAGTTATACGTAGGAATTATTATTGAAACAAGGGGTTTTTCCATGGTTAGCCTCCGCGCCTATACTTGAATATAATGGCTACTCCTATTATTAGTATTGCTAGCGTCATAATTACTGCGACTATGCAATATATTGCTTCTGCGGTTTCTTCTTTCTCTGTTTTCTCAGGTGTTGTTGAAGTTTCTTCGCTAATGAACTCTGATATATCTATTTCGATAAGATCTTTTTTCAGCGGGTCAAGTATGTAGGCTTTCTTATTTAAGATTGCAGCATAGAACCCTTTAGTTTTAAATGCGTATTCAGAATTTATTTTGTATACTTTATGTAGCTTTCCTTTACAGTCAATTAAGTATATAGTAGTAATATTACCTTTCGTTATTTTCACTAAGGCAACATGCCCTTTTATCCTAGCATCTAGTATGGAGTTTGGAGAGTCTATGGGTAGAAATATTCCTCTGGGTGTTATGGAGAGATCTTTACCAACTACTATGGAGTATCCGTCTTTAAACATTATTTTGCTAGCATTTACTGTGGGTATGTGTTCAACCATGTAGTCAAGCCATGGTGAAACTATGACCTTACTATGTTCTTCAAATCTCATAGAATCCGCTTTTGAAACATAATACTCTACTCTATTAGTCAATCTATTGTATACTACTATGTAGCTAAACCATTCACCTTTACACTTAAATATTTGAATTAAAGGATATGCTAAAACAACTACAGGTATTAGCGATGGCAATCTAAAAACCGTTTTGTTCGTTAAAGCATTTACAATTACTGGCACGGATGCCTCCCTATTCCTAAACATAGTTTTTGCGAGTGTTGGTAATAGAAGCGAGGGACCATGCTTATATATTGTAAAGGCTACTTTACCATCATACGTGAACTTCTTTGTAAATTTAGAGTTTTTATACACATATGTCTCGGCTGTAATATTGCTGCCATTACTTACTAGGAGAACTAATCCTTTAGCAGAACCGCTTGCCGAAATAAGCAGTATACCTTTCACAGTATTGTTTACTATAGTATACGTGAATTCTTTATAAAATAAGAGCTTATTGTCATTCATATCATAAACATATATTCTACTAGCTCCTTTTGACGCATTTAAAGGGCTATGGGCGTATAGGAATAAAATATTTCCATGTATTTCAAAGTTTATGGTTGAATTCCTTATGCTCTCTAAGGCTTCCTTTCTTAGTGTAAATGTTTTTCTAAAGCCTTCCTCACCTATCTCATATATTGTACCGTTACTGTATAGTATGTATCTTTCGTTTACACCGTAACCCATAGCTATGGGGTCAGCTTGTTTAGTTTTTTGAATTTCATATCCTATCACAGGGCTTACTGCTGAAAGTAACATTGCGAGTGCAAATATGAGCGCTAATACGCTTTCACGTACATGGAGATTGCGTATCATCGCTATTCACTTACTTCTTTTCCTAAGGAATATTAGGAGGAGGAATGTAATAACTAGTGTAGCTAATAGCCCTATGAGGAATTTTAGTTTCCCAATACTTTCTATTTTTGATAAGTATTTTTCGAAAGGTTCGGCTAGAGGGTAAAGGTCTACGCTATGTGCTTTTCCCTTAATGCTTATTGGTGAGTCTAAAATCCCATCACCATCTCTATCACCTATCTTTCCCACCCACTGTTCCCAATAGTTTCCCAGATTTAGTTGTTTAGAAAACCATGAGTTACTTACTCCATAGTCTAAGCACTCTGTTCTATTGTAGAAATTATTTAAGAAAATCTCAACGTTTTCTGCTTCTTCATCTAAGCGTATAGCTCTAGTAGTTTCAAATATTACATTCCGCGTAAACATTACATTTTTACCTTTAACCACCCTTAATGCCATATATGTTCTATTAAAAATAGATTCTGTTACCTCTATATTGCTTGAATCTCCTATTACATATATTGATGGTCCAGGGCAGTTGCTGAATAGAGTTTTGTGAATAACTATGTTTGAGGATTTTGCAATTATTATTGCTGTTCCTTCAACCTTCACGTTCTCTATTTTAATTCTGCTTGAATTGTAGACTACTATTCCGAAATCTGTTCCTGGAGGGTAAATGAACACGGTTATTCCTTTTATATTCACATTAAACGTGTTTGATATGTATATTGGATAAAGTATAATAGCCTCTCCTGAGGCCTCTATAGTTAAAGGCTTATCTACATGCACCTCTTCATTATACAATCCCTCCTTGATTACTATTACTCCATGATTGCAAACAATGCTTACAGCTTCATTTATCGACTCAACATCATCAGGCACAACAACTCTACATAGACACTTAGCATTATTTTCAGTTAATAAAGAAGTTGCTATTGAAATTATGGTAATTACTAAGAATATAAGCATTAAAGATAATCTGGAGTACATTACTTACCACATTAATAGTATATTAGAAGTAGTTTAGGCAAAAAATATTTTTTGTATTTAAAGTAGGTTTTTACGTTGAAGAGTACTCGTTTGCTGCATGTATTACTGTGAAGCATGGATAGTCTGGATGCGCTATTGGTACTCCTATTCCAGTGCCCCAATCAGGTCCACAGCAGACCGACGTATAGTTTATTCCTACTAATATTGACTGATATCCGGCATATGTTGGCTGTATTACTGTATCCCAGTTGAGCGTAGCCCAGTATGCTGTCCAGTAGGTGTCTTGTGCATCAAGACCCCATACTAGTAAAGCTATGTTGTTGAAGTGGTCTCTAGCTACTGAAACTACTCCTAGGCCTAGGTCTGTTCCAACATATGGTGTTATATCTACTGGCCCCACTGTTGGCAGCACTATGATGCTCCAAGCGTAGTCACCACCGATTGCTCTAAGTATTGGGCTGAAGTCGTTGAAGTAGTATGTTACTAAGTTGGGATGTATGCCTGCTATTGACTCAACCCAGTAGTGTACATCTCTCCAGCGTGTACCGTCCGTATCCGTTACATCTTGCCATTCCATTTGCGGTAGCGCTCTTAGGTCTTCTGTTAAGTAGTGTCCTACTCTGCCTGACTTCCATTCTGGGCCTGGTCTATACTTTTCTGACTCTGTAGGTAATGGTTCTAGTCTAAGCATTAGGTATGGTAGCATTTTAAGTGCTGGATTCACGTAGCCTACTGTTGCAGTCATATTCTGTGGCTCGACATCGAACATTACCATCCAAGCTGTAAACCTTGCATTAAGCCATGCTGCACCAGCGGCGTCGGGTGTTGCACCAGGTGCTGGAATAGCTAGGAAGTCAAAGAAACCGTACCATGTCCCATATTCGAATCTACTGCAGTCATATGGTGGTAGTTTGTCTAAGGTTTTTGGTCCGAACTTGTACATTAGCTGCCCTATGAACTCTTCTGTCGGCCACCATGTAAGTAATATGTTGTACTCGTCTGCAGCACCCGTGAGATCTCCGTCTAGGTCTTCTGCAGCATCTTTGTTTCCATCTTGGTCTACGTCAATGTAAAATACGTATTTCACTAATGGCGCTTCTCTTCCCTTTTGTGCTTCGTTTCCCGTTAATTCCTCTTTAGTAACATAGCCGTTTAGATATCCTAGAGTTCCAGAGTGTTTATATGGTGATGGCAATGAGAAGGCATCTTTGCCGCATGTGTATCCTGGTATACATACCTTATTACGTGGATCATCTGGTTCTCTATATATCTTGTTGTTGCTCAGGGTTAGTTCGCCTATGCTAAATACTCCTCCTTCACCGCCATTGTATCCTGGAGTTTCTACAACACCTGTTTCTCTGTTTACTTTTCCACCGTTAACGTCGTATACCCCATAGACTACCACCTTCCAGCCAGTATCTGCTCTTGCTAAAATCTCCGATGCAGGTAGGCTTGGTACGTCAACGTACCATTCTACTCTAACTAATGCTTGGTCTCCGTCTCCAAGCCCATCTCCATCTCTGTCGCCCATGAATAGTAGGGTGTAGTTTGCTAAGTAACCTAGTGTCGTCGGTACGCCGCCTACTAGGATCTTGAAGGGGGTGTATCTTAGTTGTGTAGCGTTCCATACATTATAAGCATCAACATATGAGTCTGTGTCGTTACTGTCAAACCATGTTGACGCTATAGCGTAGGCGTTTGGTACAGGATAGGCTGCCATGTATGCTGCATAGTCTTCCCAACCATTATCAACGTTAGTCCACTTCCATAACGTATCGTTTGTCCAGCTTAGTACTACGAATATTTCAGGATCTTTTATTGTAATGTTCTTCCATCCATAGAATGCTCTATCACACCAAGCGTTGGCATCGAATATTGCCATTCTAGCAAATGCTATGTCTATTGATGCTGCCGTACATGCACCTAGGGTTATGTCTACAAGCTTTGCTTTCTGAAACACTTCAACGAACTTCTTAACCTTATTGAATATTATTACCATTTCTATCTTAAACTTCGGTAAGAATGGTGAAGCTAGGTTCTGTGCATAAAATACGTAATGTCTTGCAACAATTCTTGGATTATCAACCCACGTTTCAACAACTGCGACTTCTAAGCTCCAATCATCATCTTCTTCCATTCCTAACTTTTCAGGTTCTAAATATCCTGTGTCCGGATCGAATCCTGAAAACGTAACTGCTAAGTATCCGCTATCATCGTATGGCTTTGTCGGATATATTCTAGGAGACGCTGTTATATTATATGCTAAAGCCCATCCTTCGAGTGGAGCAAAGGGGTACGCTGGGTTCCCTGTCCTACCTCTTAAAGTAGCTGCAGAGTCAGGGTCAAACATTGGCAACCAGTGGTATGGTGTATCTGGCCTATCGCCGCTACTATATGTTGAGCCATTATAGTATGTGAATGTGTATTCTTCGCCAGTATAGTTTAAGTAGTACAATGTTCCAAGGTTTGTTAAGTTCAGGTGAATGCTCCTCATGTACCCTACACTAGGTGAGCCAAATGTACCTGGTCCACCATACACGTAGTTTGCAATATCTTCATGTAGCGGGTTACCGTCAGCATTCATGTAGTCTATTCGATCTTTCTCTAGTACTCCGCTTAGTTTAATTGTTGGCTTATACAATGTAGTACTCTTTATTATTGAAGCAGACACTATGGATGCCATGCTTATTACTAATGTTAGCACTAATATTGTTGCAAATAATAACCTCTTAGCTCTCATATAATAACCTCACCTTGTTCACCTTAACTATAACACTAAATAAAATAAAAATTTATCGTTCAACAACATATTGAGCACCCATAGCTGCTTAAATGGGGGAACATAGCGTAATATGTCATGAAACATGATGTTTCATTTAATTTTTCTACAACATGTATTGTAAAAATCTCTGCAAATTATTGTAAAATATGAAGTACTTACTTAAAGACTTGTAGAAATACTGCGCTAAGATTGTTTAAGCGATAGAACTTAAAATTTTGGAAAAATTGTCTTTAACCCTATTCCATGTGTATATTTTAACGGTTTTCAAAGAATTACTAGCCATTTTCAACCATAGTTCTCTATTTGTTAATAAAAAGGTTATTGCTTCAGCCAACATACCTATATTCCCTGATTTTACCAGTATCCCGGTTTTTAAATGTTTAACAGAGTCTCTTAAACCAGCAACGTTATATGCTACTACAGGTGTTGCTTGAGTATATGCCTCTAATACTACTAATCCCCACCCCTCTCTAATACTAGTGTTTATGAGAACATGGGATTTCCTTAGGAGGTTTAACTTGGTTTTATCATTAACCTTCCCCCAAAACTTAACGTTATCTTCTAAGCGAAGCTTCTTAACAGTTTTTAACAACTTTGTTTCTAATGGCCCTCTTCCCACGATCCATAGCTTCGCATTTTTTATTTTCTTCCTCAATATGTTAAATGCTTTGATTACGTGTTGGGGTCTTTTAGCTTTTTTTAACCTACCTATGAATATTATTGTTGGCTCCTTATTCTTCGCTGGAA
>Ga0190310_1000257_pt1 | contig 18846 bp, 17 predicted proteins | sample 48700778_MG_FD_165059 | JGI IMG/M metagenome (GOLD analysis project Ga0190310, IMG submission 165059) | Hydrothermal vent sediment bacterial communities from Southern Trench, Guaymas Basin, Mexico - 4870-07-7-8_MG | ecosystem: Environmental > Aquatic > Marine > Hydrothermal vents > Sediment ... | reverse complement strand
ATCTCCATTGAAGAAATCAAAAAGCATATTAGTGTAAACAATGACATTTGTTTTTTAAAGACTTCAGCTATTCGTGGAATTAATGTTCTTGAAGCCTTTAGATTGTTAATGGAAAAAATTTTCTGCAAAAAATAGTTTGACAGTTTTCTAGTAGTTTTTATTGTTACCTTTTAACTTAATTAATGAGGGAACGATCATGTTCGACTATCTTCTTGCTACGTTAAGTATTTCCTTAACAGGATTTTCAACTTGTATACTACTTAATTCAGGTTTAAAATATAGAAAAGTTGAAAACGCCACATTATATTTCAGTCTTTACTATCTTCTTGGATTTATGGGTCTAGTAGATATGACGCTTTGGTTCTTGGAAATCATAAATAGCAAAATATTTGCTATTGTTTGGTTTTGGTTAGGTATATTTACCGGCGCAATCGGCTGGACTTTTCTAACACAATTTATACATTCAGAAAAACTAAGAAAAATCGTCAAATTTTACGTTTTATCCTCTATTACAGTTATTTTGGTTTTAATTGCTGCTTCAGGCATTAATATTATTGAAGCAGAGATTTTAAATACAGGAACCTCTCCGATCGTGTTTTCGCTAGTAATGAAGTCTTATATTATAATAGGGGGGATACTCATGCTTCTACTGATGTTCACTTCTGCTGTTAAGACTAGGAGCAAGAGAATATCTCTGTTTACAACATGCTTACTTGTATGGACCATCGCTGATTATCTCTTACTTAATCATCATGCCTTCACATTATACTTAGCTCTTTATGCAACGGTATCGCTTCTTTTACTTATTTCAATAAAAATATAACTAAATAATTTTAGAAAGTGTTGTTTCAAAGAAAGAGAAAAGCATAGATGTGTCTTACTTTAGTTTAGAGTGGTGTTCTTTTCTTTCTTTCCTCTTTGCTTCTAATTTTTACAACTCCATAATGAACAGCACATCTTATACAGAGGTATTGTGTAACAGCACTTCTCGGTATTATTGCGCCCTGCTTTCTAAGTTCTCTGGCAAGCATAGGGTCAACTAAGCTTCTGTAGCGTGTAACTTTTTTAGCTTTGTCTCTCGGTACACGTTGACCACATTTAGCGCATTGAACTAGTTCTGTTCTACCTTTACCACCCTTAGAGCGACCGCCACTTTTTCTTTTTTTAGGCAATACTATCACCCATTGTCTAACAATCTTCTAGGAGAATTGTGAATTAATATGTTTAAAAGGTTTCGGAACATTTATTCAAGTCAGAGCGTAAAACCATATATGCGGAACATTTTGAATTCTTTTGCAAATATTTTTATATCTCTCTTTGAGATAGAAAACTTTAGTTTATTAACTTAATTTGATGTCATAGTACACCCGATAGTATTGTTTCACGATGATAAATTGTGTAGATGGGAGTGACATAGTTGAAAGAAAAGAAAGTTAAAGCTGTTCAACGTTTGAAAGATAAGCTTACTAAGGAAAATTTATGGCTTTACGTTCTGAGGCTTCTTCAAGAAGGACCTAAGTACGGATATGAACTTAGAAAACAGATTAAAGAGAGATTCGATTTTTCGCCAGGAAAAGTTACGAGTTATACTGTACTTTATTTGTTAAGACGTGAAGGTTTAGTCAGAGTGAGGAAAGGAGAAAAGGAGGAAGGAAAACCAGCAAGAAAATACTACGAAATAACAGAGAAAGGAAAAGAAGCAATGAAAATGGCAAAAGAAGTCATAAACGAGCTTTTATCGAAGGTTTTTGATCTCACCTAAGATTTTTCCAAACATAGTATATTCTCTGAACCACAGTAAAATGTGATAATGCAACTAAAAGAATTACAGCATAATATATTGCTTTAGAGAAAAACACTTCCAAGAATGTGGCTAGTGCCAGTATAATTAACCTTTCCGGTCTCTCGGCTATTCCAATGGACATCTTCTTAACTCCAGCAGCTTCGCCGCGAGCTCTACAATAGCTTACTAAGAAACAACCTATAATTGCTAAAATACCCCAAAAGATATCACATAGTCCACTTAGAATAATAGAAGCAAGAATTATAGCATCACTATATCTATCCGCAACAGAATCGAAGAATCCGCCAAATGCTGTTATCTTACCAGATAATCTCGCTACAGCTCCGTCTAACGCATCCAATAGCCCTGAAACAAGTACCAGTATTCCAGCATAAAAAATGTATCTAAAATAGTAAAGAAGACCGGAAAATATTGAGAATAACAGTCCTAGGAAAGTTAATAAATTTGGAGTGAATCCCATGTTAACTAGGATTTTAGCTGGTAAATTGAATAGTTTACTGACTTTATTTTTTATTTTGTTTAGCAATAAAAGGCCTCCTGATGGACTAATTTAAATGTACATCCGCGTTCTTAATATTTACGCTCACTTAATTGACCCTTAATCCCTGCATATAGGTGTCATAAGGTTATAGAAGCACTTTATCTTAAGCGCATATGAAAGGATGTTAAATTTAATAATACTTATCTTTGTAATTTGCTTTATGGTGAAGACATTTTCATTAAAAGACTCTTATACCAATTAATAAATATGTGGGGATTTTAATGGAGAATGTAGGGCGAAAGATTTCAAGCGTAGAAATGGCTATTATTGATGAGAATTCCGAGTGGCTCGGAGTTCCAAGGTTACTTCTTATGGAAAATGCAGGTAAGGCGGTTGCTACGGAGATTTCAAAGAGAATTGATGTTAATGGTAAGAAAGTTGTTATATTGGCTGGACTGGGAAATAATGGTGGAGATAGTTTTGTAGCTGCAAGACATTTAGCACATTTGGGGGCTAGTGTCTATGTTTTCCTACTAGGAAGATCTAAAGACATTAGAACGGACGAAGCTAGGAGAAATTGGGAAGCGTTAAAGAAGATGTTTTTAACAGTTAAGACCATTGAAATAAGATATGTTGAGGAATTAAAGAAATATGAAAGCGAGATAAAATCGGCAGATATTGTAATAGACGGTATGCTGGGTACTGGTGTAAGGGGGGAATTAAGAGACCCGTATCGTACAGCGGTTGAAATCTTTAACAAAGCAAGCGGATTAAGAGTTGCTGTAGATATTCCAACCGGTTTAAATCCAGATACCGGAGAAATTCACGGAGTTGCGGTGAAAGCTGATTTAACAGTAACTTTTCATGCTCTTAAAAAAGGTTTAGATGGTAAAAGAGAATATACTGGAGATGTAGTGGTTGCAAATATAGGAGTACCCCCAGAAGCTGAGGTAATTGTTGGTCCAGGCGACCTCCGCGCGGCTGTAAAACCTAGAAGACCTGAAGCAAAGAAAGGAGATTTTGGCAGAGTTTTGATTGTTGGTGGGAGTAATCTTTATACTGGTGCCCCAGCCCTTTGCGCTATGGCAGCTTTAAGATGTGGGTGTGACCTTTCCATAATAGTGGCCCCAGAAAGTGTAGCCAGTAGTATTAGAAGTTTTTCGCCAAACATTATTGTTCACACTTACTCAGGTAATGCATTTACATTGAATGCCTTTACTACTGTAATTCCTTTAGTTGAGAAATGTGATACAATAGTAATAGGTCCAGGTTTGGGGACAATGGATGAAACTTTTGAGGCTTGTTTGAAGTTATTCGAGATTGTGAAAGAAAAAGGGAAAGCATTGGTTGTAGATGCTGATGGATTAAAAGCACTTTCAACATCTCCCACCATACTTGCGGGGGCAAGAGCTGTATTAACTCCCCATGCTGGAGAATTTAAAGGCCTTGTAAATCTCGACATTACTAAACTACCGTTTAAAGAACGAATAAAAGAAGTAAAGAAAGCAGCGAAACAATTAAATCTTACCATACTCTTGAAGGGCCACTGGGATATAATAAGTGATGGGAATAAAGTAAAAGTTAATATAACTGGTAATCCAGCCATGACTGTGGGAGGAACTGGGGACGTGCTTTCGGGCTTAGTAGCAACTCTCTTGGCATGGAAGAATGAGCCGTTTACAGCTGCTTCGGTTGCGGCGTTCATTAATGGAGTAGCTGGAGATTTGACAGCGCAGGAAAAAGGATATCATATCGTTGCAACAGATCTCGTCGACAAAATACCAGAAGTCTTCAAAAAATTTGAGATAAATTAATTTTATTTCACAATCATAGCTGCAGATCCTAGAGATATATTTGATCTACGTTTTTGAGTCTGTTTAAAACTTTCCAAATTTTACATGTATCGTTATCAGTACAACTACCAATGCCGCTACAGCTATCAGTATCCATAGGTGAAGCGGCAAACCAAGCGGCAAACCCCACCATGGTCTTTCCGTTAAACTTGAAAATTCTGGATCCAATATGTGTAAGGCTGATACTGCATAGAATGTTGCCCTCATAGTTGTTTCATCCTCGGCAATTGCCTCTTCTGATGTTGAATTCACTAGGCTGAAACCACCGGATGTTCTTTGGCAACTTAATATCCAACTTATTATCTTGTCCTTGTTATCACCCAATTGGTCTATTGCACCGATCGTATATAGGATATCCACAGCTAGGTATGTTGTAAAGAGAGATCCTATGCCTGTTCCTGGGATTTCTTCGAAACATCCATTGGGAAGCATCCTGCTTAAAACCCATGATACTAGTTGCTCTTTATTTATCCTACTGTCTTGAAGAACCCCCGTAAGGTTTAGAAGTTTGACGGCAGCATATGTTTCGGAAAGGGAGGAAGCGTTTTCTTCTACGGAAAAACCTCCATCGGGATTTTGAAGAGAAACTAACCACTCTGTTACGTTATAACTTATTGTGTTCCAGAGTGTTTTATTTAACATGTAGATGATTGAAAGAGCATAGTATGTTGTCCATAAAGATTTCTCTGTACCATCAGGATATATGGTATAAAGGTGATCTGTGTTACATTTCATTACCCAGTTAACAATACGGTCTCCCTCCAGATATTCTGAATAATCTTTGTCTATGAGAGTGAAAGTTTTAAGCCCAAAGTAATTGCTGTATATAGTTATGTCTCCATCTTTCTTGTACCTAATTAAGCTATAATCTTCTGAATCTGAATCATGAATTATTAAGGTATCATTGATCCATTCAGCAATTTTATCTTTCTTTATTTTCCCAAACTTATTTAGAAGTTTTAACATAGTGAGAGCTTCAAAGGTAGCTTCAATGTTTGGTTTATCTTTTTGAAAAGATTTAAAACCCTTTTTATCTTCCTGTAAATTTAAGATATACTTGACTATAGCGTCTTTTCTAGTGCTAATTAGGGCCGAGGCCTCCGTTACAAAGTAAGTACTTGAACACAATAGTATTGTTATTAATACCACGGCGAGCAATTTTATCTTCATCTGTCGATCCTCCACATATTTAGTGTCACTCGGGTAGTTATCAAGAAATTGAAATCGCCCTACTTAATTTTTTCTCATACCTCCGTACTTCACTTTAAATATTCATAAGCACTAATTGCAGCCATTGTACCTTCCCCTACAGCAATTGCAATTTTCAAAACCCCGTTTGTTACATAACCAGCAGCAAATACTCCAGGTATATTTGTTCTTTGCTTTTTATCGACAATAATGTACTTATTATTATCGATAGCTACCCCAATTTCCCGAGCAATATCACTTTCGGGTTCAAGACCTAAATTTATAAACACACTATCCACTTCTAATTCCTTTGTTTCATTAGTTATTTTATCGACTAATGTTATTTTTTTAATAGTGCGATCTCCAATAATTGCTGTGACATCGGTACTCTGGAGAATATCGACATCGCTTTTTATTACTTTCCTTTTTAGGAACATACTTGCACGCAGTTCATCGTCACTACATATAAGGTACACGGTTTCGGCAATGTTAGTGAGTAACAAAGCGTTAAAAACCGCTATGTCCCCATTACCAATAACTGCAACACGTTTACCCTTAAATAGCGTATTACTTGGAACTATACTATAGAAAATGTCCTTTCCAGCATACTTTTCTTCTCCCGGGATTCCAAGTCTTTTATACCTTCCTCCAGTAGCTATAATTATGGTTTTAGCAAAATACATGTCTTTGGATGAAACAATTCTCTTTTTCCCGTGAAAAAAATCAATTTTTAATACTTCTTCCAGTTCCTTAATCTTTGCACCGTTTTCAAGAGCTTGCTTTTTCATCGCGCTAATAAGCTCCATACCACTAATTTTTCTGATAGCTGGATAATCTTCAATAGTTCGAATGTCAAGGACTTTACCTCCTGCATTTTTACTCTCCAAGACTACGGTTTCAAGCCCCAATCTGGCACCGTGAATAGCTGCAGAGAGACCCGCAGGCCCTCCACCGATGATTACAAGATCTATTTCTGTAGACATGCACAGATCCCCCTTTAACTGCGCATACTAACTTTAACATTGATACGTTAAGTTGTTAGTTGTTTTAGTGGATGATGAAGACCTTAATAACTCTTATTGAAGTGAGGCATCAAAATATTCTCATTACTTAAAGGAGGGGGGCTTCACTTGTTCTACAGCTTTAATACGTTGTTTTTTGGCATATTTAATGACGTTCTTAATTGTAATGTAGTGTCTTAGGAACTATTTTGCCCATTTAGGCTCTGTTAGTTCTAAATTCAGTAAACAGACCACTTATTTGCTCTCCCTATTTTATCTAATGAATAACTTCATAAACTTTCGTAACAATAATTTTGTAAAACTTAAAATCCGTCTCTTAATACGGCGGTGATTCAATGGTAAGAATTTTTGTTGAAGGTATCCATGTAATATTTAAGCATTTAGTTAAAGTGGGTCCTTCAATTCCTGTTCAAGCGTTTATTGACAAATTATCGAATTTAGGTTTTTCTTATACAACTAGAAAACTTATGGTTCCTCCCCTACCCCAACCAGTTCCACAACCTCCAAGTGAACTTGTTGAATATCTTTTTAAGCGTCCTTCGGATGCTACATCTCTAATAGTTGTAAGTGAAAAGGGGTTTGTCGTTGATACTAGATCTGTTCAAACAGCTTTAGATCTTTTTTGGACCTCTCACGGAATATTGCGTGAAAGTCTTAAAGAGAGATTTAAAACTATAGTTCCACAAATGCAACTTTTAGCAACCATTCAAATTTATAGTGAGATAAGCCCTTTGAAGATGATTCAAGATATGCTAACACCCAGATTATTGAAAAAGAAAATTACAATGAAAAAAGTGCTTTCTCCGATGGCTATAGAGTTATGGACTGGTATCCCCAAGGATGAAAGTGAATGGTACATTGTTCGTTTAGAGCCCTTTAAAGGGGATCCCTTTAGAAGAATGCTAATGAGAATCACTTATAAACATCAAAGTGTTGAGGAAGCCGTAGATTTCCTTGAAAAGTTAGAAACCCACTCGATAAATCTACTTCAGAAAATAGTTAAAGAGACAAAATGAAGTGAAGTTTGTTAATATGTTTTAGCTATTGCAGCCATATTTTTCGTCTCTCTACCACATATAGGACAAACCTCATTCTCAGCTGGGTTAGCTAAGTCCTCTGACAACACAGCACCCAGCACATTTCCATTCACTTCTTCGCACATTTTTAGCCCACACTCATCGCTTTCACACCATGGAATTAAGGCGATACCACGTCTATTTTGAATAATTTCCCTAGCTTCTTGCAAGCTTTTGACTCTGAATATTCTTTTCCTAAATTCTTCCCATGCTCTTTTCCTAAGGTTTTCTTCAATTTCGGTGAATATTTCTTTTACAACCGTCATTAAATCACCCATTGAATATGTTTTTCTTTCGAATGTATCTCGTCTTACAATTGTTACTTGGTTATTTGCAACGTCTTTTGGCCCTATTTCTACTCTAACAGGAATCCCTCTAAACTCCCAGTCGTAAAACTTCCTACCAGGGCTAATGTCTCTTTCGTCAAGAAACGTTCTGATACCCCCTTGCCTTAAGACGTCAAGAACCTTTCTACACTGTTGAAGAACTTTTTCTTCCTCTCCCTTATAGATTATTGGCACAATAACTACTTGTATTGGAGCTATCGAAGGAAGGAAAATAGCTCCTCGATTGTCTCCATGTATTGCTACTATTGCTGCAATAACTCGTTCAGAAATACCGTAACATGTTTGATAAGCAAATTGGTGCTTTCCATTTACATCTTCATATGTTAGCTCAAAGGCTTTGGCAAAATTTTGCCCAAGGTTGTGTACGGTTCCTATTTGCATTGTTCTGCCATCGGGCATCAAGGTGTCAAAGGCAATACTATACTCCGCGCCTGCAAACTTATCGAAGCTGGGTCGTCGACAAATTATGTAGGGAACTCCTAATTCATCAAAGAACTTGCTGTAGATTTCAACAGCTTCTTTAACTTGCTTTTCAGCTTCTTCCATAGTAGCATGTACGGTGTGAGCTTCTTTAAATGTGGTTACTTCACGTACCCGTATTAATGGTTTTGTAGCCTTTGTTTCATATCTAAAAATATTTACTATTTGATATACTTTAATTGGCAGATCTGCATGACTGTGTACCCATTTTTTGAACATGCTGTACATGGCTGTTTCGCTTGTAGGTCTTAAAGCAAGCTTTTTCTCCAGTTTTCTTAATCCTCCATGAGTAACCCAGTATACCTCTCCTTCAAACCCTTTTATATGCTCTTTTTCAAGGCCAAGAATATCTTCGGGTATGAGAAGGGGGAATAATACTTCTTCATGCCCTGTACTGTTGAGAAGCCTTTTAATGATGTCTAGAACATATTTTCTAAGTTTAAATCCGTACGGACGCCAAACATAACATCCCTTAACTGGATATCTTGTATCTACTAGTTCAGCGTCCATAATAATGGTTCTAAACCATTCACTGAAGTTCTTATACTTATCAAACGCTTCTTTTTCTTCCATCTTAATAACCCCAAGTTAGTGCCATATACTTAGTGAGAGTTTGAAATCCTTTCTTTCCTTTTAATACAGTTTTAATTTAAATTTTTCAGCAACAATATTTAACTAATGCTTTTGCCAACCATTGCTTCAAAATATGACGTGAAACTTGTTAGATTACCTTTCTTACACGGTTTAGAAGTTGTCTAGCTCTTTTGTATATCATATGCTTGTCAGGGAAACCTGTTGGACCGGGAAATTCAACAACGAACGATGCTGCTGCTGTTGCAGCTGCAACGGCCCATTTTACATCATGTGAAACTTGATATTCTAAGGTGAAAATGACCGTATATACATCGCCAGCACCAGTACTATCAACGAGTTTACTTGGCTTGATTGTTGGAGCGTAGAAGACTCCTTCTCTCGTACCTATATATGAGCCTTTTTCTCCTAGAGTTACTAAGGCTATGTCTGCACCCATTTCCACGAGAGTTTCAGCTGCTTTGCTAGGTAAATCCGTTTTAGCGACGACTTTGGCTTCGTAAATGTCTGCATGAACTACATTTACAAGCTTTAAGAAAAGCTCTGCTTCATTCCATTCTGAAAGAAATACTTTACCTGTTTTATCTATTTTTCTAACATATCCCTGTACATCAAGAGAAATGTACTTGTTTTTAGAATAAATTTTCCTGAGGGTTGAGAGAGGAATTTCATTAATAACGGAACCTATGTGAAATGTTTTTGCGTTCAAGCATGGTTTGCATAGGTCGTCTGGTAATATTGGTTCACATCGATCCATTAAAAAAAGGGTTCGTTCACTATTTTCATATATTAGTTTAAATTTTGTTGTCGGCGCTGAAACCTGCTTAACGCATGTTAAATTTACTTCCCTTTTTATTAGGAAAGAGAAAAGATTTTCTGGAAAATCTTTTCCTATCTTGCTAACTAATAAGGCTTTAGCACCGTAGGTTTTTGCAGCTAAAGTACTGTAAGTTGCGGCTCCTCCCACAGATCTTGCCTGAAAACTTCCTCTTTTTATTTCATCTATTACTATATGGCCTAGAATGGCTATGTCGTACATTTTTATCTCCCATTTCATTGATTGTTTAGTAAGCCATTTTAACTTGGATAAATGTTTACTAAGATTAAATAGTGCTTATCCTAATTTTGCTATCTTAAGAACCCTAAAATTTATTTGGAATGGAAAATATTCACTAGACTGTTAGCATCGACATGAGGGTGATTTGGGTGAGAATAATCTTACTTGGTCCACCTGGCTCCGGAAAGGGAACCCAAGCTAAACTTCTTTCGAAGAAATATAGTATACCTCATATAGCTATGGGAGATATTTTGAGAGAAGAGGTTGCAAAGAAAACGCCATTAGGGAAAAAAGTCAATATATACATGAGTAAAGGGGAACTTGTCCCAGATGAAATTGTTATAGAAGTTTTGAAAAAACGATTACAAGAAGCAGATTGCGTAAATGGATTTATTTTAGATGGGTTCCCAAGAACTTTAAACCAAGCCAAGGCTTTAGATAATATGTTAAACGAATTAAACCTTAAAATCGATGCTGTTATCTATATCGATGTCCCAGACGAGGAGATTATGAAACGTTTATCGCTTCGAAGAACATGTAAGGTATGTGGAAGAATTTATAATTTACATTATAATCCGCCTAAACAGGATGGTAAATGCGACGTATGTGGTGGAGAACTAATTATTAGAGATGACGATAAACCAGAGGTCATAAAAAATAGGCTCAAGGTATATAATGATCAAACAAAGCCTTTAGTTAACTACTACGAAACTCATAAGTTATTGATTCGTATTAATGGTGTAGATCCTATAGATAAGGTGTTCCAACAAATAGTTAAGGAGTTAAGCCTTAAAAAGAAGGTTAACTGAATAATTTAGAATCTGCAAATCGATGGGTGATTTTGTGGAAAGAAAAATCAATGAAATTGTTAAACACCCAGAGATGGTATCTTCTCTGACTCCAAGAGACATAGAAGACATTATTCAAATGGCTTCTAACCTGTTTAGGACTGAGAATTCTCTTTTGGAAATAGAAGGAAATAATATTTTATTTGTCGGCGACACCCATGGAGACTTTAATTCAACTAGGAAACTCGTGAAGTTATTTCTAACTGGAAAGTACAATTATATTGTTTTTCTAGGAGACTACGTCGATAGAGGAGCTTACCAGATAGAAAATATAAACTATGTTCTATGCTTAAAGCTCTTATACCCGGAAAATGTAATCTTACTTCGTGGTAATCATGAGACGCCTCTTGCAAACCTTTATTACGGTTTCTATTACGAAGTGCTACAAAAATTGGATAAAAAATTCTATGATTTATATAGTGAATTATTTGCAAAAATGCCTTACGCAGTTTTGGTAAACAACCATGTATTGGCATTGCATGGGGGCATCGCAGAAAGTTTGAAAACCATTCAACAAATCAAGGGTATAAAAAAGGACTTAATTGATGTAAGAGACCCTATGGTTCTTCAAATATTATGGAACGATCCAAGCGACGATGTTCTAGGTTTTCAACCCAGTATGAGGGGGCCTGGAATAAGAGTTTTTGGTAAGGACGTATTTGAAGAATTTGCCATGGAAAATGATATAGAACTTATGATTAGGGCTCATGAAGTATTTCCTGAGGGATATCGCTACTTTTTTGGAGGGAAATTGCTCAGTATCTTCTCGGCCAGAAACTACGTCATCCCTGTGAATGCTAAAATTGCCGAACTAACATCAGAAGGAAAAATTAAGTTAATAGATGTTTAAATTATTAGCTTGCTTTTTCCCGTCATCTGACATTTTTAGCGTAAATCTTAAATATTCTTATTATTTCAATTTTTTATTGATGCGAAATGGAGGGAGAAAGTGAGGAAAACTCCGATGATCGAGGGAGGGAGGAAATAAGTCTACATATTCCTCCCTACATATTTTCACCAATGACCTCTATCATTAGAAACCATAATAGATTAAGACTCTAGTCTAATCATCATTGGGTTTGATCGTAATTTTACTTTGTTATAACTGCCAACTACTATCAAAAAGTTCAAAGCTAATTAACCAAAGATACTTACAAGAAGTTGTTGATCACTGAAATTTAAACTAGATGAACTGTAGGAGACTGGAAAGGTGTATAATGTAGTTGATAAAGATGAACAGTTTAAAAAAGATGGGGCATTTGGTTTCCCGGTACCAAAAATCTTAGAAAGAGGTTTTAAAGTTTTAAATATGAAGGATATAGATATAACGACGATTCTTTGGGCCTTAACAGGTTTAAACTACACGGCAGTAAAAGTGCTTGAAATGCTTTTAAATGAAACCTTGACAGTCTTAGAAATCTCTAGTAGGATTGATAAAAGTAGGAGTTGGGTTCAGAAACTGCTTGGCTTACTATTTAAGTATGGACTTGTTGAAAGAACTTGGGTGTCTAGCCAACAAAAATATTTTTATAAAATTTCGAACAAAGCTGCATTCTTTAATACGCTTAAACATATTTTGAATGAAGTTTATAGAGAAGTTATTAAGTTTTTATCTAAAGATTCTAGGTTAAACGCTAAATAAAATATGATAGAAAATTGTATACGTTTAATCTAGGTTAAGTAGGTATAGCTTTAATTTTTCATCGAACCTTCGTTCTAACGGCTCTTTCAACTTTACTAGGAATATCTCGCATGTAACGGAGATTATAGACCCTGGGAGTAAGTGTCCACCAAAAGCTGCACCATCTCTCCTCGAAACTATAATATGTGCATGTACAAACGGTTTTCCTTCTTTAAGGCTTACATTGCCAAGTAAGCTAACTATTTCTAATTCGCCTTCCACGTTGATTTCCTTGTATTTTCCTTCAACAAATATTCCCATCTTCACTTTGTTTAGAGCTCCTATACCCGTGAAGAAGCCAGCTTTAATGTTTTCCTTCTTAACTATCGAGCTTAGGGCTTCTAGTAGATCCTCGCCCTTTTCTAATTTTACAACTAGAACTTCACTGACTTCATTTTTCTTTACTTTCACCTTAGCCACCTCCAAATAGATGTATTAAAATATGCGTTAACTCGTTATTAATAACGAGTTGAGGAAAATTTATACTCTACTTAGTGCCTTAATATTTGGGGATGAACTTTACTATGAAAAAAGCAGTCCAAAAGAGGTTAACTGAATATATCAATAAGGGAGAGGACAAGTCCTTAGATGAAGTAGAGACGGAGGAAGTTATCGAAGAAGAAGCCATCTATGAGGTTGAAGCATCTTTCACAAATGACAATGAGAAAGAAGTTGCTTCCGGTATTTTGCTCTCCGTTGGTTATGATGGGGCAAAAGGCTGCGCATACGCTAAATTGTATAATCCAGAAAATAGGAAGATCTTCATATGGTATGATGAAGAAAAAACCCATAGACCATATCTCTTAACTGACTTAAGTAGAGAAGAACTTGAAAAAATACCCGATGTCATAAATCATAAGGGTTTAATAGGTTTTGGAGAAGTTGAAAAATACGATCCACTTAGGGATCAATGGGTAAAAATGACTAAAGTTATTGCAGATGACCCGCTTTCCATTGGAGGTAAGCCTAACTCACTTAGGGAACTTCTTCCTTCAGACCAGTGGGGTAAAAGAGCGTGGGAAGCAAAAATAAGGTATCATCACTGTTTCACATACGATAATAATCTGATTCCAGGCATGCCATATATTGAAAGAGATAAAAAATTGCAATTAATTAAAGTAAGAATTCCCGAGAATGTTAAAGAAAATCTTTTTAACCTCCTGAAAAGCGAGGATATTGAATATGGTGATATTTTAGACAGGTACTTGCCTGTATTTCTTTATCCAGTTCCTCATATTGATAGAGTAGCTATTGATATTGAGGTTTTTACACCTAAGTTAGATAGAATTCCAGATTCTAAGGAAGCCGAATATAATATTATCTCAGCTGCATTCGCATCAACAGACGGCCTAAACAAGGTTTTTGTCTTAAGACGTGCAAATCTTGAGAGTTCTAAAAAAGTTGAAGATTTACCTAGCAATGTTGAAATTATTTATTTCGATGATGAAAAAGAAATGATTAAGGAAATTTTTAATGTAATTAATCAATATCCTATAGTTATTACGTTCAATGGGGATAGCTTTGACTTAAGATATCTTTATCACAGGGCAATTAGGCTTGGATTTAAAAAAGAGGAAATACCCATTGAACTTACTAAGGACGAAGCTCACGTAAAATATGGTGTTCACATAGATTTGTATAAATTCTTCTATAATAATGCGATTAAAGTGTATGCGTTTGGTAATGCCTACAAGGAAGTTACATTGGACACTATAGCAAAAGCTTTGCTAGGCACCAGTAAAGTTGAGATAGAGAAGCCCATATCAGAACTTTCACTAGAAGAATTAGCACATTATAACTACCAAGATGCAAAAATAACTTTAGATCTTACAACTTTTAACAATAACTTAACATTAAAACTTATCATATTGCTAATGAGAATCTCGCGTCTACCCATGGAAGATCTTGTTAGACAAGGTGTATCCAGTTGGGTTAAAAGTCTTTTCTACGCTGAACATAGAATACGAAACTATTTGATCCCCAGACCAGAGGAAATAACAGGACTAAAGGGAACCGTTGATACAACCCCGATCATTAAAGGCAAAAAATATAAAGGCGCTATAGTAGTTGAGCCAAAACCCGGAGTACACTTTAATGTCGTTGTATTAGATTTCGCGTCTTTGTATCCCTCAGTTATTAAGAAGTATAATCTTAGTTACGAAACTGTTAGATGTGTTCATCCAGAGTGTAGAGACCAGAAGGTTCCTGAAACCAACCATTGGGTATGTAAGAAACGTAGAGGATTAACTTCTCAGATAATAGGTTTCTTAAGAGACATAAGAGTTAAATGGTTTAAACCTATGAGCAAAAACAAGAATCTGTCTGATGAAGTACGAAATTGGTATTCAGTAGTTCAGCAAGCACTCAAAGTGTTTATTAACGCATCCTATGGAGTTTTTGGTGCAGAACACTTCCCCTTCTACTGCCTGCCAGTTGCGGAAAGCACTGCGGCGATAGGGAGATATGCGATTATGAAAACTATTAAAAAGGCTAAGGAACTTGGAGTGGAAGTAGTGTACGGTGATACTGATAGTGTTTTTCTAAAGGAACCTAGCGAAGAGAAGATTAGAGAATTGATTAGGTGGAGTAGTGGAGAACTTGGAATCGAATTGGATGTTGATAAAGTTTACAGGTATTTGGCTTTATCTCAGAGGAAGAAGAACTATCTGGGAGTATTTGATGATGGAAGTGTTGACATTAAAGGTTTGACAGGTAAAAAGAGGAACACACCGATATTTCTTCAAAAAGCCTTTATGGAAGTTGTGAGAGTGTTAGGAGAAGTAAAATCTGCGGAGGATTTTGAAAAAGCTAAGGAAAAAATACGAGAAATAGCACAAGAATGTTACAGAAAACTGGAAGAAAGAAAATACTCACTTGAAGAACTAGCTTTCAAAGTGCAACTTACTAAGCCATTGAAACAATATGTTAAAACGACGCCTCAGCATGTGAAAGCTGCAAGAATGCTTGCAGCTCAAGGAAAAGATATAAGACCTGGCGATATAATAACTTTTGTGAAAACTAGAGGGGTACCTGGTGTTAAACCTGTTCAATACGCCTCAATATATGAGATAGATATAGAAAAATACAAAGATCACATAAGGACTACATTTGAGCAGATTCTGGACGCACTAGGAATAGATTTTAGCGAAATTGTTGGTATACGTAGTCTTGACATGTTTATCTAACTTTTAACATGCTAAAAATTAGTTGACCCTCTATTTTAGGTTACCATTCTTCCGCATTTATAGCAGAATTTAGCATCCGAAGGTAACTGAGTACCGCAATACATACAGAATTTTGTTTCCGAAGTATAGCTTTCATTGTAACCCTTTGTTGACAGGTTAACTTCTCTTGATGACTCATTGTCTTGAAAGAGAAGTCTTAAATCCGTAGAGCTCTCTGTTTGGTGATTTTGTTCAGATATATGGCTTATTTGAGGAATTTCAATCTTCTCTTCAGAAATTTCCGAGCGAAAATGTCCTTTAGCATATTCTATTATTCTCTTATGACATTCTTCCTTCAGCTTACGGTAATCTTCATGAGTTAATCCTAATAGTTCTAAAGCTTTGTCACGATTTATACATCGCTTTTCTAGGCTACAACAATAAGCTAAGCTCCCGTAACAGGTTAAAGCCATAGCCTTTTCTATAACAGATTTGAAAATAGGTTGTATTCTTTCTCTACCAATAATTAAATCACTGCCATCCACTTTGATTTCAACTAAACTCTGATTTAAAAGCGCTCTTAGAACTTTTTCAGCAGGATAAGCTCTACCACGAATAATAATAGTTCCTTTGGCCTCCGAAGTTTCTTCCATTACTTAACCACCAGTTTTAGATTACTAAGCCAATATAATTAAAATTTTGTATTACACAATTTGTCTTAATGAAATTTGTATAAAGCTAAACTTATATAAATCTCTTATTAAATGTGCTTTCCATATTTTTAAAACGGAAATAGTCTTATCAAAATCGAACATATGTAGTTATCTAGAATATAGGAGGGGCCTTTTGGTGAGAAAAAAGTTAATATCCTGCCCAAAGTGCGGATATCAATTTGATATTTCTTATGCAAGAGCACTTGCATGCCGCGGGTGCCCATTCTCAGCCATAGGAGACTGCGGTTATATTAAATGTCCAAAATGTGGATATGAATTCCCATACCCCACCTATTAATTCAAGATAATTCAATTTCAGTTTATGTTTCTTCTTTTGAGGCAATAAACTCTGCAACGCTGACATTACCTTCCTTTCTAACAATGACTCTGGGTATTTCTTCTTTTCTGTCTATCTCCATATGAGTTATCAGGAAGATTTGTTCGAACCCTTCATCTTCAACTAGTTGATCAACTACTTCTTTTCTCCTAGAGACATCTAATCCGCCAAGTGGTTCATCTAAAAGTACACAGCGGATTCTTGGTGTCTTTTGTGGGCTTTCTTTCAGAGGCTTTATTCTAGACATTGTTTTGGAAATGCCAAGTCGTAGAGCTAACCCTACTGCAGTTCTGTCCCCAAAACTTAGCATATCTTTACTTTTAACTATGCCATCGCTTTCATCTAACACTGTTAGCAATATTCCTGAACCTCTTTCGCCAGTTGGTTTGGTTGGGACTAAGTCGACATTTGAATATTGTCCACAGGTAAACCTTAGTAAATAGCTTGCCGCAGTGTGTTTTATGGTTCCCAGGAGTCTTTTTTGTACAACCCATTGGGAGAGGAAGTTCTTCATTAAGACTCTTCTAAGATGCATGAGATGCTGTAGAATCTTTTTGTTTTCTTTGATTTCTTTATCTATTTTTATCATTTCCTCTTTTTCTCTTCGCAATTCGTCTATTTCTCTTTCTATTTTGCTAATATCTTCAATTAATTTATCGATTTCGGTTTCTTTTCTTGCATATTCTTCGTTAAGGCTAATAACGTATTGATGAAGTTCCTTTAAATTCTTGAAATTAAATTTGGCAAGCATTTCTTGAACATCGGTATATCCTTCTTTACTTAGCATTTCCTTAAGTTTATTCTTCAGATCTGTTAGATTCTTTTTGTTGTTTTCAAGTTCTTCCAATCTTTTTTTCAGCAGCTTTAGATTGCTTTTCTCAACCAATATTTTTTCTTTTTCGATACGTGTTTTACTGCGTTCCTCCTCTAAAACATTTCTTTTTTTGACTAGGTTTTCGATAGTTGAGCTGTTTTCTTCTATTTCCCTTTCATAATGGCTTACAATGTCTTCCATTTTCTCTTTAGATAGCGGTGTTCCGCATATTGGGCATCGATATTCAAATTCTCCTTCTTCAACTTTCTCTGCCTTTTGTAATTTGCTGATTTTATCTTTTAGTTCCCTGTTGAGTCCATGTAGTCCACCTATTTCTTCGCTTAGCTTACGAATCTGCTTTTCAATGTTTTCAAGTTCTTTTAGTTTTTCTTGAAGTAATCGGTCTCTCTTGCTTATTTCGTCGTCTAAAACTTTCATTGAGATTTCGCAGGTTATACCCATGTTCTTTGCAGATTCCTCTATGTTCTTACTCATCGATACTAATTGTTTCTGGAAATCCTCAATACGAACTATGATAGCTTCTATTTCTCTGATAAAATTAGGGTTAGGTAGTTCATTTATTTTTGTTTTCAATCCTTCTAGTTCACTTTTCCTTTCTTTCAGATTTGATTTCTTACTTTCTAACTCGTTGTTCTTTTCTTTAAGCTGTTTTTCTATTCTTTCGATCGGAACATATTTGCTTTGCAGTTCATTGAGTTTTTCGTTTAAAAGATTCTCCTCCTTTTTTAGTACATCATTTACTTTTTCTAAAAGATCTAAACTATATACTTTTGAAATTAGTTCTCTTAGACTTGCTGGGGATGCAACTGCTAGTTCGTTAACTTCGCCTTGCCGCACCATAACTGTACTAAGGGCTTGTTTGTAATCTATTTGGAGAACTTCTTGCATTTTTTTGCTGACTTCCCCAGATTTGGATGCGATATCAACGAATTTTCCTTTGCTTTCATCGTATTGATATAAAACTACTTGCATGCCTGCACTTCTATCATAGGATCTATCTATTAGGTACCTTTTTCCATCAACTTCAAATTCAACCATTACACGACAGTACCTTTCTCCAAATTTAATTAAGTCTTCGTTTTTTACTCCAATAGCTGTTGGTCCCCATAAAGCCCATATGATAGAGTCAAGAATAGAAGTTTTTCCAGTGGAATTTGGCCCTTCAATTAAAATTAACCCTCTTGGGAAAACATCGTTTTCGTTTGGTAAAATCAACTTTTTGTAAGGTTTAAAATTTATTAATTGAATCCTGCGTATTCTCATTCTAATTCTCCTCAAAAGAATTCATCTAATGTTCCCTTCTTTGGCACTACACGTTTTATCTCTTTTTTCGGTGTCTTTTCGGATACTTTTTGTACTTCCTTAGATA
>Ga0190310_1000256_pt1 | contig 18847 bp, 23 predicted proteins | sample 48700778_MG_FD_165059 | JGI IMG/M metagenome (GOLD analysis project Ga0190310, IMG submission 165059) | Hydrothermal vent sediment bacterial communities from Southern Trench, Guaymas Basin, Mexico - 4870-07-7-8_MG | ecosystem: Environmental > Aquatic > Marine > Hydrothermal vents > Sediment ... | reverse complement strand
ATTCTATCACTCTATATATAGATCTATAAATCATGTAGAAGCATACATATTATATGAAGAATATTAGTGGTTTTTGAATGAGATTATTATGGTCAGATTTTTAAGCTAGCTCGTCAAGAGCGTATGTTGGCTTTAGCATGACTATAGAGGCAATAGTTTTAGGATCAGGTAAGGAAGTTGGGAGAGCTTGTTTAGTCATTAAAGGTGAAAGCGGAACCATAATGCTTGATTGCGGGGTTCACCCAACGATAACTGGTCTTGAGGCTGCTCCAAAGCTTGAGCTAGTTGATATAGAGTCCATTTCGAGCGCAGTATTAACGCATGCACATTTAGATCATAGTGGCGCTATTCCCAGGCTTTTGAAGCTTGGCTTTAAGGGCAAGGTGATAGCGACTTTACCAACAGCAGCTCTCGTAGGGATGATGTGGAGAGATCAGCTCAGCATAATGTCAAGAGAGTGGCCTGAAGAATCTAGGCTTTGGGATACCAAGGAAATGAACAAGATGCTTGCAAAACGCTTGCGCTACGTTACATACGAAGAGAAGATAAAGCTACCCAACGGCATAAAGGTAGTGCTTCACGATGCCGGCCACATATTAGGTTCATCCTTTGTCGAGCTTGAGATAGACGGCTTAAGAATAGGCTATACAGGCGATTTAGGAACGTCGTCTAATCACCTGCAGTATTGGGATGCCTCAGACCTCGAAGGCGTTGATGTATTATTCTGCGAGTCCACATATGGTGGTGTTGAAAGAAAAGGTAGAGAAGCTCTTGAAAGAGAGCTCATTGATGCCGTTAGATCAACACTTGAAAGTGGAGGTAAAGTGCTGATACCAGCAATGTCTGTTGGTAAGGCTCAAGAAATCCTATTGGCCCTCAAGAGACATGAATCTAAGCTGCCCGATGTTCCCGTAGTCCTAGACGGCATGGCTTATAGAGCTACTAGGGTATATTCACAGTTCATAATGTATATGAGCGACAAGATCAAGAGGACCTTCATAATCAATGGCGAAGACCCATTTGCTTGGGATAGGCTTCTCCAACCTAGAACTCTCAAGAAAAGACGCAGGCTAGTTGAGCATAAAGAGCCATGTATATTCGTAGCTCCATCAGGAATGCTCAAGGGAGGATGGAGTCAGTGGTACCTAGCAAAGCTGGCCCCTAATCCTGAAAATGCTGTTGTGATATGTGGATATGTGGACCCACAAACACCAGCAAGCGAGATAGTTTCTGGAGCCAAAGAGGTCGAGGTCATGGACTTCATAGCTCGAGAGAAGGTGAAAGTCCAAATAAACTGCAAGGTCTATCACATTGAGATATCGAGACACGCCATGCATTCAGAGCTATGCAAATTCATAGCGACTGTTAAGCCCGAAACCCTAGTATTAATACATGGCGAGGAGGAAAGCATCAAGAAGCTCATAGACTCAGCTGGTAGTTATGCCAAGAGAATAGAGGTTCCCATAAATGGCTCGATAATCACACTTAAGGAGTAGCCTTCTAAGATTAAGCTCTTCAAGACGCAAATTAATTAAGGTTAGAATATTAACATTGAGTTGTAGTTAGGTGTCTCGCCTTGAAAGTCTCAAGATATATGAGTTCCCCCGTCATAACGACGAGGCTTACCGATAATCTCGCTTATGTTAGAAATCTATTGCTTAAACATGGAATAAGCAGAGTCGTAATAGTTGATGAAAAGCTTAAGCCTATAGGCATAATCACAAAAGGTGATATAGTTAGAATAATGGCCTCCAAAGAATGGAGAGATAGACCTTTAGAATCAATCTATGTAAGCGACGTAAAGGAGCCTATAGAGCTTAAACTTGCAACCCCTCAAATGACGATTAAGAAGGCCGCTAAAACCATGGTTAAGAACTGGATAAGCGGTCTTCCAGTGGTCACGCCAATAACCGGTGATCTTGTTGGAATAATAACTAAGACGGACTTAATGAGAGCTTTCGTGGAGGGATATCGGGGAACTTACCTTGTAAGCGACTTGATGACCAAGTACCCGGTCACCGTTAAGAGAACACATAGCATATTCAAGATCCAGGAGTTACTAGCCAAACACAACATATCAAGAGTGGTGGTCGTTGATAATGATAGACCTGTTGGCATCATAACAGAGACGGACATAGTCTTCAGCAAGCACGTTAAGCCTGCTCCTAATAAGGGTAAGTTCGTTAAACAAAGAGTTAAACAGTATAAGGATAGAGAGATGGCAGTTAGGATCTATATGGTGCCAGTGGCCGAAGACTTAATGACCCCAGATCCATACGTCATAGAGGCAAATGAAGACGCCGCTAAAGCAGCTGAAATTATGATTGAATATGGCTTCAGCGGAATGCCTGTTGTAGAAGGCGAGAGGCTTGTAGGCATTATAACCAAGACGGACTTAGTCAAAGGGATTGCTGGCGTTAGAGGTTGAAGGGACTTTAACGTGAAGATAGCCATATACGAACATGTCACGGCATCAGGAAACATATATAGTCCAACATGGGTTGAAGGGGACGCCATACTAAAAGCATCAATTAAAGACCTTAAGGCTGCTGGCCATGAGGTCTACGTAATAGACTCCATACCGCCCAAGAAGCCTGTCGACCTAGTAATAGTCATAGCACCTTCATCAGGCAGAATGATATACTCGCTCGTCAAGGCTTGTGAAGATGAAGGCTTAAACGTAGTAAACTCTCCATCAAGCGCGATTTTCCTAGCTTCAGACAAAGCGCTTCTAACGAGAAACCTTCAGCTTCACGATATTAAGACTCCTAGAACAATAATATCCAGCTTCGATGAAGGCTTTAGAAGTATAGAGCGAGCCTTAATGGCTTATGGGAAAGTCGTCGTCAAGCCAGCTGATGGAGATGGCTGCATAGGATTAAGCGTGGTCACACATCCAGACGAAATATCCTTAGCCTTAAGAAAGGTCAAGCAACATAGCAAGCTACCATATTTTATCGTACAGGAGTTCATAGATGGCATAAGCGTAAGCGTAAATTTACTATCATCGGGAGATGTCATAGTTCCATTATCCGTAAACCTACAAAACGTCTCTTTGAAAAGCCCTATAGAGCACTCAAGTTATCTGGGAAATGTGGTACCCTATGAGGAAAATAGGGATTTAGTTGTATCAACGGCATTAAAGACCATAAAATCCCTTGGCTATGTAAAGGGCTTCTTTGGTGTAGACATGATATTAAAGAACCACGAGCTATATGTCGTAGAGGTAAATCCTCGATTAACAACAAGCTACTTAGCGCTAAGAGAGATCTCCTCCTCTAACATATTCGAAATGACCATCAAGGCGTATTTCAACGAGTTAATCTCAGAGCCATTGCAATTAAATGGCATAGCGATTATAGAAAAGATGATAGCTGACAAGGACATGCTCATAAGGCCAAGCAACCTTAAGATACCAAGTGATGCTAAGTTACTATCAACAATTGCCGATAAAAAGCCCATTATAAAGAGAGGGGAAGCTTATGCGATTTACGTTGTGAAAAAGCCAGTCATCAGCCAAAATCACGGATTTTCAGAGTCCAAAGCACTAGAGCAATAAGTTAATTTTTAATCGAATAAAGTCTTACATAGGTGTTTAGAGTCTTGTCTCATAAATGCCCTTATGCCTATAAGGTGCCAGCTCCTCAAAGCCTGATTGATGTTGTAGCTAAATGGGATACTTTTTGTCTTAGAGCCAATAGGAGAATAAGCTCAAAATCACATCCATGCTATACGGAAAGGTATAAGTTGTGTCAATGGTATATGCCGGAAGACTTCGAATTTAAGCTTCCTAAAAGAGAGCTAAAGGTTAAGGCTAAAAAGCGTGGCATGCTCCATATGATTTTAAAAGTTCTTCGGCCCTTCTAGCCTCCTCAATCGTATTGACGTTCACTAAGAGCTCCGTCTTGGGATAAATGTAGACGACCTCCTTAAGTAGCTCATTACCTTTCACGAGATCTGCCCTAATAACGTTCAGCCCTATGGGTACGACTACTACCCCCTGATGATCAAAGGGATAATCAGCCTTAAAGCCAAGCTTTACATAGTCGTCTTTCTTTACGACGAGAGTTAATGTCTCAGCACCGCTTTTCAGGTAAAACTGTATGGCTTCATCTATTACCTCACTTCTTAGTAATGGCAGGTCAGAGTTTACAACTATGACATTTCTACACCCGTAATTTGACCATAGGATCTTAAGTGCTTCTCTCAAATCCTCGATGTAACCTAAGCCGCTAGTTTCGATGATAGTAACCCCAAGTTCTTGCGCTTTGCATTTAGTTTTGGGAGTCCATCTAGTTACAGCAGCGAAAATCGAGGCTATGTATTTTGACCCTCTCAATGCATTTACGACTCTCTCAAACATCGAGGATCCACATATTGGTAAGAGAGGCTTTTCAACATCGGCTTTAAGCCTTAAACCCCTACCCCCAGCCATAACCAAGCCTGCAAACCCCAATTTAATCCCACCACGCATGCAGCTAATGATGTCGCCCTTGTAATTTCATTTATTGCCCCTATGACGTCACCAGTAATACCTCCAAGTCCTCTTCTAGCAATCCCTGTGATAATAATGCTTGTCAGAACCCCAGTTAAGCATGCGAGAATTCCTATGACGCCTAGCATTAGCGATAAAGCTAGGCATAGCACTATTGATGCTATGAGTTTAGCCAGCCTATGTTTTTCTCTAAACTTGCTTATGAACATCTCTCCTAGCCCTTTTCTAGCTGCTGGCCCGAGAAAGGCTGATATTACCATTCCAAGCTTAGCTGATGCTTCACATACGACGACTGCTTGAATTACTAAGCTTAGAGGTATGAAGCTTAGGAATACTATTGTCACCATTGCCACAGCTAAACACGTCGTCACTGCAGCTGCGCCAGTATACTGATCCTTCATTATTTGAAGCCTCCTTTCCTTCGATGTTGGAGTCGCTATGGCATCGGCAAAGTCCAGAAGTCCATCCATATGGTTAAAGCCCGTAATTCCCAAGAGAGCTACATACATAATGACAGCCACTGCAAGCGGTGGAAGCTTCACTAAAGACAATCCTAAACCTAGACCTCCAGAGATAAGCCCTATGAAAGCGCCGTAAAGCGGGAAAGCCCACATTAATCTCGCAGCATCATCGAATATATGCTCGTCCATGCCCACTGGTATAATTGTCAAGAAGGCCAAGGTGTTCTTGAGCATCCGCAAGATGGACATTTTAAGTCTTCTCCTTTTTTAAGCTTCTCATAGCTCTGCTATACATTCTTGATGATGCGCTTGCTATCAATGCCCCTACCACGTCATCTGTGAAGGGCCCTAGCTTACCTATTATCCCCGGCTTGGTCTTATCGAATCTGACGTACTCGAAATGTCCGAGAGTTCCAGCAGCATAATTCGCTATTGACATGCCTAACACTTCGTCGGCTACAAGGAATACCGGGTCCTTAGAGTAACTTGAAGGGCTTAAGCCGGGTATTAGGCTTCTCTTAGCATCTTCCTCAAGTCTCAATCCAGCAAGTACAAGAGATGATACGTTTACATCACTTATGAGCTCGAGAAGCTCTTCTCTAAGCATTTCAGCTGCTTTTTCTCTTGTTTCAACACCTGGATGTGGAATGAACATATCTAGCCCAGCATTAATCATATCTTCAAGCGTAATGCCTCTCTCCTTAAGCCTATCTAAGAGACTTCTACTAGCCTTGAGTCCTTCATTTCTCTCTAATGCTTGAATCAAAGCTTCGAATACTGTCTTCCCTATTAGCTCACCAAGCTTAGTTCCCGGCCCCGCGTATCTGAGCTTCATTTTGCCTCCAAGCTCAGCTATAGCGATGGAGTCCGTCGTCGTTCCAGTAGCTAGCTCACCACTATTGACGCTTCTTACATCGAGATGAGCTAATGCCCTACACTTAGCTTCAGTAGCTGTTTTAATGGCTTCTATCATGCATGAATCGGTCATAGACGCCTCAATTAAGACTATGATGTTTATTGTGCCTACACTACGGTGACTTACGGGCTCACCGCACGTAGAGGCATTTGATATTCCAGCAGTTATTATCGACGTAACAGCTATATCACCTTCCTCATAACGGGAAAGTCCATATTTCCCTACGTTCGCTGCAGTCATTAAGCCGACGACGATACCTTTAAGCCCGAGACTCTCAACAACGTTTTTAAGATAACCTTCAGGATCTTTATGATCAAAATCCTTATCAACTTGATGGTTTAAAATGGCATTGGCATAAACTATACCGCCATTAAGCACCGCAGAACTAACAACTCTTCGAGGTTCATTGAACAGGACAATTAAATTACCATCAGAAACCTCGAACTTAACGCCTCTTATGAAGATGCTCACCTCATATCACCCATGAAGCTAAGAAAATGCATCTTAAAGCTAGTATGGGCAAACATATAATAATTATGTAGAGTAGTATTGTTAGCCTCATGATTTTAATTGCTTGGAAAATATGTATTGGCTGAAGCTTATTAACTGGATCTCCAAGCTCGTAAAAGCCTACTTTAATGAGCTTCACATTGAGTGCTCCAGCCATCGCTGACATGGGCCATCCAGCATTCAAGCTCTCCGTTTTAGAGTGATCTCTCAAAGCTATCTTCAGGCTTGACCTCCCATCAAGCTTGAGTAGCCAAGCTGAAAACGCTATCAGCAAAGCCGTTAATCTAGACGATATGAAATTTAGAATGGTATCCAGCTTAGCTGAAAACCAGCCAAAGTCCTTAAGCTCCTGAGTCTTATAGCCGAGCATTGAGTCAAGAGTATTAGCAACTCTATATGCTATTGCGCCTGGCACTCCGAATAATGCGAAGTAGAATAGTGGGGATGTAACGCCATCAACTGTGCTTTCAGCTATGGATTCTACGGCTGTAGATATCATAAGCTCCTTGTTGAGCTTAGCTGGATCCCTTCTAGCTATGTATGGTATGAAGCTTCTAGCACCATCAATATCACCAGCCATGAGCTTCTCGGCTATGGGCTTCGTATAGTCAGCCAGCGATCTAAAGGCAAATGAGAATTTAAGAAGTAGCCCTGCGATTATGATATAAGCTATGTAGCTCACGTTGCTGAGGACTTTAAGGGTCAAGTAAATAGGAATGGAGAAAAGTGCTATGATAGCTATGGCTACAAGAACTCCCAAGACTCTTCTAGCCAATCTTGAGCCTCTATTAAGTCTCTTGGCCTTACCTATTACATAGCCCATCCACACAACAGGATGAAGTCTACTTGGTGGATCACCTATCGCTAAGTCAAATACGAATGCTAATACCATTATGACCGTGCAGGTTATGTAGTACGTAACCCAATTTTCAAGCAATTATGTAACCCACCATTTCCTGTTATTCCTTGAGTGCCAGCATAAAACTAGTCTTCGCCCTGATGGATTAAATAATAAGCTATGCGCCGAAAAAAAAATAAGACCATTTCTTGAGGAAGGATAAGAGGTCAGCTTGGGGGTTAGCCCTAGTGAATTTAAGCCGTGAGAGATACTCTGCATGTTGCTCACCTAACCGCACGGACAGCTTAACGACACGTAAGCTAGTTTTATTAAACATCGAGTTCGATGGTGGAACCGAGCTTGTAGATAAGCTAATGAAAATGGTAGCAAGCCGAGGTGTTGGACTTTTAAGCCATATTGTCCAGACATTACCTTCAACAAAGCACGCTAAAGCCGTTTTTCTCTTAGACATAACTGGCTTAGAAGGACTTCTAAGCGACCTCATGAGTGACATCAGAAAAATGAGTGAAATAGTCAGAGCTGAAGTAATGGATGCACCCATAAGCCCAGGAGAAGCAAGGCTAGTAGTCTTCACTCTTGCCGATTTAAATGGCTTTTTCAAGCTATTTAGAGAGCTTGGAACAGGAGGGCAGGCAATGATCTTCCATCTAGGTTTGAGGGCTGGCGAAGACTTGGCAGATAGGATAACGGCTCAATGCAAGGATCGATATGCAACTTTAGATCAAAGCCTATTATACATGGAAAGCATGGGGTATGGTCGCTTTAAAGTAGAGGAGTACGTGGACAGAAAGCGATGCAAGATAATAATACATGAAAGTATAGAGTGCATGGGGCATTGCAGCACGACACCTTGCAGCCACCTGCTTAGAGGACTAATTTCCGGTGTAATAGGCAAGATATGGGGCAAAAAAGTTGCAGTCATTGAAACCAAATGCATAGCCCAAGGAAATCCTCACTGTGAGTTCATAGTTGAAGCTGAATAAATCCCTCTTCTTTTTAACTTAAATAAAGCAGAGACTATGCAAAGGCGATTCTCCGTACATAGTCAAAGTCTATTTCGCGAGAAGCTATGTCTATTATCCTATTTAGCTCTTGGAGCCATACACTCCACATGTCGCTTTTAACTATTGGTGTGTGACCCTTAATTCTCGCTAAAGCTTCTCGTAGTGGTATTTCATCAAAAAGGCCATGTATATATGTGCCCATTATAGGTTCATCCCTCTTTACTGCTCCTTCAAGCCTACGTAAGGGCTTAATAACCTTAAACGCTGGTTTATCTCCTAGTCTAATGGTTTTACCCATGTGTATCATGTAACCTTTAAAAGTCCTAGCCTTTACACGCTTTAACAACTCGTTATGCCCTAAAACTTCAGCTTCAACTCTTATCGTCTCCTTCCTATAGCTTCTAAATATTGTAATTACATCTAAAAGCCCAAGTCCTTCTATGGTTGCTGGTCTGGTTCTCTCAATTCCTTCATCTATTACCTTAGAGCCGAGCATTTGATAGCCTCCGCAAATCCCTATGATCACTGCTTTCCCCCTGAGATTAACTATAGCATCAGCCAACCCACTCTCATTAAGCCATTCCAAATCGCTTACGGTGTTCTTGGTACCGGGAATTATGATGACATCCGGCTTGCCTAAGTCGTGTCTGTCATGAACAAGCCTTAGAGAGAATATGGAATCTATCTTTAATGGCTCGAAGTCCGTGAAGTTTGATATTCTCGGGAGCCTTATGATAGCCACATCTATGCGTCCTGGCCTTAATGCTGTAAGCTCATCTATCGATAAAGAGTCTTCAAGCGGCAGCTTAAGATCTTCAATATATGGTATTACGCCTAAGGTCGGAATCCCAAGGTTCTTTTCAAGCATTTCTATGCCTGGCTTTAGTAGCTCAAGGTCTCCTCTAAACTTGTTTATAACTATGCCTTTCATAAGCCTTCTATGTCTAGGCTTTAAGAGCTTAATCGTACCATAAATGCTAGCGAAGACCCCTCCACGATCTATATCAGCAACGAGTATTACAGGTGCTTTAGCATGCTCTGCAACTCTCATGTTTGCTATGTCTCTATCATAAAGGTTAATTTCAGCTGGAGATCCAGCTCCCTCTATAATCACCAAGTCGTACATGCTGAGAAGTCTTTTCAGGGATCTAGTTACAACCCTCCAACCGGTGCTCCTAGCGAAGTCCCAGTAACTTCTAGCGTTGAAATCAGCATAGGGCTTGCCCAACACTATGACTTGGCTTGTAGCGTCGCCTTTAGGCTTAAGCAATATCGGGTTCATAATGCTTAGAGGCTCAATGCCAGCGGCAAAGGCCTGAAAGGCTTGTGCCCTGGCTATCTCACCTCCATCAGCAGAAACGTAGGAGTTCAAGGACATGTTCTGAGCTTTAAAAGGTGCAACTTTAAGCCCCAACTCCCTGAAAAACTTGCATAAAATAGCTACGAGAAGACTCTTGCCAGCACCACTACAGGTACCTTGAACCATTAATGCTCGGCCCATAGACACCATAAGGATAGGGATGTCAAAGCTATTAACCTTGCTTAGCAATGGCTTCTAAAAATTGATTGTTTTAGCGTAATCATAGCGCTATCAAACATCACAGTTCAATATGCTAGACGAATCGTCTAGACGACATATGCACGTAGTTTTTTAGACATATCAAATCGTAAACTCTTGATGAGGAGGAAAATAGTAGGTTTACTTGTCCTCATAGTGGCATTAAGCTTGCTTAGCGCTCAAAGCCCTTACATTCAAAGCAAAGCAGCTTCAACACCACTAACTGTAGCCGCTAACTCTCCGAGTGTTACGCCTAAAACAGTTACGATAAATGCTCTAAACGCAACTATCATCGAAATTGGCAACTCCACGATCACAGTTGGAAGCAATCAATTCAGTGGTAAGCTAATAACCATAGGTAAATGGATTATGCTTTCAAAGGATGAAGTTGGAATTCGATGTTGGCTTGAAGCAAAGAATTCCATTGAAGAAGGCGAAGCAGTGATGGTAATGGCGACAGTAAGTAGAGGGAATAAGACTATCGACGTCTTAATGGGTTTAAAGCAAAATGATGTGATTTTGGTCAGACCTATACTCATGAAGCACGCTGTGGTCAAAGCGAAGCATGGAACCTTCGAGTTTAGCTGCAAGCTCACCGATAAGAGGGGCCCACTGCTTATGATAGAGAAGAGAGGAATTAAAGCATTGGTCTTAGTGAATCCAGAGAGCAAATGGTACAAAGCTGGATATGGAGATGTTCTGTGGAAAGACGTAATTGACGAGTTTAACGTTGGAGACACGTTATGGCTATGCACACACAACATAGCAGTGCTTAGAGATGACTTTTCAAAGATCTTTGGCTTTAAAGCTATAATATGGGGCTTCAGCGGCGCCATAATAGATCTGACAAGTGGAGTTGCAGTAGCAAAATACCCCCTATAGTCAACTTAACCCCCATATTTTTATTGACACTAGGAGCTCTGATTCTTCAAGGTGAAGGCAGCTTTACACATCGCATTTAGCGGCTTCCATCCATACTTTAAATCTTAAAACCTGCAGGTCATAGGGTGTAACTTTGTCGATTATCTTTCTTAGCTCTTCAAGTATCATTTGTGCTATCTCAGGTTTATGAATCCACGCGCATTTCATACAGCTCCAGACTTGCCTGCCCGTCCTCTTACTTATGGTCATGAATCCTCCCATTCTCCTATCCATACATGGATAAAAAGGGCAATAACACCATGTACAATCTTGTCCTTCAAAGTGACATGGATAATATCTGCATTCCCTATTGGGCCCTTTTAGGCCTTCAGATATCGCTTTTAAAATCATATTTTTGATGTCAATACTCACCGAACTCTCCATATTTTCACCAGATGCGACAATAGAAAGTTAACTTGGTAGAAATTTATTTGATATGCTCTGTTTAAGTCGTCGAGAGGCCATAAGATGGTGGTTGGCTAAAGGTTATTAGCTAGCCTCACTTAACCTCTTAAGCTCATTAATTAGCATCGTGTTTTCCCAGTTTCTTCTAACCGCTATTCTGATGTATCTCTCATTCAGCCCTTTAAAGTTGCTGCAATCTCTTATCAGTATGCCTCTACGCGCGAGCTCCGCCTTAAGCTTAAGTGATGTAGGACCCTGGTTAATCTCAATTAGCAGGAAATTGGCGTGACCATAGATTGGCTTAAGCCATTTGAGTCTCTCAATTTCGTGTTTGAGTCTCGGTTTTTCGCGTTTAACAAGTCTTCTGGCAGCTTCAACATGTTCTGCATCATCTAAAGCGGCTATAGCAGCTTCTTGAGCTAGTAGATTGACGTTCCATCGAGTCCTAATGACCTCAAACCTCTCCACTAGTCTATGATGAGCAGCGGCATAGCCTACTCTAAGCCCAGCTAATCCATGGCTCTTCGTGAACGACCTTAAAACAACTAGATTCTCGAATCTCCCGACTTCGCATATAAAGCTCTTAACAGTTCCCTCATCGGCAAGCTCAATAAAATCCTCATCGAGAAGAACATAAACGCCTCTTTTTTCAGCTTCGTAGAGCACCTCTTCAATCTCCTTGAAATTCATGATAGCGCCATTGGGATTATTGGGATTACAAATGAATATCGCCTTTATGTCGTGATCCATAAGCTCCAAGAGCTCATTAACATTAGGTTGATCATAGATGTGAGGCTTCGTGAAAACACATGTACCTCCATAAGCAGTGACAGCTCTTTCATATTCAGAGAAAGTTGGAATGTGGATGCCAGCAGATCCATTACCCACGAATAGCAAGGAGAACATATATATAATTTCCGTTGAGCCATTACCAACAATGAAATTAGATGCCTTCAAGCCATAGTGCTCAGCTAGCTTCTCTCTTAATTTCGCGCCTTCATCATCAGGATAAGAGCTTACCATCCAAAGCTTGTCGATCACAGCCCTTATAGCTCTAGGCGATGGCCCATAAGGGTTCACATTTGAACTAAAATCCACAATCCTTACAGCATTAACGCCAAGGACCCTTTCAATAAGCCATACATCACTACCATGAGGTGAAGAGAGCACAGCCATAACGCTCATGCATAGACACAATAAAAGCCTTAAAAGTTTAAGCTTACTCTAAAAGCAAAGCTTAAAAATATAGGTTGGATAATCCATCCAAGTGATCCTCTATGGAGTCGAAACATGTAGCAATAATATTAGCCGTAATAGTGATAGTTGAAGCTTTCATGATAGGCTACATGGCCATGACCAATAACCAGCTTAACGAAAAGATAAGTCAGCTTCAAAGTGATTATCAGGAGCTACTAGCAAAGTACAATAAACTAATGATTGTACACTTCCCTCTATCGCTAATAGATGATGCTGGTAGAGTTGTGGTGATAAGCTCAGAGCCTCATGGAATAGTGTCTATGGCTCCCTCGATAACAGAGATACTGTTTGCATTGAATCTAAGCGACAGGATTATTGGCGTTACAAGGTATTGCGATTATCCTCCAGTTGTCAATGAAATGAAGGAAAATGGGAGCTTAACAGTCATTGGCGGCTACTGGGATCCTAATATTGAGGTTATAATATCGCTGCAGCCCGATCTAGTGATAGGATATTCATCTGTTCCATCGCATGTCGATATAGCTGACAGGCTTGAAGCCATGAATATAAGTGTAATGCTCTTAGACCCTCATAATTTAAGTGACGTCTTCGATAACATAATCTTAATTGGAAGAGCGACAGGAAAGCTTAGAGAAGCTCGAGAACTCGTGGATCAATTAGAGGCAAGAGTTAATAATGTAATAGAGAAGGTAAGTGGCCTTCCTAAAGTCAAGGTTTACTATGAGTTATGGTTCAACCCGCTGATGTCTGCTGGCCCTGGAACTTTCATAGACTCCTTGATAACCATGGCTGGAGGCGAGAACATATTTCATGACGCTGCAACTCAATATCCCATAATAAGCAGCGAAGACGTAATAGTTAGAAATCCCAACATTATAATATTGCCTGACAGCTATATGACTGACTACAACGTCTCGATAGACCAGATAATCTCGAGGCCCGGCTGGTCGGCTATAGACGCTGTCAAGAACAATAGGATGTACTTTATAGATGAAGATCTGCTGGTAAGGCCAGGACCCAGGCTAATTGATGGCCTCGAAAAGTTGGCTGCATACATTCATCCAGAGGCGTTTAAGGGTTGACATTAGAGGTCGTCGCGACGAGAAGGCGTAGATGGAAACTGTATACGGCGTCTCTCTCAATAGCTTTAATAATCACCATTATTTTTTCCATTTGCATAGGATCATCCTTCATACCCCCTCTTGAAGCCTTAAAGTCTCTTTTTCATTGTCTCACCTTATCTATGAATGTAAATCCAATATACGAGCAGATAGTCTTGGCGACTAGGCTTCCAAGAGTTTTAATGGGCTGCATAGTCGGAGCGTCTTTATCGCTTGCTGGAGCGATACTTCAAGGAATGTTCAGAAATCCCATGGCTGATCCGTACGTTATAGGTGTATCATCAGGCGCTGCTCTTGGCGCTGCTCTGGCGATAGTGCTTGGTCTAGGTTTTACAGCTCTAGGCTCAGCAACGATCCCAGCAATGGCTTTCCTCCTAGCAATGATCACATTAATAGTAGTCTACAATTTAAGTAGAGTTGGCAGCAAAGTCCCAGTCATGACGTTGCTCCTATCGGGCATAGCTGTCAGCATCTTCCTATCGTCAATAACGTCGTTTCTCTCTCTGTTTGCAGGTGAGAAGCTTCATGGATTATACTTCTGGCTTTTGGGTAGCTTGTCTGTAGCTCGTTGGAACCATGTGATCATTACGGCTCCAGTGTTAATTGCATGCAGCATTGCCGCTATGCTCTATGCTAGAGACCTCAATATCATGTTGATGGGTGAGGAGACAGCTATAACGCTTGGCGTAGATGTTGAGAGCGTAAAGCTCATGCTGATAATCATAAGTGCTCTCGTGACGTCAATAGCAGTCTCCTTCACAGGAATGATAGCATTTGTTGGACTCATAGTTCCACATATAGTTAGACTCATAGTCGGTTCAGACCATCGAGTCTTACTTCCATGTTCAACACTCTTCGGAGCGCTTTTCCTAGTGGTATGCGATGACATAGCGAGAGTGGCATTAGCGCCAACACAAATACCTGTAGGCGTAATAACGGCATTAGCTGGAGGACCATTCTTCATATACCTCTTAAGGCGAAGGAAGAAGGAATACACCCTTTAAGAAATTTAAGCATCCAAGCATAATAGCTACTGTGTGGTTATATGGTTAAGCGTACAACCATACTATTGGAAGATGAGGTCTACGAGAAGCTGGTTAGAGAGAGCATTAGGAGATATGGATCATCTAAGGCGATATCCAAGGTCATAAATGAGCTCCTGAAAGAGTCATTGAGTGCTAGAAATGAGCTTCTTGAGCTGATATATTCGGATAAAGTGGCTGCGATTGCGATTGAGGACTTCGAAGCTTTTCGTAGAGAATTGAGTAAGAGGATTGAGAGTAGATGATAATTGATACGACGTACATCCTACCATTGGGTGGAATTGCCATACCATGTGATCTTCTAAAGGCTATAGCTGAGCGAAAAACAAAGGTCAAAATTGACTTTAGCGATTTGAAGTTGAGTTTAATCTCAATATTTGAGCTTCAAGCCAAGGCCTCTAAGCTTGGCATAAGCCCTAAGAATGTTTTAAGGGCCATCGACGTGATCTTTAGAGCCTTCAATGTGATTCCTTTCTATGATTCCAATATAGTAGAGAAGGCCCATGAGCTTCATAAAGCTATTCCAGACTACATAGACTCAATAATACTTGCTACAGCAATACATCTAAGAGAGGATCTTGTGACTGAGGACAACATATTAAGATCGATGAGGAGTTACGTAGAGGAGAAATATGGTATAAGGATGTTAAGCTACCATGAAATTACGGCTTGATGCATAATTGAATAATCTTTGTCAAGGCTTCTTTAGAAACGTCAAGTGATGTACGTAAAGCTGAGCTTCCAATTGCTATGTACCCTTTATCGAGCTTTACGACTAATGGGAAATTCCTTATAGGTTCCACTACTTCACCTATCTCTTGAGTTTCAATCTCACCTTTGTTACATGGTCTTAAACCGGGTATCTTAAACACGAGAGAGTAATCATCACCTACACTTATGGGCTCAACGCACCTCCACGTCATTTTATTTAATGAGCTTTGTATGGTTGCTTGATTAAGTCCCTTACTCTTGAGCTCTGCAGCCATTTTAATCGCCTTCAGAATTTCCTCTATAATGTCCTCGGTTATGCAAGCCATCTCCAACACCATATACCTTAGCTTAACAGTTTTTCTAAGCCCTCTTTTTCGATGTAGTTCTTAAGCTCATTCAGGCTTCTCAGTATGACATCTGAGTGTAATGTTATCCATGGGCTTGGATCATCGAATTCTATGATCGATATGACCTTCTTGCCTTTAAGCTTGGCGTAGAAGAGCTCCATGCATGTTCCAGCTGATAGTCTTGGCAGATAAGCTATGAGGACGTCGCATCGCTCTACATCCCTTAAATCCCTGTCTATAAAGTCTCTCGGCGGTACATTCTTCCACCAATCTTCTCTTGAAGCCTTGTAGATTATCTTCTCCCTCTCCCATGGATCTATGACCTCGTAACCCTTAGCCTCAAGAATTCTCCTAATTTTAGCTCTATACTCCTGTTTATCCTCCATGCCTTGTATGGGCCCTGAAATGAAGACTTTAATCAAGGGCTCCTCGCCCTCAAGCTTAAACTGCTTCTTTCATGATTTCTTCAAGCTTGCCAACCCATTCTCTGGTTAATCCAACGGTTTTGGCGCCCTCGATTATATGCGACAAGTACTCTTTATCTGGCTTGAGGCTTTCATCTATTTTGACGGCTATGTAGGTTATTGCTCTAATCCACCTAAATTGCTCGATACACCAGACCTCTACATCTTCATGTCTGTAGTGGCCTGTAGGAACCCCTTCAAATTCATCTAGCTTCTTCAGCTGCTCATCAGTCATCAGATAAAGGACCCCTTCAACCCACTCCTTGCCCATAGGGTATATAGTCGCATAGCCAACACCTGATCTGGGACCAGGATACTTGTAGAAGCATAGCTTGTAGCCTGGCAATATACCCCTAAACATAGCCACTGGCTTTCCCGCTCTACCAACAAGGAAGTTGACATTCACATTTCTCCCATAAGCGAAATACCATATATACATGAATAAACCTCCAGCTAAGCATTATGCGTTAATGCTTAAGTCTCTTATCCTTTAATGATAACTGGAAATGCTGATGAACCTCATTCTTAATGAATATTAGAGACCAATAACCTCTATTCCTAGCAGCCTCTCAATTACGTCAACTCTACTATTTATGTCCTTATCAAACGACATGAACCTCTTAATACCAGTTGAATAAGCAGCTATCACATGGAGTAAATCCAGGACTTTCAGCCTAAGCTTATTAGCATGGCTTGACGCGAGTCTACAGATATCGTCCCATTCTACACTAACGCTCTTTGCATTGCTCACTTTAATAGTGTAGTTAACTAGAGCTTCAAGCTCGTCGTCGCTTAACCCCATGACCCTGCTAAAAACGGAGTACAACTCTAAAATCACTAATTGTGAAACAGCAAAATCTTCATCACGATGTTGCGATAAGAGGTTGACGGCCTTATCATGCAGCTTATCTCTAGGATTGATGTATGCAACTAAGACGTTAGTGTCAAGATATATCAACGCCCTCTAGCCTCCTCCACGTCCTCCACCGTTGGTAACTCGCGATAAGGCAAGCCTTCGCGAAGAAACTTCTCTGTAAGCTCTTCAACTCTTCTCTTACGCTCTATAAGCTCCATTACCTTAGGTAGCCCAGCCTCAATAATCATGTTGTAGGCATGGTTTCGACTTCTGGCAATGCCTAGTCTAACCATATCCTCAACAATCCTAACTACTCTTTGAGAAACCTTAATGGTAACAGTCTGCAAATTCTCACCGCAAACCAACATAGTACCACTAGTGCTATATATCTTACTACGTGGGTACACTAAAATATTATGTTATGTCGTTGCAGAATGAAAAGCTATGCCATGTAACGGCCTTAAGGCTTAAGTGCTTATTAATGATGTGAATGTCTCTAGCTGGTGGGTAAAGTGGATTTCTCAGTTATAGGGCTGAGCGATGTTGTAGAGGATTTGGTAGATAAGTTGAAGACTGGAAGGCTCATGGCATTGTACTTTATAGGTTCAACAAGGACGTCAACAATACCTGGATTAAGCATTGCAGGAGCTACTCCTGAGCTTACGCTTTACACTCCTGCATGCGATGTGGAATACCTGGTTTATGGTAAGCCTAAAAGCTTTGATGTCATACCCGTAACTCCTGAAGGCATACCGACACCAGCCGTCATAACGAGAGCATGCATAAACCTATGTAATGTGCCCTATGCCATCGTTGATGCAGGTTCAGCAATAGAACCCAAAATACCACATATAGCATTGCCAAGTAAGAGAGTTGGCGATCCCATAAATACTGGTAAGGCTATGCCGTATGAAGTGGCCAAGGCCCTTTACGATGAAGCTAGAACGCTAGCTCATACTCTTCGCGGAGTAGATGTGTACATGATCGGCGAAAGCATACCTGGAGGAACAACAACGACTCTCGGAATACTATCAGCTTTAAGCTATGAGGCTTGGGGTAAAGTTAGTAGTGCAGCTCCAACAAATCCTCACGACCTCAAGGAGAAGGTCGTGAGAGAGGGTCTTGAAAAATCAGGCTTGAGAGCAGAAGAGGCAAGGCAAGATCCTATAAGAGCTGTTTCAACATTAGGCGATCCAGTGCATGTCTCTATGGCCGGATTTCTACATGGAGCATTGGAGAATAAAGCTAAAGTTGTGTTGGCGGGCGGAACGCAAATGGCATCAGTCATAGCGATAGCCAAACACATGAACGTGGACCTCAAAAATTCAGTGGTGATAGCCACGACTAGATGGATAACATCGGATAAATCATCAAGCTTAGTAGCCCTAGTAAAGGCTATAGCTCCCTCAATACCGATAGTGTCGATCAACTTAGACTTCTCAGAAGCACCATATGAGGGTTTGAGGTGTTACGAGAAGGGATATGTGAAGGAAGGTGTTGGGGCTGGTGGAACAACATTCATAGCGCACGTGTCAACAGGAAAAGGCGTTAGAGACCTGGAAAAAGCAATTTACGAAGAGTACGGTCGATTAACCGAGAAGAAGTGATGGGTTCTGCAAGACTATGAGGCTTGAAGCTTTAAATGGATAACACCTCAAAACATGCTTTATTGAGTTGCGAGGTGATCTTATGTCTGAAGCTGAGAAGATCAAGGAGGTCTTAAAGCAAAACCCTCAGGGTCTGTCAGCGACCAAAATAGCTGAGCTAGCAGGTTTAAGCAGGACTAAGGCCGCTAAGATACTGAAAGAGCTTGAATCCTCAGGTGAAGTGATAGTTGAGATCAAGGGTTGCAGGAAGACCTATAAACCTAAAAGTTAAAGCCTCCCAATCTTTTTCTTGAGGCTTAAGCTCGGTGGAGCTAATGGATTGTATTGTCGTTGTTGACTATGGCGGTCAAT
>Ga0190310_1000252_pt1 | contig 19056 bp, 28 predicted proteins | sample 48700778_MG_FD_165059 | JGI IMG/M metagenome (GOLD analysis project Ga0190310, IMG submission 165059) | Hydrothermal vent sediment bacterial communities from Southern Trench, Guaymas Basin, Mexico - 4870-07-7-8_MG | ecosystem: Environmental > Aquatic > Marine > Hydrothermal vents > Sediment ... | reverse complement strand
ACACGAACACCAGTACCAATTTTCCTTTTAATATTATTTACTTCATAAAGTTTAAATTTTGATTTAAAATCAGACATAACAATACTAATAGCCATATAATTTCTCCATATATTTATCAGATCAGATTATTAATTAAATTTCATCTATTCGCAAGTTTTCCAATAATCTTTTGATTTCTTGTTTAACCACATCATTAATTATTTTAAAATTAGGGTTTAAAAAGATTATCCATATCGTATTCTATTAATCACACGATTTATATCAGTATTTCCAGCCAATTTAACAGCAGCCGCACCAACACCAGCGCCAACACCAAGTTTTCCAATTGTATCCCATTTGCTTTTTGTTTTCTTTAGCTTTTTCTTGGGTTTAGTAGCCTCATTAACTATCCTAAAATTGTTTTTAAAGATATCGATCCAAGACCAATAATAAAAGGGTTATCCATGTTTAATCCTTTCTTTAATTATTATACTATTTATCATTTGTTACTGGATTCTTTACACGACTCAATACTGGTTACCAATAACCTTTAGCCCCTTTGAAAGCCGCTTAGCCGGATCAACTATTTAATCTTTATTTTTATATGCCACCAAGCTAGCCCCAGCAGCCAAACCAGCTACATTTATATTTAATATTTTATTATTACCTTTTGGATTAGTTATTGCTATTAAACATAACAATAACTAATTTAATTTTTATATCATTATTGTTTTGGTTTCTTTACCAACCCACCAACTTTATCATCTAATCGTTTTATCGCTCTACCAGTAGCCTTGGCTGCTTTTGAAAGATGATCTCCAATAGCATCTTTATTTTTATATGCTGCATATCCAGCCCCAGCAGTAGCCAAACCAGCACCAACACCAATACCAATTTTTTTCTTTATATTCATTGGTTTTTTGGGAGCAACAGCTTCTTTAATATTTTTAAAATTATGTCTTAATGATAATGCTCCAAGACCAGCTGCAAATGAAGTAAACAATGCAATATTATTCATAGCTGATATGTCTTCCAACATTTCTTTTTCAGAAACAGTTAAATCATCAGTATTACTGTCAGCATTAGTGTTAGTATCTAAATCAGTATTGCTGTCAGTATTTTCATTTAACAATTCGGTATCCGTTGTTTTTGCTAATGCTTCTTCTACTATTTTATTAATATCTATAGACATGGTAAGTTAATTCTCCTATTAATGTTTATTAATATAATTTTTATTGAAATCTATTATGTGTAATAGTGTGACCGGCTTTTTTAAATCCAGTTACACTAAAATCCCAAAATTTTTTCATCCTATCTGTAAATTGATCAAAACCTTCAGAAGTTAATCCAAGACTTTCTCTAATTTTTTGAGTAGATTGTTTAGCCGTATTTATTATTTTATCAACAACTATATCTGGTTTTGATTCAGCTTCAGCAAATAACGTTTTAACCCATAATCCAACTTTATCAGCAGATTCTCCAGTTTTTGTTACTATAGTATCAACAGCTTTTTGCATACCTTCTGGATCTTTAATCGCCCAAGTTGCTGATGCTGCGGCTGTAAGGACTGATCCGATAGTAACTCCAATTTTACCAAATAATTCTAAAACAACGTCGTTGCCAACTTTACTTCGATAACTTGAAAAATTAAATTCAGATTCAGATTCAGATTCTTCGATATCCTGAAATATATATGGTGTATAAATATCAACATATGTTTCTAAATAAGGAGTAATCTCTTTCGATAATTGAATTTCAAGAGATTTACTCATCTTGCCTTCTTTGATTAATTTAGTATAATTCTCGACTAAATCAATTTGATCATTATCAGCTTGTTCACAAAAATGTTTAATAGCATTTTCGAATACATGTTCAACAAGATAAAATTTAGATTCATCGATATTTTCTATAATATGTATCATAAATTTAAAATCCTTTTTTATATTACTCTAGGGGGTTTAACATATCATTCCGATGTTTAACAGTATAGTCCCAAAATTTTTTCGCTGCGCCACTTACTGCTCCTGCACCCTTTGTTCCAGCTTCTTTAATTTCTTTTGTAATATCTCCTGGTATTGATTTAGATTTTTGTATAATATCATCAACAACTGTATCTGGTTTCTCAGCTTCAGCAAATAATGTTTTAACCCATAATCCAACTTTATCAGCAGATTCTCCAGTTTTTGTTACTATAGTATCAACAGCTTTTTGTAAACCTTCTGGATCTTTAATCGACCAAGTTGTTACAGCTGCAGATGCAAGAACCGCCCCAATAGTAGCTACTCGTTTTCCAATTTTACCGAATAATTCTAAAACAACATCGTTGCCAACTTTACTTCGATAACTTGAAAAATTAAATTCAGATTCAGATTCAGATTCTTCGATATCCTGAAATATATATGGTGTATAAATATCAACATATGTTTCTAAATAAGGAGTAATCTCTTTCGATAATTGAATTTCAAGAGATTTACTCATCTTGCCTTCTTTGATTAATTTAGTATAATTCTCGACTAAATCAATTTGATCATTATCAGCTTGTTCACAAAAATGTTTAATAGCATTTTCGAATACATGTTCAACAAGATAAAATTTAGATTCATCGATATTTTCTATAATATGTATCATAAATTTAAAATCCTTTTTTACTTTAATTTAGGTCCTGACCCAGCATTCCATTGTTTAACAGTATAGTCCCAAAATTTTTTCGCTGCGCCACTTACTGCTCCTACACCCTTTATTCCAGCTTCTTTAATTTCTTTTGTAATATCTCCTGGTAATGTTTTAGCTTTTGTTATGATAGCTTCAACAACCGTATCTGGTTTCTCCGGTTCATTAACAAATAATGTTTTAACCCATAATCCAACTTTATCAGCAGATTCTCCAGTTTTTGTTACTATAGTATCAATAGCTTTTTGCATACCTTCTGGATCTTTAATTGACCAAGTTGCGGCTGCTGCGGCTGTAAGGACTGATCCGATAGTAGCTACTCGTTTTCCAATTTTACCGAATAATTCTAAAACAACATCATTACCAACTTTATTTCGATAACTTGAAAAATTAAATTCAGATTCTGATTCAGATTCTTCAATACCCTGAAATATATATGGTGTATAAATACCGATATATGTTTCCAAATAAGGAGTAATCTCTTTTGATAATTGAATTTCAAGAGATTTACTCATCTTGCCTTCTTTGATTAATTTAGTATAATTTTCAACTATACTAATTTGATCATTATCAGCTTGTTCACAAAAACGTTTAATAGCATTTTCGAATACATGTTCAACAAGATAAAATTTAGATTCATCGATATTTTCTATAATTGATTGAATGTTTGTCATAATTAGTCCTTTATAAAATTAAATTAAATTAAATTATCTTCAACAAATTGAAGAATAACTGGTTTTGTTATTGTGGCCTTTAAATTTTTATTAAAAAAATCAGATTCAAATTGAAACCTAACTTCATTTAATGATGAATCTACTAATGTTGGTTTAATATCTTTGTAAAACTTTTCATTAATTCCAAAAAAATTAAATCGATAATCTGGAGAAATAACAAAATCTGTTTTATCAAAAACAATTGAAACAAAAATATAATTATCCAATGTTGAATAATTAAAATCATCCCAATCAGATATTAACAAATTTCGTCTAACTATAAATTTACTACTACTATATTTATCAATAGATGATGAATTATTAATAGACCTCATAGAATTTTCAGAAATAGGTTCATTATTAAATCGACTAAAATCTACATTAATGTTTGTAATTTTAGATTTAGCAGATTGAGGATCATATATAATAAATAATGGCATAGTAGTTAAATAATTTAAACTACATTGAATATTAAATGTCTTTTGAGTATTATCTGATATGTTAATTGAAATATCTTCTAATTTAATTAATGGATAATAATTAACTGAATAACAATATTCTATTTTTCCTAAATTTTTATTGTATTTTGTAAACAAATTAGATATTTCATGATTATTAATATCAAAACCTAAATTAAATAAAATATCAGATCCTATTTCTAGAAAAGAAGTATAATTAAATAATTGAATATATTTAGTTTTTGGTAAATACCTAGTTATATAAAAAGATATTTCTTTAGCTTGAAATTGAGTCTCACAATTAATTAATAAATTAATATTTATTTGAGTTTGTTCTTCTTGCAAATAAATAGTTTTTTCAGTATCTAAATCTGCTAATACTAATATTTGATTATAATTTTCCACTGGAACATTTATAATATTATTAACTCTTTGTCCAAATAAATAATTATCAGTTTCTAAAGAGACAATAGCCGCCGGAAGAGATCTATTTGGTTTGTAATTTCTTCTTAATAAAGAAAACGTTTCATTAGCAATATTAAAGTCATAATGTTTTATTATTTTCTGCGGCAAAATATGTGTATCCAATAGTGTTTTAATTGATAACAATAAATCACTAAAATAATTATGAATTTGCATATTAGTCCCCAATCAAATTTAGATTATTTTTAAGAAGTAAATACAAACTCAATAGTAGAATCACTTCCTGAATCGTTGGATAAAAACAAAGATCTAGAATCTAAAGAATCTAATACAAAAAAAGTAGTATGTTCAATAGATGTTGCCGTAGTATCCCCAATTTTAATAGTAATCGGTTCGGATGATATAATTATTAATTTATTAAATCCAGTATTTGCTATTTCTTGATCTACAATTCCAGATGCTAATATTAATGTTCCTTGATCATAAGAAGACATTGGAGAACTTATTAATTTATTTAATAATCTCATATTAGTTTTTGCATCAGTATCAACTAATGATGCTGATAAATTAATATCAATTGTTTTTGACATAATTATTTCCTCACTTTAGATTTATGATTATAAACAACTTATCTAATTTGAATTAATTAATAATATTCCTATTTAGAGTGTTGAATTAATTGATGAGTTGCTGCTCCTATTACGGGAATAGAAACTAAAGTACCATTAATAATGCGTTTTTCAAGTTTACTTTTATTTTTCCATTGTTTTTTTCTATTATCCCATTGTTTTTTTTCTTTTGCATCTACTTTAGTTAATTTAATTAACTTATCTTTTAATTTTGAATTTTCAAAAACATTTTCTGAAATTAATGATATCATATATTACTCCTTTAATTAGATTGCATTCTAGGGTGATTATAAATCTTCTTTTTTAATCTATCTAATTGAATTTGATTAATTGTATTAGTTGCTGCTCCAACAACTGGAATTATTCCTAATAAACCTTTAACAATAACCCCACCTGCCCCAGTATTCTTAGCTTTCCACTCTGCCTTTTTATCTTTATTTAAATGAGCTAATTGAGCTTTATATTTTAATTTATTCGTTCCTTATATTGCTCCAGTAATTCCACCAACTGGACCACCAATCATTCCACTTGCAAATGCTCCTGTCTTATGCAAAACATTTTCTGAAATTAATGATATCATATTACACCTTTAATTATTTCTTTTTTTTAATAATTTTTTGAACTCTTCCAATATTACCATCACTTAATCGAACTTTCAAACCCCGACTATGATATGGTTTCTTAGTTAAAATATCTTGAATGTAACCTTTCGTTAAAATCCCAGATTTCTGATTTTTCTTTTTAACAATTGATACATGATGTCCTGCGGCGAGATTTGCTCGAAATGCACCGCACATTTTATTGAACTTTTTAATTTCTAATAAGGAAAGCATATTTCTCCAAATTGCATCTATGAGATTAAAACATTGATTCTGTTGGTATAACCGAAGCTGTAATATGTTTGGGTTTGGATTCGGGAACAACTTTAGCTGTTTCAGATTCCGGAACAACTTCTTCAATCGAATAATCAATCGGATTATCAATTATAACTTTAGTTGATGCCTTATTAAATTGTTTTCTTGGTGTTTTATTATCTAATTGTTTTCTTGATATTGGTTGATCATATGGATTATTTAATGAATGAAGTATGCTTTGATATGTTTGAATATCATAAGCAGATAATTTGACTGTTGGTAATATTTTCTTTAAAACCTGAATTTCTCGTTTTGTAAAAGTGAATAGCATTATTTGTCTCCTTTAAATTACACATGCAACTATTGTTTAATATTCTTGTACAATCTTTGTGTTTAATTATACCCAAATTCTCAGTAATAACTTTAATGCGTCGATCCCCAATCGCGAACAATATCAACTCCTTTCGGGCATCGGATTATATCACCAGGGTGAAATAATATATCTCGATTACTCTTTCGATATAGTCCGACCAGGTTTAGCGATAATCTAAACTTTATTTAACGAATTTTTAGATATTAATAATTCTGTCAAACTACATTTCTTCTTATCTTGTCCGACCGACGATTCCACGCAAATATTTTTTATAATTATAACTATTAATATAATATTTCCGATCTTCATGTCGATGAACCCAATTGCGAACATGTCATCTATACTGTTTGAAGCTCTTCCATAAAGCCATTCGAATCACATATTCAGCAAACATATGCCTCATGCATGAATTCAATACACCAGCATCACGGTATTTATTGACTAATTGGACAAACAACTTTACAAGCGTGTACTTTCTTATGACATTCCGGACAAAGCAATATTAAATTAAATGGACTGTCTGATCATCTATTTGATTTTCAAACTATATGATGTACATGATTTGCTGTATTGTTTACATTGATAATTGTCTCGATTTCGAACATATAGTTTAGTATTCTCAAAACCATATTATGTACCTTGGAAAACAACTTGATAATATTGGTGTTATAAATTTTGTAAACACAATAACCGATATGTTTGTATCCCGTGTCTATTCCAACTCTAAACTCACAATCGATTGTTTTCAACTTATCAAACTTTGGCTTTGCTACGTTTTAATAATCATGTCACACTTGTGTGTTGGATGACCAATATTATTTCTTGAGTCTATTACAAATACGATCATGTATCTCCTTAAAAAATTTCATGATAAAGATTTAACTTAAAAAGTTAACTAGGTCTCCCTCGATTTGATTGAATATAATATTAATCTTTGTTACCTACTAGTCAACAATGGGGACTAGGTACTTAATATTAAGTAAATAATATTAAGTACCGACACCTCCAATGGTAATAATATCCCAGAGTGGACATTTAATCAATACGTCTATTGCGGCCCTAATCCATTAGACTTAGGTGTTGTAATGTTACATCGCTCCTTTTTAATAATTTACTGCTCAAACCTAACTACCGCTGTCCCAGAAGTATAATCCCCAGATTTAAATCCAATTCTAAATTCAACATTTTCGGAATAATCTTCAATCAATTGCCATAAATTAGAACTGATTAAATCTCCATCAAAAATATCTGTATATCCTTCTAATACCCCATGATTATATCGTTTCTGAAGTGTTAAAGTTCCAGACCAAGTTCCGGTGATTATTAAATCTAAAAATCCGCTAAGCAAAGTCACAACTTTAGTATTCTGACTTGGTTTAATCCAAAGTGAAAAAGTATCTTCAGCTGATAATTCGACAGATACATAACTCATGTTTACTCCTTAATAATTATTAATGCAAGGATGATTAAATATTTGACATTTTAAAACATTTGCACCTAACGCATAACACCATACACAATCTTTCTCAAATAGTATAGTTATTGAATTGTCATATTTCAATCTATTTACCATCTGTATAATATTGCCAGATTTAAATGTTAAATCCCAACCCAATCCTAACGTTCCAATAAATTGCCCATCCTTATCAAATTGAGGAGCTTTAATTATATAAAATAATACTTCTTGACCATCAATAACTCCAGCTTCTAAAAAATAACAATTTGTATTTTGAGTAACTACATATTGATCCGATAATAAACAAATATCCCCAAATGTATTTTGAATGTTTTGATCTATATAATATTTTTTAATTAAATCTTGATCGGTTCTCCCCTCAATATTTTCTAAACAGGTAGAATCTAATCCAAAAAATAATTCACAATGTAATGGATTAGCTAATAAATACTTATGATTTTTATCTTTATGCCAAACTAACGTATTCATATGGTCAGTAACTTTATTTAATAAAAACGAATATTCAATATTCCACTTTTCCGATTTTTTATAATCATCATATAATTCTTTAAACTTTTGTCGTTCTACTTCAATATCATTATATAATGTACCATATAATTTAGAACTTTGAATTGTTGGTGATTTAAATATATTCTTTATAAATGAAAAATCCATTTATTTATCTCCTTTGTAAAATTCGAGCATATAAAAGTATCAGATACAGAATGTAATACAACAGGTTTTATTCTAATTTGTTTTGATGAACTATAAACTAATCCTAAACTTGAAAGTATAATAAATGCAATAATAATAAAAATTAATTTTTTAATAGCTTCAATAGTTGCATTATTTGTATATACTAACTTCGTAATTTTTTCTAATTTAATAGCATTATTATCAATTTCTATAAATATTCGGTCAATAAATTCTTGTGACATAATTGTTTACCTCAAATACAACTATATAATTACAGTTTTTTGAATTCTATTAATCCACCCACATAAAAATTTCTCATTAGATACTATTTTATCTCGTTTTCGTCGTTTATCATGTAAACAAATGTTTTTATATCTAAAAATAATTAATAAATTAAATGTTAGAATGAATATTTTTTCATCCTTTTCATCGTGAATTAAATCATTCAATTTTCCTAATGTTATTCTTCCAAATAATCCATCCTGAGTACACTTAACAATTTTTTGAATTATTTTAATTACTGGTCTTAATCCCATATTCATTGATGATAAATAAATAATATCAGCTATAGTTTGAGATCTAATGTTATCTCCTAAAATTTTATCCCAAAAATTAGTCTTATAAAAAGATTCAACATCTTGTTTATTATTATCCATTTTATCCCAACCAGCCCAATCAGGATGTTTATTTTTTGAGATCCCAGCATATGTGATACCACCGTTATCACCAGGAACATCCGTTAACTTAAAACCTCCTTCTAATTTAATACCTTTTACAAAACTAGATTTAAAATCAGCCATATTAACACCTCCAAGATTTAAATATAATTTAAAAAATAGTAATTGATATTTTTACCGCATCACATTTATCACTAACCGATTTAATAATATCCTTTATATTCAAACATTGATCTAATTGGGGTGTTGATAATTCTAAATTAGTAATTATGAAATTAGAAGGATCAATTACGCATTGAATATCTAAACTAATTATAGCTAATGACTCTTCAATATCAGCATGAGTTGGAAGTAAACTAATATCTGAACAAGTTGATAATGAATTAATAGTTTCTAATAATGAATCTAATAATATAAGTGATTTTATATTTTCTAATTTAAAAAGAGATTCCCCAATTATTTTTTCAGCTGAGGTTAGTGACCCATCCATATAATCACTAAACAAAGTATAACAATTATCAATATATCCAAAAATATGTTTAGCAGTATTAATTCCAGGAATATCTTGAATATTAAATTCTGAACCTGGATCTTCAAAATCTGTATCTAAATATTCTAATATATCACCATCGCCTTGAATAGATAATGATCCTGAATTTATTATTTGACTTTCAAAATCAGTTAATTCAGATATTATATCATCTGCTTTATTTTGTAATCCATCCAATGGTGATAATATTGTTTGATCTTTTAATGGATGTATTTGATTTAAAAAACTATTTAAATATTTTGATTTTGCCATTGACACCATTGATTTTAAATGAAGGTTTTGACTTATTATTTCTTTAATTTTTAAATCACATACTGCTTCTTTTGATATTGTTGACATAGTAACCTCTTTCTATTTTTTACTGCGGCAAAAACTACATGTATTGCTTATGTTTTTTGCTTCGTTTCCAAGAAGCTGACTTTCCCCATTTATGTATATACGAAATATAATAATCATCCCATAAATCTGGCAAATTTCGAGGTCGTCTCTTTCCACGAATATGAATTCTATCTAATAAATGACCATAAGTTATACGCATTTCCTGAGTCGTTCTCATATGTCGCAAATATCGAGCATTTTTACACTTATGAACACCAGGAACAGAATCGAATCGATAAACATATTGTTGAAAAAACATTTGTACCTCCTAAATTAAAATTAAATAATTTAGAAAATATCATTTACATAATACATAACTACACTCCTTTTTTAAGAAACATCTCGAGCAAATCGAATTGCATGTTCTAAGGCTTCTGCATCAGTTTTAATCTTATATGGTGTAAATTTCTTTAAACTATTTATATAGTCATCCGCAGCTTCTAATCCTTTACTTTTCTCTAACTGACTATATTTATTATCAACTTCTTTTCCGTATTCAAACTTATTACCAATATGTCCAGGTTTGATTATGTCTCCTACAGCAAAACCCCGAATAGCTCTATGAGACCACCCATACCATTTGTCATTAGCTCCTTGACCCACTGAGTGTTCAGATACTGATGTGTTCTTTAATCTCAACCAATCTTGAAAGCGAACTTTGGCTTTTTTATTACTATCTCTTGGCAGATTTTTTAAAGTTCTATCTTCTGGAACGATTGTGGTTTTCAAAAAAGTAGTTATTTTTTTATTCTTTAATCGGCCAGTCACAAGATTAGTTATCTGTTTCTTAACTTTGTCTTTACGCGGAATTAAATATTCCCCATCCACAATTTTGGGCGGGTTAAGACTATTTGTATTGCGAGGAATAATCTTATGATTTTTTGCCCAACGAACCAGATCAATTTGAGTAATAATATGATCTGGAATTAGTCTTTGTTCTAACATCGAAATCATAATTGGTCTCCTATTTAAAATAATCAGCTGAATCTAATTTTCCTTTAGCAGATTCAATATCTTCTAAAGTCGGAACTGTTTTATTATTTTCTCGAAGCATTGACCAAAAACTAATAACCGCTGGAACACCTTTTGTAATGATGATTTCAGCAGTTGTTACTAATAATTTAGCTTCTACAGATGTCATGTTAATCTCCTTTAGTCTTAATTAATGGTGCTACTAAATTAGTAAATTGTTCAAATATTTGTTCAAATTCTTTTATTTGAATTTCAACATCGGCTTCACCAATTGAACCCAACTGTTGATATACAATTAACGCATTCGCTGAGGAATTAATAGAATCTTGAAGTTGATCTCCTAATTCAATAATTTCAACTTTTTTATCTTCAGTCAATAATCCTTGTTTATAATAAACCGCTGCACTTTGCAATGCAGTCACTCGAAATGATTTTGCGCTTTGAAGTACTTGATTATATGAATATAGTATTTTATCAGACCTTGAAAATGTTTTTGGAAAACATCCTACACAACATACACAAAATATACAAAAAAGCACTAGCCAACTTGATTTTGATTTTGATTTAAACATTATACTTGTCTCCTTTTAAATATTTTTAGTTATCTAATTTAGTAAACTTAGACATTGTACTATTATCCGTGTAATGATTTCCTCGCAAAGTCATAACTTTAGTCATAGCATTATCATAATTATAACAAGTACATCTAGTCAGTTTATCTAAACTAGTAGACGTTCTATAATTACTATTTCCAAATAAACGAACACCATAATATACAGCATATGCTTGAAGCCAATTAGCATTTCTATTCTTTCCAGCGGTATATAAAATACAATCACCTATATATCTAGATATCATTGGCCCATCAGTATATACCCAATCGTGAACAATAGCACCTAATCCAAATGGACCGGCTACTGGTGCACAAATACTCCACAATATTCTTGGACAACTTGCACCATCAGTAATAAACCCTTTAGGAATAGTGTGTGTAATCCCTTCTAATTCAAAAACAAGAGGAGCTGTTAAAGCCCAAAGACGATTACCCAATCGTGTTGTTGATTCAGAAGTAACTCTTAAACTTTTAATATACATAAATATATCTCCACTTCCAATTTAATCTAAAATTGTAATAGCTATCTTATTTCCAGCTTCAGCTCTCACATAACAAATAATTCCATCGGTCCGCCCAATTGAAAATATTGCGCCGCTTTTCCACCAATCAAAACCTTCTCCAGTTTCTTCAGATGATAAATGAAACTCAATTGGAGTATGTGCAAATGTTGGATTACCGTCGTGAACATTAATTTTGATAGTTTTACATTCGGTATCAGGTGGCAATTCTAATGGTTGAAAAGATCCGGTAGTATCCAACCAAAATGTTTTTATCTGACTCCCAATCGAACAAACTTGAGCATTTTGATCGATTGGATTTGGATTAGATAATTGAATAGCTTTCATTAAATCTCCTTTTATTAAAATTAAGTATTTATATAATCTACTACTCGAAGATCTTGAAATTCTTCCAATTCCGTTCGTCCCATATCTTTTAATGGATCTTTTAAAACTCTTCCACTATATAATGCTTGAGAAACATGACTAAACCCAGCATGATATAATGCCACCATATCATCTGCAGTATCCATCGTTATATAAATACCACAACCATTTTCATCGTCCCGAATTTTCATAGTATATGGGTATGGTAAATTATCTTTCATTACTACTAATTGTGATAAATTAAATTGAAATTCTAAATTTAAAAATACAATGTCACCATTATAATTAAAATATTTAATTATATCATTCGTTTTTGAATTTATTACTGTGCGTATATCTCGACGAAATGATTGTAATGTTGCTTGATCAACATCAATAAATGATGGTTTTTCTCTAACATCTAACCAATCCATTGTACCATATTCAATCTCATTATTTAATATAAAATTACTTCTAAATCTCGCACCATGAACTAAACATTGAATACCATCTAATAACTTATAACTTAACATATAATAAATCCCCTATTTTTAAATATATTGTTGTTGAGCATTATAATATTGAATAGTTAATGTTGATTCATCATATAAAGTATATACATTCCGATTATCTCCAAATGTTGTATCTTTTGATATTTGAGCTTGAACTTTTATTACATCCCCAGCTAAAACATTTATTATTGATGATCCATTTGTTACTGTTCCATATAATCCATAACATTTATATCTTAAAAATCCATATGTTTTCGTATGATCAATAATAGTATTATTTACAGTAACTTGACCTAATAAATTAATATCCTTGTCATTATCATTGGTTTTAAAATTTAATTTATAAGACACATCAATAAGTCCATCTTCAAGTATTACTATTTCTTGGTTATTATATCGATTAAAATGTGTACCAATTACAGTTATAAGATTATCCCATTCAATATCTATTAATGTATCATTAACAAATGATTGACTTACTTGATTACTCATACTAATCACATTAATATTATGTTCACCGGTTTCACCTTGGATACCTTGTGGACCAATAGGACCAGTATCACCAGTTATACCTTGAGAACCAGTATCACCTTGTGGTCCTTGTGAACCAATATCACCTTGTGATCCAGTAAACCCAGTATTACCCTGAGGGCCTTGAGGACCTTGAGGACCAGTACTTCCTTGAGGACCAGTACTTCCTTGAGGACCAGTACTTCCTTGAGGACCAGTAAGACCAATATCACCTTTAAGACCAGGAACACCTTGATAGCCTTGATCACCTTGTGGACCATCCTCACCTTGTGGACCAGGAATACCAGCAATCGCAGTTTCAACACCTTCATCATCAATAGTAATGAATGACCCCAATGAATCAATATATAATCGTTGTTTACCACTTGGTGATGGTCCTGGTGTACTACCTGGAGTCATTATAAACGAACTCGCAATAGCCATAAAAATTAACTCCTTTTTTAATTTTAATTATTCAACAATAATATCAGAACCTTCATCCATAATAACGTGAGCATTTGATTCTGCCGTTAATATTCTACCAGCAATTCGTAATTGTGTATATTTTGTAATTCTTGTATGAGTTCCAGCTTCGAAATACCACTGCTCATTACGAGCGTCTTCAATGAATGATGTTATAGTTAAATAATCTATAGCATCATAAATTGAAAACAAATCGTCGTTATCATAAACAGAAATTACAGAGCTCTGAATAGCCGTTTTTAAATCTGCACTCTCGCAAAGCTCCTCGTGTGGAATCGACCCCTGAAAGTTAACTCTGCTATTAGCATCTAATAGAACTCCTAGGTCGTCAATCATATAGTCGTTAGACGAATTATTCTGATAATAAATTATATTCATAGTTGCCCGCCCCTATATACATATAATTAATTAAAAAGATTCAGAATACGCAGCAGTGATATTAACATATGGATACTCAATAGCTCCATCATTAACATAAACTTGCAAATAATCACCAGCTACCAAATCAATATTAAAAGTATCATCAATCATACCAGCTATACCGTTGATAGTAATAGATCCTATAACAGTAGCTACATTATTTTTTCGAATTTCAATAATAGCTTGATTGGATGCCGTACTATTTAATTGTATAGTCATAGATGTTATACACATTGATCTGTGAATCCGAATACCTGATTGGTTTGAAGAAATATCACCAACTAATTTCAAATATCTATTTTTAACAGATCTCGCTCTACCAAATCCATAATTTAAAATTGGTCCTATCCATTTATTTCTTACAGTATCTCTACCAAATATAACTCCATTAATTAAAGTCATATCATCAGTTAATGTTTTAATACTTATTATATTATTGGTATTTGTTGTTATATTAGTAGTATTTGCAATTATACTATTAGCATTAATTACTATATTCGAAGCATTGGTTTGAATTTGAGTATCTAAATCTTCTCTAGCATCTTTTGCATTGGTTGATCCATCTAAATATCCAGTTCCGGAATGGGCACTCCAACTTCCATCAGCATTTAATCCTGATGATGTTTCAATTGTATCGATTTCACCTTGTAATGCAGATGTTGATACCCCACTAGATATTGCAAAATTAATTGGATTTGTTCCAACATCAATCTGACCATCCCAAATAACAATAAATGATAATCCACCATTAGTTGTTCCAGAAGAACAATAAGATACTGACCCTCCTGATACATTTGTAGATTCATTAAAATCAGTAGATCTTGTTAATATCCAAGGATTAGAAACATCACCTAACGATGTAATAACATAAATACCATTTTGAAGTGCTGTACTTTGATTTTTTACTATTACTCTATCATCTACTGATAAAGAAATATCATCAATATCACCCAATACCCCATTAGCATCTGCTGTTAAAGTAGCTCCTACTCCAGAAGTTCCATTATCATAAGTTGCAGCGGATAATGCAGATGTTGTAGTTACTTTAGATTCAATTTTAGGATCATATCCTGACGCTACTGATGATAATTGGGAATCTACCCAACCTTTTCTAGTTAATTCATTTGGTGAACTTGGATCTGTAGTTGTTGTTACAATATGTGATCCCATTGTAAGATCACCAGTCATTGTATCCCCAGATTTATTAACTTTTAAATTATCATTAGTTTGTCGATCTGTAACTTCTTGACTAATATTGTCTGTATTAATTTTAACTTGGGTATCTAATGCTTCTCTAGCTCCTTTAGCATTTGATGTTGAATTTAAATAATTAGTTCCAGTATGATCGTTCCAACTACCATCTGTATTTAATCCTACGGCGATTTCTATAGTATCTAATTCAGTTTGTTGATCTATATCAGCATTCGTTCGATTTGTTATTTCTGTTGATATAGCATTTGCATTATTTGTTATGTTTGTTACATTTGTAGATATATCATTAGAATTAACGGCAATCGCAGAAGAATTAGTTAAAATATCAGCAATATTTAAATCAATATCCGTTCTATTAAGTTTAACTTGATTATCTAATTTATCATCAGCGTCTTTTAAATCAGTAGCTGTTGATAAATAATTAGTAGTTCCATCTGCTAAATATGAACCATCTATTTCTAATCCGGCTCCAGCTTGAGTATCATCTAATTCAGTTTGAAGAGCCGTAATAGATCCTGAACCTATAGCTTCTATCGCATCTGTATTAAGTTTAACTTGGGCATCTAATTTTTTATCTGAATCTTTTAAACTTATAGATGTTGTTAAATAATTAGTAGTATTATCTATTAAATATGACCCATCAGTTTCTAATCCGGCTCCAGCTTGAGTATCATCTAATTCTGATTGAATATTAATATCACCATTAGTTCTAGCCGTAATTTCAGTAGATAAATCAGTTATTGTTGAATCTAATAAATCTTCAGTAATTTTAACTTGTGTATCTAATTTATTATCGGCATCTTTTAAACTTGCAGCTGTAGATAAATAATTAGAAGAACCTTCAGGAAGATATGTTCCAGCAGACGATAGTCCAGCTCCGGTTTGAGTAACATCTAATTCCGATTGAATGTTATTCATTCCAGGTTGAAGATCGTCTCTCAAATCTGAAACTTCTGTATCTACATAATACCTATTACTCCTTCTTAAAAAATCTAATCCATCAGATATAGATAAATCATCTGTTCCATTATTTACAACTATTGATCCATTAGATACTGCTAATTCTAAAGACGTTGATCCTGCTAATGTTCCAAAATCAAATTGTTCTAAGATATTATCATTAGTACCATCGGGAATGTTCCAACCCAAATCGTCTAATAACAACTCAGACCCTGTTGTGTTTTTCAATATAAGTGCAAATTCCATAAAAAGTATCCTCGTTTTTAAATATTAATTAACTAATATATAGTTGAACTCTTGGATAAGATACACCGATTGATGATTCTATATATATTTGAAGTACATCATTTAATACTAATGGATAATTCAATCCTTCGATTAATTTGTGTGTTTCATTATTTAGTTCAATAGTTTCTAAAATTGTATTATTTTTTCTAACTATTATATTTCCTGTAGATAATAAAAAAGACTTGACATTAATTTTTGATATAGTTGATGGGAATAAAATAGTATAACCGTTGATATTTGATGGTTGATTTTCAAAAGATAAATATCTATTTTTAAATTTCTTAGACGAACCTGAAAAAATAATAGCTGTATTAATACTTTGATTAATTGTTTGATTTATAGTAGTATCACCGCCATCACCAGACCCTCCGACCATAGCAATACCTGCTGAAAACATGAATTTCCCCTTTTTAATTTTTAATTATACCAAAGTTTTTAAAAAGTTATATGCTAACCTATTCCATTTGGCATCAGCTAACGCATTATGGTTATTAATATGAGTTGCTGGAAGTTTAGGATTGCCAAGACGAACTGCTTCTTGTTTAATATCCATAGCAAACATAGGCCAGTTTTCAGGTAAGTTTACCATTGCACCAAACAATTGACACACACATACCCAGTCATACGACCCGTAATAAGTCCAAAATTCTATTTCTTCACCTGGACCAACAAAATTAATTAATTTATCTCGGGTTTCAATATTTGATGATCTGGGTTTAACAAATTCAATAGGCAAAAGTGGCAAAATATTATTCTGCACCCATGGGTTGCACTTCTCAGCATCAAACTGATTACTAATCTCATAAAACTCTCGACCGTCGTCAGACACAATACCAATACTAATAAAATCAATAATATTATTACCTTCTGAAAATTCAGTATCTATAAAATAACGTTGCATGTTTGTCTCCTTTATTCTGCAGCAAAATTTATATGCTAATTTCAATATTTAAATTACACACATTCCACTATTGTTTAATATTTTTGTACAATATTTTTGTTTAATTTTACTAAATTGTATAGTATTAACTTTATCATTCCAAGAACCTCGGACAACATCAACTCCTTGCGGGCATCTAATTATATCACCGGGACGAAACAATATATCTCGATTACTTCGACGATATACTTTTCGACCAGGTTTCGCAATAATCTGAACTTTATTTAATAAATTTTTAGATATCAATTGTTGTTTCAATTCTGTTAAACTGCATTTCTTCTTATCTTGTCCAGATCGACGATTACGATTCCAAGCAAATGCTTTTTTAGGATGTTTAGAATTAACAATATAATATTTTCGATCTTCATGTCGCTGCACCCAATTACGAACATGTCGTCTATATTGTTTAAAATTAATAGTAACATCTTCATCCAACCATTGAGTATACTGTCTAAGCTCTTCAACAAAGCCATTCGAATCACATATCGCTATTACACTAGCGTCGTTTGCATGAGTCTTTTCTAAACCCCATTGCTTCCGAACAGCATCTGTAATATAACCATATGTATCTTGTGTTGGTATAATATCTTCATATTCAGCAAACATATGCTTCATACAAGAGTTCAATACACCAGCATCACGATACTTATTGACTGATCCTGATCTAGTAGGACATACTATTTTACAAGCGTGTACTTTCTTATGACATTCCGGACAAAGCAAAATTAAATTAAGCGGGTTGTCTGACCCACCATTTGATTTCCAAACTATATGATGAACATGGTTTACTGTATTAGCAACATATTTCTTACATATTTGACATTGGTAATTATCTCGATTTCTAACATATAGTTTAGTATTCTCGAAACCGTATTGTGTACCTTTTGCATATTGCCAATTACGAATATTCGGATTAATTATCTTATGCAAATCAAACTTATTATATTCAACATGTAACTTGCTTTGATCTACTGGTATTCTATCGAAAATCCAACCTAATAGATTACTATGTGAATTGATTAAATGCCAATGTGTCGGTTGAAACTTGTGCTTTGATCTGTTTTTCCAAATCGGGTGCTTAAATTTAGCAGTACCAAACTTGCGTTTATTATTCTTTCTATGATTGCCACGTCGATTATTTCGATACATTCGACGAGTATCCAAATTGTCTGTAACATCAGATGTTCTAGTTTCAACTTCGCCTGAAAACAACTTTATAACTTTGTTACTATATATCTTGTAAACACAATAACCGATATGCTTGTATCCAGGGTCTATTCCGACTCTGAACTCACAATCGATTGTTTTCAACTTATCAAACTTCTTGAATATTTGTACTAATATAGGTTGACCGGACTTGAGTCCGCCTTTTAAAACTTTGGCTTTGCCACGTTTTAATAATCATGTCACACTTGCGTGTTGGA
>Ga0190310_1000251_pt1 | contig 19081 bp, 22 predicted proteins | sample 48700778_MG_FD_165059 | JGI IMG/M metagenome (GOLD analysis project Ga0190310, IMG submission 165059) | Hydrothermal vent sediment bacterial communities from Southern Trench, Guaymas Basin, Mexico - 4870-07-7-8_MG | ecosystem: Environmental > Aquatic > Marine > Hydrothermal vents > Sediment ... | reverse complement strand
TTCAACTTCTTCTAATGCCTTTTCGAATTCTTCCCGCGATACTGGTTTAGCTGAATGGATTGCGAGATTTCTCAAAGTATTTATTTCATATAAAGTTCTTTCCTCCTTTTCATCAATTATTCCAGTTTCCTTTAGATATGGTATACAAGCTGAAAAATATGGTAATTTTAACCCTCTTTTTTCTTCTAAATGTTTTTTAGCTGCGATTTCAGCTGCTTGGACAAGGTATATTAATGCTGCTCCGAAATGTTCTTTTCGAGCTAGTTTTCTTGCTTCATTGAGACAGTATCTTATTGGATTTATACTGCCCATTTAATCACCCTTTTATAGATTTCCTCCAGCTTTCGAGTTCCCAGTTCCTTAAAGGCTTTGATATATTCTTCTTTGATCTTGGCAAGTTCAAAAATAGCTCCTACAGTGGATGTTGGCGGAAGAATGCCATTTTTATATAGTATGTATTTTGCAGCAAAACCTATGGCTGTAAGAACTTGAGGTTCGTAAATTAAACTGTTTATTTTGGCTGTTTCGAAAAGGATTCGTGAAGTTTCTAAAAGTTTTTCCGGTTTAAATGAAGATAGGTTAGGCACTTGAACCTTTCTTGTAAGCGGTATCCCTTTCTTAAATATTAAGTATAGGTTGAAGTCCATTGACTGCATTAAATTTCTCTTTTTTACAAAAGTTACATGCATTGATGAAAATGTTTTTTCAAGTGTTTCCCAGTTTTCATCAGCAACTATAAGTAAATCTATATCACTGGCTTGAGAAGCTAAAAGATCTGCAACAGAACCATAAAGGTAGATAGGATACTTCAACCTCATTGAATCAATTAAATTTGTAACTTTAAAATATTTAGTTAAGGAAGCAATGATTCGATCTAATGGTTTCGCTAAATATTTACCTCTTTTTAATCTAATAATCCAACCACGTTTAACCAGCCTTGATAAAGCAACCCTAACAATATCCTTACTCGAACTTAAAGTGTTAAAAGCATCACTAAGAGTAAATGGATACAAACCATACGTATCCCATAAAATCATGAATATTTTAGCTTCCCATTTCGGAACCCACATACAAAAATATATGAAACAATTTATTAATAAACATATTGTTTCAAAACCCCCTCCACACAAATAAATAAGAGTAATATTTTATACTCAAGGTCGAAGTTGACTCAAAATGTTAAGTTTTGTAACCGCACCATTTTAGTATTCCTAGAGCTATGACTTTTGTTGCTTCTATTACGTCGTTTACATTTACCCACTCATTTATTGCATGCATTTGTGTAATCGTACCAGGTCCAAATACGATGGTTGGTATTCCTTCCCACACAAGAATTCTCATGTCACTTGCACCTTCATGTCCCTTAACTACGGCTTCTCTACCTAGGCTTTCTTTGAAGGCTTCCTTAAATGTTTGAACTATTGGATGATTCGGATCTATTTCAGCTGGAGCTCCGCAGTATCCTTTAAACTGTACTTCTGGAGGATTATATCTAAGCCATGGATCAAACTTCGCTCTTTCTTTGATGAATTCGATGAACTCTCTTTGAGCGTCTTCTACTTTCTCATTTGGTAATATGCCCATTCTTCCCTTTATTATGCATATTTCTGGTGGGTTGCTTGGGAAAGTTCCAGATTGAAACACACCTACGAAGAGGCCGAGAGCTCCACGTGGATCCGGATACAGTGGATGTTTCTTTTCTCTAACTCTTATCTCATATAGTTCTTTTATTGCTTGAAATATTTTGTATCCTTGCTCTATTGGGCTTACATGCTCCCATATACGTGACATTGACGCTGATCTTCCGCGAACAAGGATTTCAAACCACATGCTGCCGGAAACGGCTGGCTGTATTTCCAAGTCGCTTGCTTCACAATTTATAGCTGCATCTGCACGATAACCCTTTAAAATGCAGGCCAGAGTTCCATTGCTAGTATTTTCCTCGTCTACAACATATTCGAGAATAACATCTCCCTTAAGCTCAATTCCTTGGTCTAAGATGAATTTTAGCGCCATTGTCATTGCCGCAAGACCGCTTTTCATGTCTGATGCTCCTCTACCATAAAGTTTACCGTTTTCTATTACTCCGCCAAATGGATCGTGTTTCCACGCTTCTCTCGGACCCGGGTCGCATACATCTACGTGTCCATTAAAAAGTAAAGATTTCCCTCCTCCACTACCTTTGTAAATTCCCACAACGTTCGGTCTACCTTCATAGCCGATTTTTATTTTCTCATAGTATGGGCTTTTCTTCAATTTGTCCACGTCTGGTTCAAACATATCGATTTTTAGCCCCATGGATTCCAGTTCGCTTGAGATAAATTCCTGAATATCTTTTTCTTGACCTGTCACACTTGGAAATCGTATTAATTTTCTTAAAAACTCTATTATCTCGTTTCTTCCTTTTTCAATTTCCTGTAAAAGATTTAGTTCAATCTCGTGCATAAGGTTGCCACACCTCTCCATTCATCCTATAAATTTGGCTAGTGAGAACTTACATTGCACGTTTCTAAGTACATTATAGTATTTTCGAACAATATAAACTCTGTTAGAAATTACGAAAATATTGGTTAAATCGAAGACCAAGAGTTTATGAAGAAGCAGCTAAATAAAACAGGGGAAAGATTGTGGATAAGTATTAGAATAGGATTAAAACCATAAACTCGTCCTTTCCGTCTAGGAGCTTAGCATCCCAATATAAGTGAAGCAATAAGGTACGTGAGAGATGGAACTACGCCTATCAACATCCATTTCCTGAAGTTTGCACTTCTAATTTCCAATATTTCTCTGAAAACATTTTTTCTTTGCTCCGCTTCAATTAAAAGGGCTTGAAATGAAAATTTTGTTCTCTGTTCTCTCTCAATTGAAACACCTGCAAGCAGCATGATTACTGGGGCCATTACCATGGCGAAAAAGAATGGAAAGAAAATGGCTAACATGCCTATGATGGATAATGGCATAGAAATGAAGCGGATAACTATGAAAACACTTATGGGCATGAAACTAATACCAGCGCCCGTAAGTAAACCGTTCATGCAAGCTTCATCCTTATGCTTTTCTAACACATTTAGTGTTTTTTCAAATTTACGGTTCAAACCAGAAACAATTAGCGAAAACGGGAGAAAACCGACCACTATAATTAAGAAATTATCCACTATATTGTAGATGTAATTATTTATGAAGAGAAATAGTAGAAGCGATTCGAAAGCTAAAATTAGCAGTATCCTTTTATTTTTTAAATGTTTGTAGCGTTCTAAGCTTAAATAAAAAATAGGTAAAACTAACATGAAAAAGGGGAGAACAATCAGGAAAAGGTAATCGGAAGAATTCATTAAGCCAACCCTCTTTAAACATGTACATACCGACCTAAATAGTATCTTAAGCTTAATTTTAACTTTATGGATAAAAAGAACATATGAATAAAGAGGCTTACAAAAATAAAGACCTAGCTTTATTACCGAAATGTTTCACTTCAAGGCACACATTCCCTAGTTATAGTTTTATTTCATTGATTTCCTCTAGGGTGTCCAAGCTGCTCATTTTTATTTTCTTATCTGAAATCGTGTAAAGTATGTTACCGATGTATAGGGCTCGTTTCACCATGTAAGGCGAATACCAGTAGTAAATCGTTGAGATGGTTTCGTTTTCTATGTGAGTGATTTTTCCTCTCAATACAATTCCTTCCTCTAAAGATATGTTAAATACGTAAACTCCTTGCCATGTGTATTCGCCGTGAACATAGGGCGGCACTCCTTCAGGATACTCTTCCTCGTCAATTTCCGCTACCAAAACTGGTATAACAAGTAGGTTTCTGTTCTTGTCAAATAGTAGTGCTTTATGATCGTATAGAACTGGTGTCTCCGTGCCTCTATCACCTATTACATATTTTGAGATTTCCTTTGGGTCTTTAACGTCGCTTACATCGAAAAGCGATATTTTTACTCCTTGATACCATGCGAAGTCTCCTTCCTCTGCCTCCACAGTTTCTTTCCCTATGCCAATTATGTGGTTTTCATCGTATGGGTGCAAGTAGTCTGAATACCCACTTATTTTAAGTTTGCCTAGTATTTTGGGGTTTGTTGGGTCTTCTAAATCTACTACGAAGAATGGGTCAACCTTTTTGAAGGTTACCAGGTAGCATCTGTTTCCCATGAATCTAGCTGAATAAATGGTTTCTCCTGGGGCAATGTTTTCTATTTTACCTACGATGCTCATATTCATGTTTAGTATGTAAATGTGGTTTGCAGATGTTGCTTCTTCTATTATTCTTGCAACGTGGCCTGTTGTGGTTGCTATTCTAAAGTATCCTCTATACTCGTCCATAGAAAACTGGTTAAGAACTCTACCTGGAACTTGACCTGAAGCTTCATATTTTATTTTGCTGCCTTCTATGTGAACTCTATGAATAATTGTAGTTGACGCTCCTATTTTACTCCACTTTGGAACAGCCAAGTAAATATTATTTAATGAGACGTACATGCAGCTTGTTACTCCCATTAAAATGGTTTCATATGTTGGCTTTTCATGATCGTTTTGCACGTTTATTGCCATGATAATGGTGTATGTGTAATAGTGGTCTGAAACATCAGAGTAATATATATTGTTAGCTGAAACCGTCTCTTCATGGCCATTCACAGATATTTTTGGAAGAATAACCTCTATTTTGCCTTCTTCCATTATTTTAATTGCTGGACTATTTACTATAACGTAAACGTAATCGTTAATCATTCTCGAATCAAAATACCATCCACTAAGGGTAATGTTTCTCGTTAGAACCGGTTTTTCTCTGTCTGAAATATTGTAGATTTTGATAGAGACTTGTTGGGTGAAGGAACTATAAACTTCGTAGAAGGGGTGAAAAGAGCTTTCAAAGACTATAAGTTTATCTTTATTTACATAGATACCTGTTACCGTTCCATTTAATTCTATTTTAGAAAGGATGCACGCATTTTCGGGTGGATATGCTTTAACTATTGTGACGTTTTCACCTGAAGCTACATAAATATATTTGCCGTCTGTTTTCACAATGTCTGCTTCATCCACCCCTTCAACTTGAACATTAGTTTTAGAATACTCAACAGTTGTAGGTGAGGTTTCTAATCTCTCTTCAAATACCGCTACAGGTGTCCCCTTATAACCATAAGCAGCATAGTAGGGTTTCCTTAAATTTTCTTTTACGAACTTTTTCAACTCTGCATATGAAGAAAACTTTTTTAGCTGGGTTCCTTGACCTCCTAGTTGTCTGCATTGAAATGTAATGATAATGCTAGCCGCACTTACAATCGCTATGAAAAGAAAAACGTAAATTGTAGTTCTTTTCATGTTTCCCACCTAAATAAATTTCCATATTTAAGAGTTTAATACTATGGTTTGAAACATGTCGTTCTAAAAATAGAACAACGCTGTAACTTCTATGTTCACCATTTTAGAACACCTTTCCAACATGATAAAAAGCACTTTAATTCGATGAAGCAGTGAATGAAAGAATAACGAAGGGCATTTTACGCTAGTTTCCCTAACCATAGTATACATTACCTCTAATCTACATTCATGCATCTAACATATATAGAATACTAGAAAGCCAAGAGATTAAAATAAGGAAGTTAGGCTCTGTGAAGTTAAATTTTCCAGTTACATATGTCATCGGCGCAGATTACCCCTGAAATTACAACGGCTTCAATCCCACCGCCTGGAAACGTTGAAGCCCCCACAAGATATAGCCCCTTTATAGGTGTTTTAAAATACGGTCTTTTAACTCCAATAGATTGGTCGAAGGCATATATTGCTCCTTCCGGCATATATGTGTATCTTTCAAATGTTTTCGGTGTTGCTGCATCTTGAACAACGATATTTTTGCTTAGATTTGGAATTATTTTCTCTGCTTTTTTAATTAACCTATCTGCATACTCTTTCTTCTTTTTCACATATTCTTCTGTTCCTCTTCTCGGAAAATCATGATATTTTGCAAACGTTAATATTGTTACACTTGCCTTACCTTTTGGCGCTAAACTCGGGTCAGCATTTGAATTAATAACGATTCCATATCCTTCATCTAAATTCTTAATGAGAGTTGGATAGCTAGATAAATCCATATTCAGTCCTAGGAAAACCATGAAGCACGATGGAGACATCTTTAAACTTTTTATATAGTTAACAAAATTTTCATCTAAGTTCTCTTCTCCGACGAGATTTAGAAAAGTGGTTTTTGCATTCACGTTAGATACAACTATAGGACTTTTAAAAACCTTGTTTCCAACCTTTACACCGTAAACTTTACCATCTTTTATTAAGATTTTATCAACTTTATGTTTAAGTAAAACCTTTCCGCCATTTTCTTCAATGAAATTCACTAGTGCATCAGTGAAGTTTTGAGCCCCACCCTTCGGAAAATATCCGCCGTAAATGTAGTAGCCTAAAATCCACAAGGCGTTACTTGCAGGTGTTTCCTCCGGTTTTGTACCAATATACCCGATAAGAGCACATAGCAATTCTTTAAGATCTTCGTTTCTAAAATATTCGTCAAGTTTTTGCTTATATGTTTTCTTCATCCAGTCATAAAAGTGAGGATATTCCTTCGGGTAATCTAAAAGCTTTTTCGCTCCTAAAACTTTGGCGATCAAATAATCGGGTAGGGGAACTCCGTAAACCAAATCTTTATAACATTCATTATAAGCTTCCTCAACATCTTTAAAGAAAGCATGGATATTCTTTTCTTCTTCTGGGAAAAGCCTAGAAAGTAGCTTTGCATAGTCTTTCAAGCCGTCTGGTACATCTATTTCTCTGCCTTTGAAAACGTATCTTTCAACATTTCTCACAAAGAAATCTTCCTTTTTCAGCCCTAATTCATTTAGAAGATAGGTTACAGGTCCTTTCTCCCACAGTCCACTTACACTCTCCACGCCAGCATTAAAAACAAATTCTTTCCTCTTAAAGGATGAACAGTATCCTCCAGCCTGATAATGGTGCTCTAACACCAAGACCTTGTATCCTCTCTTCGAAAGCAAAGCACCACATGTCAAACCACCGATACCAGACCCAACAATTATCACATCGTACTCGTTCTCCTCCCTGCTCCTCGCTAAGTCAATGCTAATTTTCCAATCATATTTTTTGAACTCTTTTAAAGCAAAGTAAGCTGGAGCTTTCAACGGGAAAAATATTGAAAACACGATGCCAAAAGCGATAAGCGTGTTTGATAACATTCTTGCTAGTAGACTTTCCGAAAAGAAAAGCACTATGGCGTTTGTTAGAAAAATACAGTTCCAAACAACCGTGATTATGTTGTTGATGGCTAGAAATTTTTCATCCTTCCAGTATATCTCTGGATAGTCCCTTTTCGAAACTTGTAAAGTATAGGGCTGTTTAACAATTAAGGAACATAAAGCCATGAGAAACAAAACAAAGAAACCTAAAAAACTACTATTCTCAATAAACATTCTCACATTTAAAAGAAAAGTACCTAGCGTAGCTATGGAAAAATAAGTGAAAGAAAATAAATCCATCAAATTAACATCTCTTCGACCTACTTGAGGAACTATAAGAACCAAAGAAAAAATGAATGATACGAAAACACCGAAAGAAAACCCCATACCACAGAGTACCCAGTAAATTACCCACGGAACAAAAGAAACCATAATATACATCATTCCAGGCATACTTCCACCATTCACTTTATCCCCTTTCATCATACCTTCTCTCCAAACCCTACAACACCACAACAAAACCAAAGCACAACAAACATCTCTTAAAATACAATCAAAAACCCAAAATATTTTAAATTTATTTGTTGTAGCAAATGTTGTAACGTAAATTTTATGTAAGTAGTAGACGGATTTACGTGTGAAAATATGGTGTGGGATGTGGAGGGAAGTGTGGACCGTACTCTTCGTTATATGTTTAATTTTAAGCGGTACTACGAGCAATGTTGCTGCAACAGCTCAAACAATGCAAATATTTCACACATTCAATGTAACATTGGGAGAAAACGGGTTAAACATCGAAGTTACTCCAGGTTCCCTCATAGATTTCAACGTAACAAATCTAAATACGAGCTATGCTATTGGTGACCTTAACGCCACTGTTCTTAATGCCTCAGACATAGAAGTATTTAATGAAACCTTAATGGAAACATTTAACAATGATACTCTTGCTGAAATCGAAGAAAATATGTTAAATGCAATTGCAAGCGACAGGTATGTTCAAGCCGGACTAAGAAACCTAATGATAGAAAACGATACATACAGTTCCTTTACGCTACAATACTTTCTGGCAAACAATGAAAGTAGAGTTGTCGTCGTAACAGTAGGAATATTAAACAACGATACATCGTACTACTCGCATTTAATGACATTCCTATACTACAGCAGTATCCATGTAAATGTATCTTATTGGTTTGGAGATACAATAATATTCAACTTCACCCATAGCTTAGCAGAACACTACGTTTACATAGCACAAGTATTACAATACGCCGTAAACAACATATATAGGGTTAATAGTACATTGGAAGCACAGTACCTCACAGCCGCTTACGAAACCTTAGCTCAAATATGCTACGACATACACAACCTAATAAAAACAACATACAACGAATACAACCTACCAATAAAAGAAGCAACAATACTAGCAATAGACCCATTGACAACAGGTGAAATATTTGCGTTTATAATAGGCCTACTAATTTTGGTTTTCTATAGTCTGCCGATGTCCTATGCTATTGCATCCGAGGCTCTCGGTATAGCTGCGCAGGCATGGTTCCTATGGAAACTCGACGTAATAACGTTAGCTTCAACATGGCAAGACTATACACAAGGTAGAGCAAGCATACTAGACGTGGTGTGGGCCATCGCCGCCTTAATTTGGGACATAGTAAACTATGTTATAGGACGTCTTAAGTGGTGGAAAGCGTTAGCTGTTAAGATATCGTTTTTCTCTCAGTACAGTGCTGGAGGAATTGCAGCTTGGATAACTCTTATAGCTGGTGCAGCCTTCCTCTTAGCGAAACTTGTCATAGACTGGATAGACTAAAACATAAATTAACTATTTATATTTTCTTTTATTTTGTTGGGGTGGTCTTGGTGAATTATAAATTGACGTTTTGGACTTGGAGAAGAATAAAAATCCTCATGGTAACCCTTATCATATTTGGCATATTTTCTTATGTCATAGTTAATCTATTTTTCCCATCGTTTTTCTATGAACATCTTGCATTCAGCGTATTCCTTCTTTTCGCCCCTATTATAGCGTGTATATGGTTGTTCTTCTTTACTGGTGATCCGGAGAAAGCTCCTAGTCGTATGGTAAAAGTGCTTCGGAAAGCTGGTTTTAATGTTTCTGAAGAAGAGGAAGAGGAGCTTAAAAAGCATGGTAACGATTATAATAGGTTTTTTGTTCCTGCTGTTCTTGTTTATACTTTTGTTTGGATGATTCACATTTATTATCTGGAGTCTATAGATTTCTATTTTTTAGGTGAGCCTATACGTGAAGGTATACATGCGTATGGGTTCATAACATACATGTTCCCATTACTATTCATATCCGCGTTCATATACTGGTATATGTGGAGAAAGTATCCGGCTGCTAGACGTTTAGAAAAACTTTTTGGTGAATGGCAAGAGGAGAATTTTGAGGAATATAAAAGGCTTATCAAGGAAGTTTTCGAAGAAGAAAAGAGAAAAAGGGAAGACAATAAAAGTAATAGTAGACATATAACTTACTAATTATTCTATAGCTTCCTCACGTCCTACAACCTTGTTAGTGAACGTGCTAACATAGCTCTATATGCGTGGTTTATATGGAGATTTAGTGTAGTAATATTGGCGATAGATCTATTAACAAGGGATGAATGGTGGTCATTTATATGTGGTTTAGCGTTGCTTGCCCTATTTACTATGTGTGGAATAATGTTTTGGAGTGAGGCAACGCTCTTTTGCGCAGCGATGGAAATTTACCAGAAATGGGGCATCAAACTGCCAATGTTATATGCGAAGGTGATGGAGGGAACTGCAAGTTTCTGGGAGTTGGTGGTAAGTGTTCTATCTCTTCTTTGGGATTTAGCGTGGGCAATCATAAAACGCCTCCCATGGTGGCAACAAGCAATAGCGAAACTCAACATCGTACGTGCGCTTGGTGGACCGCAAGCATTCACAACCCTACTTGGCATTATAGTTGGATTAGGCTGGCTTATTGCAAAACTCGTGATTGATTGGCGTGACTAAGAAAACATAAGTAACATTAATTATTTTATTTTTGAGGTGGTTTTAGTGGCTTACAAATCGATACGTAGGTATTTAAGTGGTGTTAGGAGGAGCTGGACGAGAAGAGGTCTGCTCGTCCCCATTACTTACATTTTCTTCGGCGCCTTCATGTTAGTACTTGGCTTTCTGCCTATATTTGGAGAGGGACTAACATTCTTAACGATACTTCTAGGTGGTGGTGGTTTGACTCTCTGCTTTGGCGGCGCTATAATGTTGCTTGTTGCTGGGGATAATGTTGAGTGGATTTCTAAGTTCTATTTTGATCTTGCTTTGAAAGCTGGTTACAAAGCTTCGGATGAAGAAGTTGAGGGTTTAAAGAAGTCTGCTTGGAGGTTTTTTCAGCTTACGGCAATTATAGTTCCCGTTTACTCTTTCTTCTACGTGTATGGAATTTATATTCTTTTTTCCCATGGACTTATTACTAGTGATGATATACCCTCTTTTGCATTTGGCCTCTGGACAATACTTCTCATACTCTTCCCCATTAATATACATTTGAATAAGAGGTATGGTTGTGACCGCTTGGTTCAAGTTGCCAATGAATATGCTATGAAACATGAAGAAGAAAATGAAATTTAATATCTATGGATTTAACCTTAGCTTGCTATAGACCAATTAACGCAAGGGGAATGGTTTTCATTCCTCATAGGTTTGGCGCTTCTCATCTTTTATGGTATACCTGTTGGAATAGCACTAAGTGGCTTCAATAGCATAGTTGCGGCAATAGCGATGACTTGTGGTTGGAATGGAAAATAAAGCTGATAAGCTTAGCTATAGGATTTGCGCAAGGAACCGTGAGCACACTTGACATGGTGTATTACATTTTGTATTTCATTTGGGATTTGACGTGACAATTATAACCCGTTTTCCATGATGGCAACGGTGGTCAGCATGGAGTTCGTTTGTAGCAGGGTTTGGAGAGCCACAAGGAGCTACAGCTGTTTTAGCTCTTGGATGGGGACTATTCTGGCTCTTACTAAAACTATACATCGATTACATGGACTGAACAGAGAGTAAAACTCAACATCAAATTTTTTATTTTATTGGGAGGTGTTTCTCATGGCATTAAGGTATAAAATAGGTTTATAATGGGTCATACAATAAAACATTTCCTAACCGTTTTGATGTATACTCTGTTAGGTGTTACTCTTTTTATCTCTATTTTAACTTGGTGATTCCTTCATTTCAAGCTATGTATCCAGTAACAGCAGCTAGCTCGGTTATATTGATTTTTGCAGGAAGTTTCTTATTATTGCTGTTTACTACTCAAGAGATTAACCCTATTTTAGATAAACTTCTAAAAGCTGGTTGTAAAATTACAATTGATGGTGTGGAACAGATTAGGAAATATTCTTATGAATTATCTTGGCTTACAACTATCGTAACTATTGTTTACTACGCGTTTCATACATGTATGGTTTATAATGTTGGTATGGAGTATTCTTGATTAATTAGATGAGGTAGTGCACAAATGGGAGATGAAGATATTCCTCTAATGGGAGGTAAAGATGTTCCTCTGCGACTTCAATTTAAAGCAGTGTTGAGGTTTGCGGTTAGTGATTCAGCTGGTTTTCTTAGTGTTATCGGGGCCTTAGTTTCATGTATCTTATCATTTTTCTTTAAATTTTCTCCCTATAGAAACATATACGTATCTCTTATGTTTCTTTTTCTGTTTCTTCAGTATCTCTTTTTATTCTACTTCCTTTTTCTTTATTGGTGCTACGGCTTACATACTTCGAAAATTGATGTTTTCACTTATGTTTTTGGTGAGGGTGCTAAGGAAGAAGTTATGGAAATTTACCGTAGAGAAATATCCGATAAAGGTAAGGAAAAAATTGTGAGTTTTTGTAAAAAGTTTACTGTGATGTTGGCCATTCTAACTCCCCTATTCGAATTTTTAATTGTACCTAGATTTTACCCAGAGCTTGTGACCTCAGTGGAGGAAAGTAGTATCCCTATACTTTATGCTTTAATCACATTATGTTTAACGTTTTCACCTCTACTTATCCTCCTATGTCTAAGTTTCCCCTTAGAAAGCTACCTAAAGGCCTATAATGAGTGGGCACAAAGTAGAGGAATGGAGTATTTAAAACGCAGGGGTATAAAACCGACTTCACGAACACTAGAGATCATAGCGTTGATTATAGTAGTCCTACTAATCGGGTTGACAGGAATCATATTACTAGTTATTTAAAACCTTAACTTCGAACGTAAACCAGTTTCATTAATTAATATATACTGCAAAGCGTAGCATTGGTTGTAAACCCGCTAACGTTCTTTGAGGCATGTCAATTTATAAGGGATCTTTTAATTCTATTCTTTTTCAGCATACCATTGTTTTACGGTTTGGCAACCGTCGGGAAAATTGTTAGCTTGGTTATACAAAGCCTTTTTGTATGGTTCCCACAAATACTATCATTAGCGAACGTATATCGGCTCTACATGCAGGGGAGGGCAAGCTTCTTAGATGTAGTGTGGTGTACTGCCGCCCTCATCTGGAACATAGTAAAATACGTCCTAGGATGCCTACACTGGTGGGAAAGAATACCTATTCTGGCATCAATTTCCGCTAAGTATGGCGCGGGTGGACTTGCAGCTTGGATAACCTTTGTAAGCGGTATAACACTTCTATTAATAAAACTTGGAATCGACATATACGACTAAAGATAATCCATAAAATTTATTCCTTCTATTTTATTTTGTTGGAGGTGGCTCGATGTCTTTTAAATTAACGTTTTGGACTCGGAGAAGAATAAAAATCCTCATGGTAACCCTTATCATATTTGGCATATTCTCTCATCTCATAGTTAATCTATTTTTCCCATCGTTTTTCCATGAACATCTTGCATTCAGCGTCCTACTACTCTTCGCACCTTTCCTCGCAGATATATGGTTGTTTTTCTTTACTGGTGAACCTGAGATTGCTGATTGGCAGATTAGAGTACTTTGGAAGCTTGGCTATAATGTTTCTGAGGAGGAAAAAGAAGAGGTAATAAAAAGTCATAATGATTATAATAGGTTTTTTGTTCCTGCTGTTCTTGTTTATACTTTTGTTTGGATGATTCACATTTATTATCTGGAGTCTATAGATTTCTATTTTTTAGGTGAGCCTATACGTGAAGGTATACATGCGTATGGGTTCATAACATACATGTTCCCATTACTATTCATATCCGCGTTCATATACTGGTATACGTGGCGGAAATATCCTGCCTCTAAACGTGTAGATAAACTTTTAGGTAAAATAAAACAGGAGAATGAAGAAGCGTATAGGAGAGCTGTGAGTGAAGTTTTTCATGAAATAAAGCAGAAGAACTAAAAAAGAAAACAGCAACTCGTATATGAACCAAGGTATTATTAATACGATATGAGAAGGGTTGTAACTTGGATAACCTTTGTAAGCGGTATAACACTTCTATTAATAAAACTTGGAATCGACATATACGACTAAAGATAATCCATAAAATTTATTCCTTCTATTTTATTTTGTGGGGTGGGTGAGCGTTGTCTAAGTTAAGTTCTTGGAATCTTAGGAGAATGAGGATAATCTCTGCTACATACATTTTATTTGGTGCAATCTGGATTTTCTTTTTCATAGCTATACCCTTCATAGCCGTACCCTTAGTCCCGTTCGTGGAAAAACATCTTTTGTTTTATGGCTTATTCGGTGCATTTTTTGTTTTGGCAGGTACATTTTTGTTTTTCTTTGCTGGTGATCCTGATAATCTTGATGAGTTTGTGGGGCTTGTTTTAAGGGCTGGCTATGTTGTTTCTGAGGAGGAGAGGGAGAGGTGGAGGAGGAGCCGTGAGGATTGGAATAGGGTTTTCACGGTTGCAGTAACTGTTTTTACAGTTTTTTCCTTGGCTCACACCTATTTTGTTGATTCTTTACGGTTGGTTCCAGCTGATGCTGCCCATGTTTACGGATTTGTAACGTATATGTTTCCTATGCTTCTCATAATAGTTCTTGTTTATTGGCATTTGAAGAGGAAGTATCCTGATGTAAACCGTTTGGTTGAAATTGCTGTAAAACAGAGGAGAAAGGAAAGAGAGGAGAGAAAAAGAAGTTAGAGAATTTATAAGCTTGTTGGTAAATGATAGGTTGTAGGTATTTCAAGGAGGTACCGGGGATGTTTGAGGGTAGAGGTCTTTGTTTAAGGTTGTGGGTTTTAGTGGCTTCGGGTATTTTTCATAGGAATCTTCCCCTACGTTGTTCCAAGTTTTAGGGATCTTCTTAAAATGGTTTTTACACCTTATGTGTTTGATCTTCTGATTTGCCCATTTCTTCTAGGTTTAGCTTTATACTCTGTTTACTCGTGGCTTATTAAGGAGAAGGATTACGTTTTCCTCAGATTTTTGTTCATTTTCCTTTTGATTTTCTGCATAGAGGGCTATGGTCTTCACTGGGCTGCAAACACCCTAAACTCCGCTATCAGTAGCATAGTAGGTGTAGGTGAGGGACTTAAAACATATGTTTACTTCTTAGATGAACATTTGGGGCATTGGCTAATTTTTTATAGCCTATATGGAATCCTTACATATTTCCTTTTTGTTTCCATCTTCTACGATAGAGATGAGGAAGTCAGGGGGCTTTGGCTCATTCACCAATTTACTGCCTTTATGTTCGGCTTCTGCTTATTTGCATCCGCCATGGAAGGTCAAATAGCCCACGGGGTAATAATCACCGGGCTAATACTGGTCATAGTTCCCATAGTTTTTTTGAGGAAAAGTTTTAGAGAAGTTTTTAGGAGAAGGGCCTTGATAAGCTTCATGTTCACAGCAGGCCTATCAATATCAACGTTTACATTAATATACTGGATGTTATTCCAAGGTTTCCCGCAGCCATCAGAATGGATAAACCTAATATTAAACTTAACCTCCCATCTTTAACCTATAATAGGTTCTCTACTAGGGAATTGTATGTCTATAGAAGGTAAGTTTTAAATTTCCTTAGAATTGTGTGGTTGTGGAGGGTGTTATTTGAAGGCAGCTGTTTTATACGGTGTAGAGGATGTTCGCGTTTGTGACGTTGATAAGCCTAGAGCTAGCCGTGGAGAGGTTGTTGTGAAGATTAAAAGTGCTGCTATATGTGGAACTGATTTGCATTATTATCGTGGGGATGCAATTCCGGGAAAGCTACCTATAATTTTGGGTCATGAGTTTAGTGGAGTTGTTGTTGAAGTTGGTGAAAATGTGAAAAATGTTTCTAAGGGAGATAGAGTGGTAGGTCCTCCCTCTATAAGCTGCGGTGAATGTTATTATTGCCGTGAGGGTAGAGAGCAGCTTTGCTTGAACAGAGTTGGCTTGGGTGTTCATATTGATGGTTGTTTGGCTGAATATGTGAAAATACCTAGGGCTGATAGAGCTTTATGCAAGTTGCCGGATGATATTTCTTTTGAGGAAGGTTGCCTTATAGGAGATGTTATGTTAACTGGTTTTCATGCAGCTGAGAAAGTTAGTCCTGGAGATGTTGTTGCTGTTTTCGGCACCGGACCAATAGGTTTTTCTTCGATGCTTTTCGCTAAGGTTAAGGGTGCAGGTAAAGTTATTTGTGTAGGTAGGAGAGATGTTGCGTTAAATTTTGCTAGGGAAAAGCTGAGAGTAGATGCTACTGTAAATGTTAAGCGGGAAAACGTAGTTGAAAAAATCAAGGATTTAACCGATGGTCTTGGTGTTGATGTTGCTATAGATGCTGCTGGTGCTCAATTCACATTGAAAAGTGCTATAGACTGTTTGAAGAGAGGAGGTAAACTTGTTGTTCTCGCTTTGTTTGTTGAACCCCCCTCGCTTGATATGATAAAAGTGACTATGAACGAGTTAGAGATTTACGGTGTTCTTTGTCCAGCTAATGTTAACAAAATTCAACAGGTTATAGAAATTTTAAGGTCCAAAAAGTTAGATGTCGGATCTTTTATTACTCATAGGTTAAGTCTCGATGATGCTCCGAGGGGTTTTGAGATATTAGATAGGAGAATAGATAACCCTGTTAAAGTTGTTGTAAAACCGTAACTGGGCAGTTACTTTATGTTTCTTCTTTCATTTTACGTTTAAGATGTCTTAGAAATTTTTTTAATGCAAAATCTGTTAACAGAACAGGGTTGTGGCCTAAGCTTTTAGCTATGTTAGAAAATTCCTCCCAAATTTCTTTTTTAATCTTTATTTCGGGCATTCAATCACGTCTCCGCAGTTTAGGTAATCTTAGTCTTCTTGCACTCCATTTATTCTTACATTTTAACATTTTGCCATTTAAGTTTAAAGCTACTTTGATTACTATGTTGTGTTGATTTTAGAATCTCTTAGAACAAAAACACATAAATATGTGAATTCACATGTTTATGTTATGCCAAACATCACACTTTCCATACCTGAAGAACTTTACAGAAAAATGAAAAAATATTCTGAGGTACGTTGGAGCGAAGTGGCTAGAAAAGCAATAATAGAGTATCTTAGAAAGTTAGAAGGGGAGTTTAAAACGTCAACTGAAGAGTTACTTGAAGAGTTAGGTAAAGACGTTGTTAAGGAACTTTCTGAAATAAGTTTTGAAAGAGCCGTTGAATGGTATAAGAAGATGAGGGAAGCTGAATGGAGAAGATCCTCCATGACACAAGCAGCTTAATTGAAAACTATAAATTAAATATTAAGGAGATAAAGGCTTTTACAACAATTTTAAATGTTATTGAGTTCCCGAAGGCTTTGGAAATTTCTAAGTTAGAAGTCCTTTACCCCACTCATTCTGATTATAAATTAGCCATTAAATTAGCGATAAGTTTACTTAAAATTGGCAAACCAATACCTGCTGTGGATATTATTATTGCTGCTATAGCCCTTAATAACAAGCTAACGCTAAGGACAAAAGACAAACATTTTTTAGTTATTAAGGATATAAAACCGGAATTTAAAGTAGAAATTGTTAAGTGAACTATCGGCAATCTATTTATGTAATTATGAAGTAACTATTAGATAACTTATCATGGGTGGAGTGATTAAACGTGACCGAAGGGGAAAACCTAGTTAAGGTAGAAATTTCTGAAAGAACATATAGTAGGGCTAAAGAGTTTTTTGAACAGCATAAAAATGAATTAGAACGTATAGGCATTAATGACATTTCAAAACTCATTGAAGAAGCATTAGCATACTTTATTGAGGGACATAAAGAACCCATAATAACCTGAGGGGAAAAGTATGGCTAAGGTTGCTATTTCAAAGCTTGAACCTCCAGTTGACGAAGATAAAGTTTATGAAGCTGTGAAAAACGCTGTTGATTTACTTGGTGGAATTGAAAAATTTGTTAGACCTGGTGAAAAAGTTCTTATAAAGCCAAACTTAGTTAGACCTGCACCTCCACCAACTACAACCGACCGCCGCGTAATTAGAGCAGTAGCATTGCTTGTCAAGGAAGTTGGCGGAAAACCCATTATAGGTGAAGGAACAGCTGCAATGACACTTTTATGGAGGGAGGAAATGGATAGTGATGACGTACTTTTCTTAACAGGTATGTATAAGATTGCTGAAGAAGTTGGTGGTGAAGTTGTTCCATTTGATAAGGAAGGAAAATTCTACGGCAGAATCGTAGATGTCCCAGGGGGTGTTGTTCTCAGAAAGGCAAATATCGCTGAAATAGCTCTGGAAGTTGATAAAATAATTCCCGTTCCGGTTATGAAGTGCAGCATGGAAGGTGGCGGTGTCACGCTTTGCATAAAGGATTTACATGCTCTCGTGGATCCTTATACTGATCGTCTTAAGTTTCATAGGTCGGATCTCTGGCAAAAACTGGTAGATATTGTAAAGGTTGTAAGAGATAAAATTAAGCTTTGTGTTATTGATGGAATTAAAGCTATGGAAGGTGATGGTCCAATTTACGGCGACCCAGTTGATATGAATGTTATTTTAGCGGGTGACGACCCGGTTGCAACCGACGCTATTGGTTCTCTCGTTATGGGGTTTGATGATCCTCTCAGGGAAATTGGACCTATAGCTATTGCTCATGCTGATGGCTTAGGTATAGGTGACCCAAGCAAGATAGAAGTTGTTGGAGCAAAAATTGAAGATGTTAGAAAGAAATTGAAAAAGGCTTCCTGTGAAATTTTGGCTGGAATATTTCCAAACATCGTTTTTATCGAGGGTGGGTGTTGTAGAGCTTGTAAAGCATGGATAAAATTCACCCTATATGCTTTGAAGGGAGAAGGCGTCTTGGACAAGGAGGTCCCTAAGAGAGTTGGAAAACTTGTTTTTATCGCTGGGGTAGATCCTTCGCTTCCAGAAGACCCAAAAGAACTATTAAAAATAGGGTTACCTATTGTTTTTGGAGACTGCGCCTTGTATTCAACTAAAAGTACAATATTCTGGCAGCTAAGAGAAAAAGCTGTATATATTCCAGGTTGCCCGCCCTTCGCAGTTGGAAATCAAGCACGTTTGATAAAGAAAGCCATGGGACTACCAATAACAAAAAGAGAAGCATGGGGCTTTCTACCAACCTACACTCACTAAAAACATCATAACTACTTTTTAAATGTCATAGGTTTTTAATTACTTAAAAAAGACTTGGAAACATATTTTCTTGGAGTTTTGAGAGTAGTAATTTATTTATTTGGTAGGACTTGATTTTAATAGTAGGATAAGTTGGTGGTTATATGGCTGTAATAGTTAAGGTCACTAGAAGAGGACAAACCACAATTCCTAAAAATTACAGAGAGAAATTAAATATTAAGGAGGGGATGAACTTTTAGTTGAGATAAAGGGAAATATGATAATTTTTACTCCTATTCCAAAGTTAGATACATTGGCTGGTGCGGATGCTGAATATGGCGATGTAAAAGATGTAAAAG
>Ga0190310_1000248_pt1 | contig 19142 bp, 15 predicted proteins | sample 48700778_MG_FD_165059 | JGI IMG/M metagenome (GOLD analysis project Ga0190310, IMG submission 165059) | Hydrothermal vent sediment bacterial communities from Southern Trench, Guaymas Basin, Mexico - 4870-07-7-8_MG | ecosystem: Environmental > Aquatic > Marine > Hydrothermal vents > Sediment ... | reverse complement strand
CATAAATATGAAATTTAATATTTTTAATAGATTTTCCAGAGAGAACAAGAGAAATTTTAATATTTTCATAAACTGTTAATTCTGGAAAAAGTTTATAATCCTGAAATATAATTCCCCAACTTTGTCTAAATGAACTGAATTCTTTTGTTTTTAGTTTTGAATAAGGCATATTTTCATAAAAAATCTCTCCTGAAGTAGGCTTTTCTTCTCTATAAATAAGTTTAAGTAAAGTTGTTTTGCCTGCTCCAGTAGGACCAGTAAGAATTATAAAATCTCCTTTTTGAATTTCTAAATTAATATTAATTAAAGCCTTAAAATAGGGAGGATAAATTTTGCTTACATTTTGAAAAACTAATAAAGCCATTGAAAAATTATTATAATTAAAAAAATTATTTTAACAAATTTTTTGACATTTAATAACTTTTTTGGTATATTTAAAAAAATTTAAAACCAGGCTTTCTATGCTAAGATTTCTAAGAAAAGGAGTAACTTCTTTATATGTTAAAATTTTTCTTGCACTAATTGTTATTGTTTTTGTATTTTGGGGAATAGGTAGTTTTACTTCTGGAAGAAAAAATCTTATAGCTAAAGTTAATGGTATTCCTATTACTTTAAAAGAATTCAGAGAATATTATAATTTCCAGGTTTCCCGATTAAAACAAACTTTTGGAGAAATTTCAACCGAAGATTTAGCGAAACTTAGGTTAAAAGAACAAATTTTAGAAGAATTAATCAGATTAAAACTTCTTGAAGCAGAAGCAAAAAAACTAAAAATTGAAATAACTCCTGTAGAGATTAATTATGCTATTTCTCAAATATCCTCTTTTCAAGAAAATGGAAAATTTAACTTAAAAAAATATCAATACATTCTAAGAGAACTTGGTATTTCTCCAACATTTTTTGAAAAGCTTATTAAATCAGATTTGATTTATCAAAGATTAAAACTTCTTCTTACTGCTCCTATTTTAATTTCAAAAGAAGAAATAGAAGAATATCTCAGATATAATAAACAAACTTTAGAAATTTTAGAAGCCGAACTTCCTTTAAAAGTATGTAGTCAAAAAATAATTTTTAATGAAAAAGATCTTGAAAATTATTATCTTGCTCATAGAGATCTTTATAAAGAGGAAGAAAAAGTTAAGATAGCATATTTTTTTATTCCTTATCAAGGAAAGGTAAGAGTTACAGAAGAAGAAATCAAAGAGTATTATGAAAAAAATATAGATAGATTCAGAAAACCTTTGAAAGTGAAGTTAAAAAGAATATTTATTCCTGGGATTGAACCAAAAGCCTTTGAAAAAGCACAAATTATTAAATCTAAATTAAAATCTCTTTCAGATTTTTCTAAATATGGAACACCAAAAAGTGATTGGTTTGAAGAATCAGCTCTTCCAGAAATAATTAGAAATATTGTTAAAGTATCTCATCCAGGGGATATTATAGGACCTATTAAGATCCCCTCAGGATTTTTGATCTTAGGAGTTGAAAAAATCCAACCAGAAAGGATTTTAACATTAGCTGAGGTAAGATCAGAAATTTATAAATTTTTAAGAAAGGAAAAAATAGTAAGAAGAGCAAAAGAAAAAGCTAACAAAATTTATACAGAAATAGTTAAGGAAAATGGTTTAAGTATTTGGGCTAAAAAAAATAAAGTTTCTTTAAAAGAAACTAATTGGTTAAATAAAAGAGAATTGAGTGAAAAATTTAATAATTTTAAATTAGCACAAAAGATTTTAAAATCACCTAAGGGTGAATTTTTTGCTCCGATTGAGACTTTAGATGGAATATTATTAATAGAGATAAAAGACAAAAAACCAGAAAGGACTTTATCTTTTAAAGAAGCAAAAGAAAAGGTTAGAAAAGATTATCTTACTGAGAAAGGAAAAGAATTATGTGAAAAGAAAGCACAGGAACTAATTAAGAGATTAAAAAGCAAAAAAGAAATAGGTAAAAAGGATCTTTCTTTTGAAAAATTTAATGTTAAAGAGTTTAGAATAAAGAGATATGAATTGAAAGATTATTTTTCTCCTTTAATTTCTCAAGAGTTAATAAACAGGGGTAAGAAAGGGCTTATAGAAAAAACTTTCTGGGATAAAAATATTTTAAAGATCTTTTATATCAAAAATATTATACCTTTTAAAGATAAAATTAAAGAAGAAGAGATTTCAGAAGTAGCTTCAAAATTTCTAAAAGAAAAGAGAGAAATATGGTTTAAAATGTGGTATCAGCTTTTAAGAAAAAAAGCTAAAGTCAAAATTTATCCAGTTTTTGAAAAATTTTAGTCCTTTCCATTATTTCGAATAAAAACTAAGATGAGAAATCAAAGTAAAAGAATATAATAGTATGCCTAAAAGAACAGATATTAAAAAAATTCTTATTATAGGATCTGGTCCCATAGTAATTGGACAAGCCTGTGAATTTGATTACTCTGGAAGTCAAGCTTGTAAGGCTTTAAAAGAAGAAGGTTATGAAATTATCTTAGTTAATTCTAACCCAGCTACTATCATGACTGATCCAGAGATGGCAAATAGAACTTATATAGAACCTCTAACTCCAGAAGTAATGGAATATATTATTAAAGAAGAAAGACCCGATGCTCTACTTCCTACTTTAGGAGGACAAATAGGTCTTAATATAGCTTTTGCTTTAGCTAAAAAAGGTATTCTTGAAAAATATGGAGTTGAGCTTATTGGAGCTAAAGCCTCTGCTATTGAAAAAGCAGAGAGCAGAGAACATTTTAAAAAAGCTATGGAAAATATCGGACTTAAAGTTCCTAAAAGTGCTATTATCCATTCAATTTCTGAAGCAGAAAAGGTTATTAAAGAAATTGGATTTCCTGTAATAGTTAGGCCAAGTTTCACACTTGGCGGAACAGGAGGAGGAGTTGCTTATAATATTGAAGAATTGAGAGAAATTGTAGAAACAGGTTTAGAAATGTCTTTAATTCATCAGGTAATGTTAGAGGAATCCGTTATTGGATGGAAGGAATTTGAACTTGAGGTAATGAGAGATTTTAAAGACAATGTAGTAATTATTTGTTCTATTGAGAATTTCGATCCTATGGGAATTCATACAGGAGACTCTATAACTGTTGCTCCTGCTCAAACTTTAACAGATAGAGAATATCAGAGAATGAGAACTGCAGCTCAAGCTATTATAAGAGAAATAGGGGTAGAAACTGGTGGTTCAAATATTCAGTTTGCTATAAATCCAAAAAATGGAGATATGGTTGTAATAGAAATGAATCCAAGAGTTTCTCGCTCATCTGCTCTTGCAAGTAAAGCCACAGGTTATCCTATTGCAAAAATAGCTGCAAAATTAGCTATAGGTTATACTTTAGATGAATTACCTAATGATATTACTAAAGAAACAAAAGCAGCTTTTGAACCAACTATAGATTATGTGGTTGTAAAAATTCCAAGATTTACTTTTGAAAAATTTCCAGAATGTCCAGATGAAATAACCACCTCCATGAGATCAGTGGGTGAGACAATGGCTATTGGTAGAACTTTTAAGGAGGCTTTACAGAAAGCTATTAGAGGATTAGAAATTGGAAGATTTGGATTTGGTGCTGATGGAAAATCTCCTTCAGATCAAGGTATTATTTTATCTAAGGAAATAATAAGAGAAAAACTTGCGCGTCCAAATAGTCAAAGGCTTTTTTACATAAGAGAAGCTTTTAAAGCCGGATTTAGTATTGAAGAAATTTACAATCTTACTTATATAGATCCTTGGTTTCTATATCATTTAAAGGAAATTTTTGATAAAACCGAAAAACTTAAAGGTAAAAAACTGGAAGAAATTAATGAAGAGGAAATGAGAGAACTTAAACAAATGGGATTTTCTGATTATCAAATAGCTTTTTTAACAAGAACTACAGAGTCCCAGGTTAGAGAGTATAGAAAATCCTTAGGTGTTAAAGCTACATTTAAACTTATAGATACTTGCGCTGCAGAATTTGAAGCATATACACCATATTATTATTCTACTTATGAAGTAGAAAATGAATCAAGAGTATCAAAAAATAGAAAGGTTTTAATAATAGGTGGAGGTCCAAATAGAATAGGGCAGGGAATTGAGTTTGACTATTGTTGTGTGCATGCCTCTTTAGCATTGAGAGAACGTGGAATAGAGGCTATTATGGTTAACTCCAATCCTGAAACAGTTTCTACAGATTATGATATCTCTACCAGGCTTTACTTTGAACCTCTAACTTTAGAACATATTTTAAATATTTATGAAGAAGAAAATCCTGATGGAGTAATAGTTCAGTTTGGTGGGCAAACCCCTATAAATCTTGCTGTGCCTCTTTATAAAGCTGGAGTAAAAATACTTGGGACTTCTCCAGAAAATATTGATAAAGCTGAAGATAGGAAAAAATTTGATCATCTTTTAGAAAAACTTGGACTTAAGAGACCAAAAGCAGGAACTGCTTATAGTGCAAATGAAGCTCTCAAGGTTGCAAAAAATATAGGATATCCGCTACTGGTCCGACCTTCTTATGTTCTTGGTGGTAGAGCAATGAGAATAGTTTATACAGAAGAAGAACTTAAAAATTTTATTGAAACAGCAGTAAAAGTTAATCCTGAACATCCCATTTTGATAGACAAATTTTTAGAAGATGCTATAGAACTTGATGTTGATGCAATCTCAGACGGAGAAATAGTTGTTGTGGCAGGTATAATGGAGCATATCGAAGAAGCTGGAATCCATTCTGGAGATTCTGCTTGTATATTACCTCCTTTGCATATTTCACCAAAACTTATAGATGAGGTAATGGAGGCAACCAAACTTTTAGCAAAAGAATTGGAAGTTAAAGGACTTATTAATGTGCAATATGCTATAAAAAATAATGAACTTTATGTTTTAGAAGTTAATCCAAGAGCCTCAAGAACTATTCCTTTTGTATCAAAAGCTATTGGAGTTCCTCTTGCTAAACTTGCTACTTGGATAATGTTAGGAGAAACACTAAAAGACATAGGATTTACTAAAGAAGTTATTCCTCCTTATTACTCAGTGAAAGAAGTGGTTTTCCCTTTCAAAAGGTTTCCTCGTGTAGATGTAATATTAGGTCCTGAAATGAAATCTACAGGAGAAGTAATGGGTATAGATTGGGATCCTGCTTTAGCTTATGCCAAAGCTCAAATTGCAGCAGGAATGAAATTACCAACCGGAGGAACTGTTTTTATTTCTGTTAAAGATGAAGATAAACCTCTCATTATTCCTATTGCTAAATCTCTTTTAGAACTTGGTTTCAGATTAATTGCCACTAAAGGGACTGCTCAATTTTTAAGATCTTTTGGAATAAAAGTAGAGGATGTGCCTAAAATTTCTGAATATATTAGACCTAATATTTTAGATTTAATAAAAAATAAAGAAATAGATTTAGCCATAAATACTGCTAAAGGAAAAGAAAGTAAAGAAGATGCTTATTTAATAAGAAGATATACTATGGAATTAGATATACCTTATGCTACTACTCTTTCTTGTGCAAGAGCTATGGTAGAAAGTATTAAAAGATTAAAAATAAAATCTTTTTCTTTCTCACCTTTGCAAAAATATTATAGTTATTTGGATTATAAATTTTATAAAATATAAAATATTTCACCTGAAGAAATCTCAAAAGTTTCTTCTTCTAAATCTGTAGTATTTATCAGGAGTGTTCCTTTTTCTGTAATTTTTAAAACTTTTCCTATAATTATATTTTCTTCTTTATCTATATTATAAGAATAGAGTATCCATTTCCCAAGTGTATCAGAAAATTTTTTAAAATCTTCTATGATCAAATTATTAATTTTTTCTTCTTTAAGTTTTTTTCTTTCATAAAATCTTAAAAAACCAAAATAATATCTTAACCAGTAGATAATAGTTTTTAAAACTTCTATAATAGATAATCTTTTACCTAAAAAATCTTTTAAACTAAGAGCAGGAAAATTATAAGGTAAAGAATTATTAACATTTAAACCTATACCAGCAATATACCAGTTTTCAAATTTTTCTAATAATACCCCTCCTATTTTTTTTCCATTATAGTGAAGATCATTAATCCACTTTATTTTTGCCTGAGTAATATTAAAATGATGGGCACATCTCACCATAGCTAAACCAAAAATTAAAGGAATAAGAGACGAATTGTCAGATAAAAATTCATCATAAATACTTATTGCGATCCAAAGTCCTCCTTTCATAGCAAACCATTTTCTATCAAATCTTCCTTTAGCTTGAGTCAAAAATTCTGCTCTTATAATCCTTCCATTAGCTTTTTCTGGAAAAATTTTAATTAATTTTTTAGCAAGTGACATTGCCCGAGGAAGCTCTTTAAAATGCCAAATTTCTTGACCTATTTCTGGAAAGTATTTAGAGTAATCCAACTTTAAGAATTAGACCATTCTTCTTTTATTCTTTCTATAATTTTTTGTAAATAAGGTAGATTTTCCTCTGGACAAAAACCAATCAATGGTTGGTCTCTTTCAATTAATTGAAAGGGTGTAAAATATAAATGGTAAATCACAAAATTTCCTTCCTCTGAAAAATAAATAGGTGTTTCCCTTTTCATAAAAGCCATTATTAAAATCTCATCACCCTTTTTAACTTTTACTTTACCTAAGCCTTCTTTTTCCAATTTAGAAGCTATAGTAGGACTTAAAATGTACCTTGCTGTTTCAGGAGCTTTTATTATATAAAGAGCTGATAGTAAAATTTCTGAAATGATTTCCTCTTGAGAAAGAGGATGTTTTATTTCTAAAATAATTTCTTCAGCTTCTACAAATTTATTTAATAGTTCTGTTCTTAATTTCTGAACTATTCCACTTATTTTAGCTCTAATAATTTTCTGATTTCTTTCTCTTTCTAATACAAAAAGCGGGCTACCAGGTTTTTCAAGCCATTTTCCAGAAGGACCTTTCACAAAATCTCCTTCTTTGATTTTAAATTCTCTTATATAACCAGTATGTGGAGTAACAACTGGATAAATTTTATAGGGATTAGCTTTAAATTTTTGTAACATCAAATTTAGATTCTGATATTCTATTTTCATAAGATTAAAAACTTATCTGTAATATAAGTTTTTACCTCCCATAGTAAGTAAAGCTGTAAAAAGTTTTTTTCTTAGTTCCCTTCTATCCCAGATTCCTTGAATATGCCCTCTTTTTAAAGCATTTTCTGCACTATGATAATCAGGAGGAACATCTTGTCCAGTTGTTTCTCTTATAACTCTTGGACCTGCAAATCCTAATCGAGTAGATTTAAGAGCAAATTGATAAGGTGCTGAACCTAAAAAACTTGCTACAGGTCCTGCATAAGAATTATTGTCGTATATTACAATATAAAGTCCTCCAGCATCTACATAGTCTCTCACGGCCATAGTACATCTTGGCATTTGGACTAATCCTAAAGTCCCTTCATGAATTCTTATTCCGCCTGTAGTATGAACCAGAGCTAAAAAAGGACGCCGTGTAATTTTAGCAAGTTCAATAGCTCTTATAAATTTTTCTCCTTCTGCCACCCCTACAGTGCCTTGTCTAAATTCTCCTACTAACATAACTGCTACTAAAGATATACCTCCAATTTTTGCTTCAAAGGATAAAAGTGCTGATTTTAAACCTGTTCTTTTTCTTGCTTCTTTTAATTTTTCTGCATAACCCTCAAACTCTAAAGGATTTCCTGAGGCAATGTCATTATTAAATATTTTAACACTATTTTTATCAAAAATATTATTAAGATACCATTTATATTCTAAAGGAAAATGATATCCGCAATTTGGACAAACTCCACAAAATTCTCCATATAAATCAGGAACCCATATATCAGGACAACCATATTTTTCAGCTTCTGGACAGGTTACTGTTTTATCCTCTAAAGCTAAAGGACTTGTATAAGGACTAATTTCTTCTTCTAAGATAGGAGTAGGAAGTTTAGGTCTAATTTTTTTACTAACAATAATATTATAAACTGTTTTAACTGGATCTGAAACTGGTTTAAGAAGCAAAGAAGATTCTGTAGTTAATTCCTCAAGAAATTTTTTGAAACCTCTGTGTCCGGGTTTAAGAACTCTATATTTTATTTCATTTTTAAACTTCAGACCCAAATTATGTCCAAAATCAAAAAAGGTTTTAAATATATTTTTAGGTTCACAGACTGCCCATTGAGTCATTTTTTTATATTTCTTATATCTATTTTCTATCAAAATTTCTATTTCATCTTCATCTAAATTCCAATTTACAAAAAATTTAAAATCTTCAGTATCTTGTTTTGAAAGAGCATATTTTCTTAAAAATTTTAAACTTCTTGTCTGTAAAATCACTTCATCTGTTGCTCTTATTAATTCAAGTTTTAATCTTTTAAAAAATTTATAATCCTTTTTTCTTGCTCCAAGAGGTGGTTCAGGAACAATTCTATCTATGGTCCCAAATTCTAAATTATCCTTAGCAGTCAATTTTAAAGCTTTGGCACATTTTTCCACTAATTCTCTGGGAGGTCTCCCTTCTTTAAGCTTAGCTTCAATAGCTGCAGCACCTTCTGGACTAATAACTGAATAATAACCTTTCTCAGCCATTAATCTTATATCAGCAAGTCCTATAGCTTCAGCTCCTCCAGAACCTCCTTCAGAAATAAAAGCAATGGTTGGAACTTTTAATTTTGACATATAATAAAGATTCCTTGCTATCTGCTGAGCTGAACCAGGATAGTCCTCAATAGGATAAGCTCCTGGAGTAAAAATAAAGAAGTGGATAGGTGTCCCTTCTGTTTCTGCCATTTTCATATAACGAAGTGCTTTTTCATTTCCCCATGGTTTTGCACTTCCTCCTTGACGAAATTCTTCTCCATGACCTTTTTCATGTCCAATAACCATTACTTGGTGGAAATACAAATCATTTTCTACTTTTCTTACTATCATTGCTTTAGCACATATTATTGCTGGATCTATATTTAATTCCTTTTCTCCTCCCAGTTCCATATAAGAATCATAAACATTTTCTAAAATATCCTGTAAAGTAAATCTTTGAGGATGTCTTGCAATTTTAACAATCTCATAAGGAGTAAGAGTTTTTTCCCCTTCTTCTATTATAAACTTAAGGCGAGATTCAACTTGCATAAGAAATTTCTCTATAAAATTTTCATCATATTGATAAAAATCTTCATAAACTTTTGAAATTTCTTTAATTAAAAGTGAAATATCCAAAAAATCTTCTCCTTTTATATCTTTTATATAAATAGCTGTATCTAAAAGTTCTTTAAGTTTTCTATGCCATTCTAACTTCATAGGATTTAAGTTTCTATAAATTTATAAAGTTCATTTATTTTTTCTTTTAAAAATTCGATATTAGTGATTAACTTCTCACCTTTAGGAGTATATCCTTCTATTATAACATCATTCAAAAATTCTAAACTTTTCTTTTTTGCTTCTTCAAAGTTATTTCCATAAATTATAGCTAAAGCCAAATTAGGATCAAACTGAGTAGGGATAGTATAAGGTTTATCTTGAGGAACATGAGTTCTTACAGTAAGCCAGGATTGAGGAGTCCATCGAAATTTAGTAATAGTTCCACTTAAAGGATGAAAACCTCTTTTGGTATCTTCAGCTACAAGTCTTAATTCTATACTTGTGCCTTTGAATTTAATATCTTTCTGAGAATATCCTAATTTTTCACCAAAGGCAATTCTAATTTGTTCTTTTATTAAATTAATTTGTTTGTTTTTTACAAAAGAAATTTTTGCAGAAATCTCATTCTCTACTTGAATTCTTGTATTAACTTCCATAAGATAATATTTACCCTCTGGAGTAATTAACCATTCCCATGTTCCTGCATTATCATAATTGAAATATTTAGCCAATTTTAAAGAATAATTAATAATGTTTTGTTCTACCTCTTTAAAATTGAAAGTATATTTACTCTCATAATCAAAGCCCGGAGCAATTTCGATTCTTTTTTGTTTAGAAAGACTTTGGATAGTGCAATTTCTTGTTCCAAAATGAACATATTCTTCGTGTTTACTTCCGAGAATTTGAACTTCTACATGTTGTAAAAGAGGAATTTTAGCTTCTATAATAACTCCTTCATCTCCAAAAAGTCTTTTAGCATAAGCTCTTATTTTTCTGAATGTAGGACGAAGTTCTTCTAAATCTTTAACTTCTGCAATTCCCATCCCTCCGCCACCAGCAACAGGTTTAATTAAAAGTGAAGGATTATTAATACCTTGGGAATTTAAATTTTCATAAAGTTCCTCAGCTTTCAATTCTGCTTCAATTTCATTATAAATAGGTTCTGTAGTTCCAGGTATAACTGGAATACCTAAATTTTTGGCTAACTTTTTTAAAAAAAGTTTATTTCCTAAGTCCCTTATAGCTTCCCAAGAAGGACCTATAAAAATAAGAGGTCGCTCTCTTTTAACCACTCTTCTTGCAAATCTATAATTTTCAGAAAGGAAACCATATCCTGGATGAATAGCAGTGCATTTAACTTCATCAGCTACTGCTAAAAGATCATTCATATCTCGATAATCAGAAATTCTGTATTTTTTTTCAGCTAATTTTACATGAAGAGAATCTTGATCTTCTTTAGTATAAACTACTACATATTCTATACCTAAATCTTTACAAGCTTCCATTATTCTTAATGCAATTTCCCCTCTATTTGCAATAAGAATTCTTTCTTTCATAGATTTTTTAAAAATTTAATTTTCAAAAGGATTTTTTAAGATGAGACAATTTTCTCTTTCTGGACCTATAGAAATTAAATAAAGAGGGACTTCCAAGTATTCTTCTATAGTTTTTATATATAATTTTGTTTCCTTAGGAAGATTTTCAAATTTTTTAATATCTTTAAGATCTTCTTTCCATCCTGGTAAATCTTTATATATAGGTTTAAGTTTACTCATCTCGATTAAACTTGAAGGTAAATAATCTATTACTTTTCCTTCATATTCATAACCTATACAAATTTTTATTTTTTCAAGTCCTGAAAGAACATCAAGTTTAGTTAAGGCTATTGCTTTGATACTATTTAATCTTACAGCAGTTTTTACTAAAACTAAATCTAACCATCCACATCTTCTTGGTCTTCCAGTAGTAGATCCATATTCATTTCCTTTAGTTCTTAAATGATCACCTAATTTATCCTTTATTTCAGTAGGAAAAGGACCCTCTCCAACTCTTGTTGTATAGGCTTTTACTACCCCTAAAACTAAATCTATTTCTAAAGGTCCAAGACCTGCTCCACAACATGCATTTCCAGCTAAAGTATTAGAGGAAGTTACATAAGGATAGGTTCCATGATCTATATCTAAGAAAGTTCCTTGAGCTCCTTCAAATAAAATTTTCATACCTTCTTTTTTGGCTTCCCAAAGAACTCTGGAAACATCTGTAAGATAAGGTTTTAAATATTCACCATATTTTATATATTTTTCATAAATATCTTCAAATTTTATAATTTCAGCATTTAAGTATTTCAAAATAAAATTTTTTTCCTCAAGCACAATTTTTAGTTTTTCTTTAAATATTTCTGGATAAGTCAAATCTATTAATCTAAAACCTTTTCTCGCAGCTTTGTCTTCATAACATGGTCCTATTCCTCTACAAGTTGTTCCTATTTTATTCTTTTTAGCTTTTTTTTCTCGAGCCAAGTCTAAAGCTTTATGATAAGGCATTATAGCATGTGCTTTTTCACTTATAAGAAGTTTATCAGAATCTATTTTTAATCCCTCTTTTTTTAACTTTTCTATTTCATTAATCAATACTTCAGGATCCACTACTACACCATTTCCTATTACACATACTGTCTGAGGCCAAAATATTCCAGAAGGTATAAGATGAAAAATATATTTTTTTTGATTTATAACCAAAGTATGCCCTGCATTATTCCCACCTTGAAAACGAACTACATAATCTGCTTTTTGTGTAAGAACATCTACTATTTTCCCTTTTCCTTCATCTCCCCATTGTGTTCCTACTATTACTAATGCAGACATGATATCCCCCTTTTTATTTCCCAAAGAAACTATTATAACACAAGTTTTAAGAATACAAAGAGTTTCAAATTTTTAATTAATCCTTCTTATTTTCGCTACAAAAAATCCTACTGCTTGAACTTCATGAGTATAATAACGTTTAGTTAATTTTAAAGAAGGATGATAAGGTTTACCTTCCCATTCAATCAAACCAGGATGAAAGGGTAGGGGAGATTCCCAGTCAATTATTTCTGCTTGTCTTTTTCTTAGCAAATAATCAACTACTTCCTCATTTTCTTTAGGATTAATGGTGCAAGTGCTATAAACTATTATTCCTCCTGGTTCAACCAAATCAAAAGCTCTAACAAGTAATCCCTTTTGAATAGAAGGTAAATTAGCTCTACCACTTCCTTTTTGATAAAGAATTTCTCCTTCTAACCCTACTCTATATCTTCCTTCTCCTGTGCAAGGAGCATCTACTAAAATCTTATTAAAAGGAATCCCAAAAGGAAATTGTTCACCTCTATATCTTGTAGTAATTACACATGTTATACCAAGTCTTTTAATATTAGAAACCAGTGCTGTTAATCTATCAAGTCTCTTATCATTTGAAACAATTATTGCTTTATCATCAGTTACCATAGCTATAAGACCTGTTTTTCCTCCAGGTGCTGCACACATATCTAAAATCAATTCTCCAGGTTTAGGATCAAGAGCAATTACAGGAAGACTGCTTGAAAGAGTCATAGAATGAATAAGCCCAAGACTATACTCCTCTAAATTTCCTAAGGATATTTCTTCATTATTTATTACTCTATAAAAATAGGAAATTTCTTTAACCTCTTCAAAAATAACTCCTTTTTCTTTAAGAATATTTAACAAATGTTTTTGCTCATTTTTATTTGATACCTTTAAAGTATTTATTCTAAAATATTGAGGCATAGGGGTTTTTAAATAGGAAAGAAATTTTTTATAATCAGGGATTAGATTTTCATATTTACTGAAATAATCTTCATAATGAAAAGGGGAAGATTTATTATTCTTTTTTTTCATTGAGTAAAATCGTTTGAAGTTTGAGTTTTAAGCATAATAAAGATTACTTTTTAATATTATTTTTAACTTTCTTTTAATGCTTTTTCAATTGCTTTTATAACTTCTTTTTCTGTAAGTCCTTCAACTTTAATAAGTTTGTTTCTCGAAGTTTTACCTTTTAAAATTTTTATCTGGTTTTTGGGAACCTTAAAAATCTTTCTTAAGAACTGACAAAGACTTTCATTAGCTTTATTTTTCTCAGGTTTTGCTTTTAAAGATATTTCTAAAAAATTAGGTTTTTTAAATACAAGGATTTTATCCTTTGCAGAGCCTGGTTTTACTTTTAATTCTAAAATCATTTAAAATATTAAGAATTTTATCATTAGATAATGAAGAAAATTTTGAATGAAAAATATAACAAAGATAACTATTACAGGACTTATATCTATTCCTGCAATTGGAGGAATAATTCTACGCACAGGAGCTAACACTGGTTCTGTAACTCTATAAAGGAATCTAACCAAAGGATGATAAGGATAAGGATTTACCCAAGAAATAATGGCACGAGCTATAATAATCCATATATAAATGGTTAAAAATAAATCTACTAACTGGATAAAAGACTTTAAAAATATATTTATCATTATCTTTTTAAAATACTAAAAATTTTTTTCTTTCCTTTCATAAGCTTCGATAATTTTTTGCACTATGGGATGTCTTACTACATCATTTTTAGTAAAATATATAAAAGTAATACCTTCAATCCCTTCTAATATTTCTACAGCTTCAAGTAATCCTGATTTTTTAGGATCTGGAAGATCTATCTGAGTAATATCACCAGTAATTACAGCTTTAGAATTTTGTCCTAAACGAGTAAGAAACATTTTCATTTGTTCTGAAGTTGTATTCTGAGCTTCATCAAGAATGATAAAAGCTTCATTTAAAGTTCTTCCTCTCATAAATGCAAGAGGAGCTATTTCTATAACCCCTTTCTGGAAAAATCTCATTACTTTATCAAAAGACAACATATCATAAAGTGCATCATAAAGAGGTCTTAAATAGGGATTTACTTTTTCAGTAATATCACCTGGTAAAAATCCAAGTTTTTCTCCAGCTTCTACAGCTGGTCTTACCAAAATAATTCTATTTACTTCTCCTTTCATAAGATAAGAAATAGCCATAGCAACAGCAAGATAGGTTTTTCCTGTTCCAGCAGGTCCTATTCCAAAAACTACTTCAGATTTTCTTATAGCTTCTATATATCTCTTTTGAGTAACTCCCTTAGGTGTTATTACCTTCCTTCCGGAAGTTACAAATATAGTATCTAAAAATATATCTTTCAGTTTTGCATGTGGATTTTCCAAAATAATTTTGGATGCATATTCCACATCTGAAGGATAAAGGTTATAACCTGATTTCACAAGAGAATACAATTCCTCTATAGTTTTTTCAGCAAGTTCAGAATCTATAGGTTCTCCAGTTATAAAAACATGATTTCCTTTAAGAGAAAGTTGAACTCTAAAATAACTTTCTAAAATTTTAAAATTAGTTCCCCTTTCTCCATAAAGAGCACGCAATATAGGATACTCTTCAAAAATTAGTTCTTTAGTAATTATTTCATCTTTTACACTTTCTACACTCATTCCTTTTTTTACACCTCTTTTATAAATATTTTAAATTTTAAAGTTATTTAAATAATAGATGAATTTAAGATAATTTCAAGAGGAAAAAGAATTGAACTTCTTAAAATTGACAAAATCATAAATTAGAGGTAGAATACTCAAGCTGAATCTTTTAACGATTATCTTTTTGGAGGGATCTTATGATTAAAAAAGAGAAAAGTTTTATTATGGAACAAGAGGATAAAAAAGTAAGAGAACAACTTAGCAAGATAAAATATAAAATATTAGTTATGTCTGGAAAAGGAGGGGTAGGTAAAAGCACTGTTGCTGTTAATATAGCTATAGGCTTATCTTTACAAGATTTTATGGTAGGACTTTTGGATGTAGATTTACATGGTCCTAACATTCCTAAAATGCTTGGAGCAAGAGACTTAAGACTTTCAAGAAAGCCTGATGGCAAAATAGGAGCAATTAAATACTCTCCAAATCTTAAATTTCTTTCTATAGAACCTTTGCTTCCTTCAGAAGATTCAGCTGTTATTTGGAGAGGGCCTTTAAAACATTCTGCTATAAGACAATTTATAGGAGATATAGATTGGGGAGAACTTGATTATTTAATAATTGATGCACCTCCTGGAACAGGAGATGAGCCTCTTACTGTTGCTAAAACTATTCCAGATGCTTATGTTGTTATAGTCACAACTCCTCAAGAAGTTTCTTTAATAGATGTTAAAAAATCTATCAGATTTTGCCAGAAAACAAAAATGAGAATTCTTGGTATTGTAGAAAATATGAGTGGATTTATTTGTCCTCATTGTGGTAAACCTATAGATCTTTTTAAAAAAGGGGGAGGAGAAAAATTAGCCCAAGAATTTGGACTTAGATTTTTAGGAAGAATTCCTATTGATCCACGTGTAGTAGATACTGGAGATACTGGAAGACCATTTATTGCTGCTTATCCTGAAAGTCCTACAGCTAAAGCTTTTGAAGAATTAATCAGGAAAATAATATCAGCTACTGAAGAAATGAAAAGAGATATTTTAGAAGAAAGATTTATGAGAATAGCTATTCCTATAAATACACCTTCTAAAATTGAAATCGATCCAGAAAAATTTGATCTATTTGCAATCTATGATATAGAAAATAATAAAATTTTAGTAAAAGATGTAGTTAAAAGGACAGAAAATCAAAATTTGATTGATTTTCTCAAAGAACAAGTAGTTACACATGTTCTTCTTTTTGATCCACCTAAAAATCTTGCAGATTATCTTTCTCAAAATGAAATAAGAGTTCTTATTACAGATACCTCTACTGAATCTCCAGATAATTTAATTGAAGAATATTTAAAAGAAAAACAGTCTCATTAATTAAAAGTGGACATTTATTATTTTTCTTATACAGGTATATCAAAAGAAATAGCAGAATGGTTAGGTAAAAAATTTAAAATAAAACCAAAAGAAATAAAAACTTATAAATTTCCTTATTTTATCTGGCTTGTGCTTTCTTTTATACCTTATCTTTCTTTAAAAGCACTTTTTGAACCACCTTCTAATGAAACAATAATTCTTTGTTTCCCTAAATGGACTTTCAATTGTCCACCTATTACCTATTTTCTTAAAAAAATTCATTGTAAAAGACTTATCTTGGTAATAAGTTATAAAGGGTGGGGAGAAAAAAGCTATGCTAAATTATACAAAAATTTAGGATCTAAAAAAGCAAAGGAAGTAAGTACAATTTTAATAAAAAGAAAATTATGGGAAAAGATTAGAAATAATAATTTTGTTTTAGACTTTTAAAACATGAAAATTTTTTTATTACTATAAACCATATCAATTATATTGTCATTCTTAAAATTTATTAAAAGCTAAGTTTTTTAGATATGAGAAACTTTAAAGGATAGGAAGATACTTTTCTATCTCGTAAGGAAATACTCGTATTCTATATTCATTCCATTCAAGTTTTTTATTTTTAATCAATTCATTAAATATATGCTCTCCCAAGGTATCTTTAAGGAGGTCACTTTTTTCCGCATAACTAATAGCTTCTCCCAAACTTCCAGGTAAACTATCAATACCCAAAGATTTTCTTTCTTCTTCAGTCATGTGAAAGATGTCTTTTTCTATAGGTTCAGGTAGTGAATATCCTTTTTTAATACCTTCAAGTCCAGCCCTCAACATACAGGCAAAGGCAAGATAAGGATTACATGCAGGATCAGGACTTCTAAGTTCTATACGAGTTGCTTTTTCTTTACCTGGTTTATACATAGGAATTCTAATAAGGGCTGAGCGATTTCTTCTTGCCCAAGAAATATAAACTGGTGCTTCATATCCTGGAACGAGTCTCTTATAAGAATTAACCCATTGATTAAGAACCAAGGTAATCTCCTTAATATGGGTTAAAAGACCAGCTATGTACTTCTTAGCTATATCCGAAAGGTGATATTTATCGTTAGGATCAAAAAAAGCATTTTTATCTCCTTTAAAAAGGGATTGATGAGTATGCATACCACTTCCGTTTTCACCAAAAATAGGTTTTGGCATAAAAGTAGCATAAAGTCCATATTTTTTGGCAACTTCCTTAACAACAATTCTGTAAGTCATTACAATATCAGCCATTTCTAAAGCATCAGCATATCTTAAATCTATTTCGTGTTGAGAAGGGGCAACCTCATGGTGAGAATATTCAACTCTTATTCCCATTTGTTCTAAACAAAAAATAGTTTCTCTTCTTAAGTCTTCTGCAGCATCCATAGGGTAGTCAAAATAACTACCTCTATCCAAAATTTCTGTTCCCTGATCATTTTTAAAGTAAAAATATTCAAGTTCAGGACCTAAATAAAAATTGGTAAATCCCATTTCTTTCATTTTTTCAAGATTTCTTTTTAATGCATATCTTGGATCTCCTTCATAAGGTTTACCATCTGGTTTATATATGTCACAAAACATCCTTGCAACTGCTTTTTCCTTTGGTCTCCAAGGTAAAATGGCAAATGTTGTTGGATCAGGAATAGCAATCATATCTGATTCTTCAATACGAGCAAAACCTTTTATGGAAGATCCATCAAAACCTATTCCTTCTTCAAAAGCTACTTCTAATTCTTCCACTGGAACAGCAAAACTTTTTAATTGCCCAAGAACATCAGTAAACCAAAATCTTACAAATTTAACATCATACTGTTTGATAAGGTCCATCACATCTTTCTTGTCTCTGGGTTTCTCCTTAATCATAAAATGCCTCCTCTTTTAATATTTTTCACAATGTAATAAAATAATATCCAATTTAAATTTTAACAATCTTTTAATTTTAAACCTTAATATTTTTAATTACAATTACAACTTAGCTTTATTTTATTAAATTTAAGCCTACTTATAATTTTACATTCTTCTTTTTTTAAAAACTTGTGCTTTAATAAAAAGTGTCAGAATTTGTATAAAATATTTTGTTAAAAAAAATTTTTATGCGGCAAATTAATCATGATACAGTAATAAAAAAAATAGTTAATTTTATAAGAAGAAAAATTAAAGAAAGCAAAGTTAAGGGAGTTATTTTAGGAATAAGTGGTGGAGTAGATAGTGCTACAACAGCTTGTCTTGCTGTAAAAGCTTTAGGAAAAGAAAAAGTTTTTGGTTTAATAATGCCATATTATAAAAATCAAGAGATTAAAGATGCTATTTTAGTATGCAATAATTTAGGAATAAAATATAAAATAATAAATATAAAAAATATAGTTAATGAATTTGAAAAAACTTTAGATTTTAAGATAGATAAAATAACTAAAGGAAATTTAATGGTTCGTAGCAGAATGGTTATTCTTTATGGAATTGCTAATGCTAAAAACTACTTAGTTCTTGGGACATCAAATAAAACTGAGTTTTTAGTAGGATATTTTACCAAGTGGGGAGATGGAGCAAGTGATATAGCTCCGCTTTTGAGTTTATATAAAACAGAAGTAAGAAAAATAGCTAAAATATTAGAAGTACCTGAAAAAATTATTTCAAAAAAGCCCAGCGCAGGTTTGTGGAAGGGGCAAACAGATGAAGATGAACTGGGAATAGAATATGATTTACTTGACAAAATACTTTATAGACTAATAGATTTAAAAATGAAAAGGGAAGATGTAGCTAAGGACTTAGGTATTACTTTAGATCGTATTTTATATGTAGAAAATTTAGTAAAAAGAAGTAAACATAAGCGTAAATTGCCAGCTTTTCCTAAGATTTGAATTTTGTGAAAAATCTTGTTTTATTTAAAATTTAATTTTATAATTTCAAATATTTTCTATAATTAAAGTTGCAGGAGGTTCAAAGAAAAAGATGAATTTAGATCTTTCTTCCTGTGGAGTTGGTTTTGTATGTGATATAAAAAATAGAAAAACTCATCAAATTGTAAAATGGGGAATAGAAGCAGTTAAAAATCTAACTCACAGAGGAGCAATTGGAGGAGATGGAAAAACAGGTGACGGAGCAGGTATCCTTATACATATTCCAAAAAAGTTTTTTAAAGACTACTTAGAAAAAAATTCTTTAGAAATATCAGATATAA
>Ga0190310_1000247_pt1 | contig 19164 bp, 18 predicted proteins | sample 48700778_MG_FD_165059 | JGI IMG/M metagenome (GOLD analysis project Ga0190310, IMG submission 165059) | Hydrothermal vent sediment bacterial communities from Southern Trench, Guaymas Basin, Mexico - 4870-07-7-8_MG | ecosystem: Environmental > Aquatic > Marine > Hydrothermal vents > Sediment ... | reverse complement strand
CAAAGGAATAAGTTAATAGAATCAATCCATGTTATGCTGGAAACTCTCAATCGTAGTCAAGTTACAATACTTCCAGACAAAGACGTTCTTGGAAAAATAGTGTACTTTATTCTCTATAGTCATTCTATAGATTACATGTTCAAAGATGAGGAATTTATTATGAGTATATTTGCTAAGTACAACTATCTTAAGAATAACCAATATTATCTTATAAACGTGGAAAAAATAGATAATGAGAGAGATCACTATATCGTACTATCTACTGAATTAAGTAAGTACGTAGAAAAGTTCGTGATGGAGTATTTTCCAAAGATACCGATTGTTGAAGTCGAGGATCCTGATTATTGGTATATGGTATTTAGTATGAAATCTGTTAACGTATTTAGTACATTACTTGACTCGCCAATAACAGGGATCTTAAATGATCTTGAGAAAACATATTTTAATTCATTAAATGTAGTAATAACCATTGATGAGCTCATACCGCCCAAATTTATACTTGTGGATAAACATATTGATGCAAAAGTATTTTCTAAGATTCCTATACTCGATGTAGCTGGCATCTATGGAATTGTATGCAAGGTCCTTGATTCATTAATAACTCAGGCTGAGGAGGAAGTTAATATTAAAATTGATTATTTATCTGAAGTGTTTCCAGATATCGGAAAGATCATTAATTTGCCCTCATATTATTACGTTGATCTTTTAGAGAAAATCAAATATGTTGAAGGAAGAATTAGTGAGGAGAGACAGTATCTCTTAACTAGATTATATAATGTTTTAAGATATATTAGTCCCTAATTACTCGATAATCATTCTCTTCCTTAAAATAATTCGGAATGGATTAAATAAGTAGCCGTTTCCCTCATAGAACTTGCTGAGGAATTCTACAAAGCATAGTCTTAATGAATGTATAAAACTTCCTAAGGCCGATAATGCTGTATTTATAAAGTGTCCGAGAAAGGCTACTAATATAGCTGGTATAAAGGCTACTATAGGAGCTATTACTTGTGGAAGCATACCTGCTACACCATTATAGATCATTTTAGCCATAAGGTTGAAACTGGATGCAAGATATATAGTTGCAAGACCTACTCCGGCAAGCCTACTATAGCTAAGTACGTCTCCTAGTAATCCAGTTATATTAAATAGCCACATTAGAAGGCCGAGTCCACCAATACTCTTAATCATACCTATTATAATTAATGCAACACCAGCTAATGCAAACCAGATAAAGTATTGTAATATGGATTGAGGTATTATCGGTACCGGTATATTTAGCATTGTGTACATTATATAAGGTATGCCAAAGATCTCTGCTATGAATAAGCCTATTTCACTTATAACATCTCCAACATTTTTCCTCTTTAAATGCTTCACTAAAGCTATGGCATGAGCTATATTCACATGTATTAATCCAATAATGATAGATAATGTAAGGAACATTAATGGATCATTAAAGACATTAGTAATAGTATATTTCAATCCTGCAATTTCTAGTGTATTGCCAAATAAGGCGCCACTTAGTGCTCCTATGATAAAGCCAACAATACTTGATATTACAATCGATCTCTTGAAGAACTGATAATCTCTACTATATACATTAACAACAAATTTATCGAGTATAAGGTAAGCTGCTAATATAATTGCTATAGCATATCCCATATCTCCAAGCATTATTCCATAGAATAGTGCAAAAGAATAAGCTACAATGGGAGTGGGATCCCATTCATGATAGTTAGGTATACCTATGAACTTTACTATGGGCTCATAGTATCTAATAATCTTTGGGTTCTCGAGTAATGTTGGAGGCTCTTCCTCTATTGAGGGCTGGCTGTATTCTATGTAAACTGGTATATTCTCTTTTTTAAGTCTATTCATCAACTTGTCAGTCTTGTTTTTAGGTACCCATCCACTAACGAGCGTTAAATATTTTGATGAAGCTATATTCAACAAGGCCTCTATTTTATAAGACATATTCTCTATTATGACTTTGTATTTACCAAGATCGCTTAAGGATTGTGAAACTATATTATTAACTTCACCTTTTAATTCATTGATTTTATTCTTTAACTCCTTTATACGGATACTTAAATACTCATTTAACTCCTTTACACTAGTGTATTTCTCTACTAGATTACTACTTATACATAGATATTTTAATCCAGAAAGTGATAGTTTTCGTAATAGATCTTCTAATTTACTTATTTCAATAATCATTATGGCGATAGCTCTTTCCTCTATAAGTTTACTATATAATGTTGTGATCTTATTTTCTAAAATGAATCCCTTAACATTATCGGATTTACCATAAACCGTTATAATCGATAAATACTTTCCTTCATAAAATATGTATTTCGTCTCAAAGTCATTAGGTAAGTGTTTTGTAACATCATAAATATTCGTTAATTTAGATAACTCATTTTCATATTTTTCAATATTATCTTCAAGGCTCTTTACTTCCAAATAGATCTTGTTTACATCTTTTTCGATGGAATCCATGGATATTTGCCTTAGTTCATAAAGAGTTAGTGAAACATCTAGGACTGCCCCTGTCTTAAATGATAAAATATAATTGATCTTATTATTTATGTCTTTGATCTTCTGTAACCTATCAATATATTCCTCAATACCTTTGCCTAACTTTGTAATATGTAATGCTCCTTCCTCATGTAGTATGGAGAATAGTTTATCAACATAAGTCTTAGGTACGAGAATACTTGCCTTTACCATTTCAACAGGCTTATTTAATAGAACCGGAGGCATAGCGATCTAAACCCCAGCAACTACTTTAACAAGCCAATCAACAGCTTCGTTTAAACGGGTATTGCTATTTTTCTTTATTTCCTCAGCTTCCTTTTCTGCGTCTTTAACTATTTTTTCTGCTTCCTTTCTAGCTTTTTCTTTAATTTTTTCTGCTTCCTCATTGTATTGTTCGAGAGGAATAGGTCTTGACATGATCTCTTTTGCTTTTTTCCGTGCATCACTAATTACCTTTTGTGCGTGTGCTTTTGCTTCTTCAATAATACGATCGATCTCTGATTCGATGGCTTTGACGTCTATCTTGACAGACATTACCGTCCACCTCATTAAATCTACAACAACCTATTATTGGAGGCAGTTTATAGAATTTATGCACTATATCGATGCTGATGCGTCCTCTAAACTATAAATTCTATATATAAACTAAGATATGTGGAGGAGATAAAATATGCCTAAATATTACTTTGGCCCAGCTGGTAAGCCTATAGGTTATAGAGGGGGCATGATAGGGGTACCAAAGTTTCTCTATGAAATTGGTCTTAATGTCCTAGAATATCAAGCTGTTCGAGGAGTCAAGATTAGCGAGGATAAGGCTCGTAAACTGGGTGAAGAAGCTAGTAAATATAATGTATTATTAAGCTTGCATGCTCCATATTTTATTAATCTTGGGAGTCCTAAGGAGACAACTGTACAGGCGAGTGTTAAGAGATTAATAGATAGTGTTAGAGCTGCATACTGGATGAATGCATACATAGTTGTTTTCCATCCTGGATACTATAAGGATACAACACCGGAAGAAGCATTAAAGAGAGCTATCAAGGCTCTAAGAGAGGTTGAAGAATATAGGAGAAGCCTAGGCGCAGAAAGTGTATGGCTAGGGCCAGAGACAACAGGTAAAATTACTCAACTTGGTACTCTAGAGGAAAATATAGCTATATGCCGTGAGATAGATAGGTGTAAGCCAGTCATTGACTGGGCTCATTTGCATGCACGGAGCCTAGGAAGCTATATAGTTGATATATCACATGTGATCGAAGTTATTGAGCTTGTTGAGAAGGAGCTTGGGACACAGGCTGTTAAACCATTGCACATGCATTTCTCTCGTATAGAATATGGGAAGGGTGGTGAAAAAGAACACCATACTCTTGCTGAAGAAGAGTATGGTCCCGATTTTGAGATTGTCTGTAAAGGTGTTGTTGAGACAGGTATTGATGCAGTATTCATTAGCGAAAGCCCGGTATTGGAGAAGGATGCAATTGTTATGAAGAATATCTGTACTAAGTTATGCGGTGCGGAATGCATTGATAACTAGATTAAGAGAGAAAGTAGGTAAGTTTCTCCTTTACATAGGTAAAGTATTTACTTTACTTAGGGTTCCACCTAATCTATTAACAATACTTTCATTAATCGTCATGATAATTGGCTTTTATTTATTTATTATCCATGATATGCTCTTTATATACATTTTATCGATCATATTATCTTCATTCCTAGATATAGCTGATGGAGCGGTAGCAAGGTATAGTGGTAGAGTAACTAGATTTGGTGGATTTCTGGACTCTACTGTTGATAGAATTAATGACTTTATACTTATATTATCCTTGAAGTATATGGGTTTTAATGAGTTTATAGTATATGTTCTAATAATTCTATCGTTTCTTATAAGCTATTCTAGGGCTAGAGCCGAGGGACTAGGACTAAAGATCGAGGGTATAGGACTTATTGAGCGTGGTGAGAGAATACTATTTCTAATAGTGATTATTGTATTTTCTATCTATATGTTTAATGTTGCCAAGATAATTCTCTATATCCTAGTATTGTTGTCCATAATTACTTTAATACAGAGAATACTGTTTATCTATAAGGGTCTAAAGTAATTAAAGTGGGGCATAATGATGCTTTGAGACCATTAACAGTATTAGTCTATAGTATGGGTAACTTACTAGTAATGATCTCTATAGGTATTTACTATGCTTTATCGAGACCATACGTCGGAATAGATCTTGGTGGAGGAGATTATTGGATACTTATACTGGCTGGCATAGAATATGGTACATCTATAATGAGTATTATCTGGGGAGCAGTAGCTGATCATATTGGTAGGAGAAATATTATATTGTTAGCGCCTCTTGGAGCTATACCATTATATTTTATATTCAAGGCAAATGAACCGTTTATATTCACGATCTTAGCAGGCATAACATATACGTTATGGAGTATTGGATATGCATCTTCAGTATCGGCTGTACTTATTGAGAAGAGTAGCGCAGGTAAAAACTTTACATTCTATGCATTAAGTGGAGGTATCGGCTGGGGACTAGGTACATCTATTGCATGGCCCATTTACTATACTCTCGGCATTGAAGCGATATCTATAATCCTTTCACTATGCTTTGGCATAGGATATCTATGGCAATTCATACGATATCCACGTGAAGCAGTTTATGCTATAAAGCTTCATCCTATAGAGATAGCTAGAATAGGGCTTGAGAAGCTTAGATATTTCACATTGGCAATAATATTTGGTACTGCAGGCTTTATAATGGGTACTACAGTATTAGCTTTAAGATTAACATATAATGTAGAGAGTGTGATGCCTACCTTCTTTGAGTTTATTAAGCCAAGGTTTTTCTATGGGATCTTTTATGGCGGTATACCTGTATTGGTTAGTATTCCATCTAGATTCCTAGCTGGCAGGCTTGTAATGAGATGTAGACCATATAAGCTCTACATATTCTCTATAATATCCTACGCACTAATCATAATTGGTATGTGGTTTAGTAGTGGCTGGGTCTTTATAATATTATGGTTGACCCCAATATACCCATTCTATGATACGAGTATGTATGTTGGTGCATCAATGAGGGTTAAGGGAATGGAAGCTACAGCTTCAGGTATAGTTATTATGGCTCAGAGTATAGCTGGCCTCGTAGTATCGCTCATAACAGCATTAACTCCATTAGCTTATACAATGTATATTCTTCACATAATATTAACATTATTCATTATATCAATACTATTAATTACATATAGTGCTAGGAGAGGGAAGGATAAGTCATATATTTAATAGCTTATTACCAGCTAAATAGGACAGTGTCTGTATCCAGCCACTTAATTTCCCAAAGTTTCTTCTACTAAAATAACTAAGGCATTTCCTACTCAATGGACATATACGGCAGTCATATAGTTTACAAAGATCGTTTAAAGGCTCTCTATAGCCTCTTAATCCCAGCTTTTGAACTAGAAACTTCTTATAATGCCTATCTATAGGTGTAAAGAAGCTAAATTGGGTAGCAAAAAGTAAAAATGCATCAACTGTTTTAACACCAATATACTTATACCTTAGCAATTCCCGCCTTAATCTCCATGAATCGTTAAAATTATATGGATTAAATGATTCAAGTAAGTCGATGATACTGCTTTCATTTAGCAAATGCCATAGTTGTTTCAATTGAAAGCTATTACCAATAGATCTATATCCATTCTTGATAAAATTGTTTAAACCTATAGAGGCTATTTTTCTAACCCATTTGACTGTATTAGCGTGGAAGTTAGTAGCTTTAGATAGAAAAACAGCCATAAATACCCAGATCCTATCACTAGGTGAAATTGCTAATCTAATTCCATTAAATCTGTTCACAAGATCTAATATATAGTCTCTATACCTTTTGTTAACGCTATCTATGTATTCTAAGGGATCAAACCATAGACCAAGCAGCTTTTCAATGACATCCTTATCACATGAACCATCTATATTCACATGATCCCTGTAGAAAGTAAATATAGTACCACTACATACCCCGATATCCTTGATGGCTTTATTTCCTATAAATCTATATAGGGGGTATGTAAATGATGGATAGAATGTTAATGATAAGTTATATTGCTTAGGTAATTTTATAGAGAATGTATGTTTAATAACCATTGTTTAGAGACCAGCTATATCAATTTCCTCCTTAATAAGCTCTTTAGCCTCTTCAGCTAAACTTTTTCTTCTACTCCATTCAGTTACGGCATCAATGTCTCTACCACCACTCTTACCTGGACATATATCAATCTTTACAATAGCTGGTAAAGGAGTCATTAAGCCAAGTACTACTGCTTCACCAATATTTAGTCCTGGAAGAATCTTTAGAAGCTCGTCACTAAGGTATTCACTAGCATATTGTACGTATCGTAGATCATTTGGCTCAACGAGTTTTAATATAATTTTATTATTGGTCTGACTAAGGGCATTCTCATCAATTACTTTAGGTCTCTGACTAACAAGGCATAATCCTATGCCGAACTTTCTGCCTTCACGAGCAAGTCTTGAAACCCAGTATTTAGTTAGTCTATCCTCATTACGTGGTACAAGTACATGTGCTTCTTCAAGAACCACTAATATTGGATCTGGATATCCGTTTTTCTCTCTGATGTAGCGTTTTCTCTCATAGTATAGTCTACGTAAATAGTGATGTACAACAACGTCAGCAGTATCTTCATCCACACCGCCAAGATCCATTATATTTAGATATCCAGGCCTAATAATCGACTTTAGATCCTTGGAAACTGTAAAACTAAATATACTTCCATATCGGAATAAGAGATCATCTATTTTATTAAGAACACTGCTAGCTGCTTTCTGCCATTCGGAAACTCTACCACTAACCTTTATACGGCTCTTCCTGGGATTTGTTATGAGAAGCTCTATATCTTGTTTAAGTTCATCAAAGAAATCCTTAGGTAAGGCATCTTTATTAATTATAGCTTTCTTAACGCTTTCAAGAGCAGATCTTAAGATATATTCCTGCCTCCATGCATTAGACGGTATTCTAACCAATTGTAAAAACTCGCTAATATCTAGGTGGAGGGGATTCAAGAGAGGCTGAATAACATTGGTTCTAACTCCTAAGTTACTGCTAGCGTACTCGCTATGCATGTCAAATACAAGTACAGTACCATTAAGCTTATCAACAATTCTCGATACAAGTAAAGCTACGGCATTGGACTTTCCTGCTCCAGTAACAGCGAGTATAGCAAGATGTCTCTGGACAATATAGTTTACATTAACACTATATGGTACATCTGGATGGCTGGCAAGAACGCCTATACGGATCCATTCATGTCCCCGCTCCGAAAATACTTTTCTCAAAAGATTACTACTAGCTCTATAAACTAGTGATAGAGGAGGTGGAGGGGTTTTAGGGGCTTCGACAATAGGTATACCCGATCTTGGCAAAATAGTAGAAATATAGCTTAATAGCCTTATAACTCCTCTCAAATAAGTTCTTCTACGAGTCTCATCATAAACTCTTAATTTGGGAATAGCATATGGGTTATCCAGATCTCCTGGTGCTAGTGGATTACCACTATAAATGCTCTCGATCATACCTAAAACGTATCTTTCTCTTAATGGAGTATCAGGTCCATAATCTATTACAACATATTCTCCAAGCTTAGGCCTAATGCCACGATTCTCTACAATAAATAGTGCTTGTATAGGACTTGTCTCTCCAATTATAGATCCTATTTGTTCACTATGAATCCATTCATCAATTTTCATCTAAGAACCTCCCTCCCAGTAGTTTCTATATCTAGGCCTAGTAAATGAAGTAATCTGGATACGTCATCACCCGTAATATGTACTTCGTGGTGGGCGATTTTCAATGGAAACGGGTATCCATTAACAGATATTGTAGACAATATATCATGTAATTGTTTAAATGAATCATCATTTACCCGTGAAGGAGTACAAAGATCTATTACTTCAACCCCTAGAACAGGACCATACTCCATGAATCTTGAAAACGTATAATATATACACATTTTTTCATAGAGATCAAGAGCTTCTCTATATGATCTAGAAATATACAGTCTTGGCAGTAATTTTACACTGATAAGGGATTGTTTATTAACTTTAGAATATCCTGGCTCATTTGTTAGTTTTTCAAACAATATTATATCTGGATATATATTTGATCTAAATAGATCTGTTGACCTACTTGTTTTAGCAATGTATACTAACCTACAATTATCTCTGGCTACCCTCTCAAGTAAACGTCCATAAACATAGACCTTCTCAATATATTCCATAGAGACAGCTATGTAGTCGACAACTTTAGGGCTTCTTACAAAACTATAGTCTAGAATAGACGCACATACGGGGTTCTCATGTAAACGATCTATTTTAGTTAAGGATCCATCTATGCATTCAAATAATTCGTCAAAGAGCTCCGGCTTTTCCTCCATAACATAACTTGTAGCTCCTTCAACAATGGTATATCTCCTGAGAAAAGGTATTCCTTCAAGATCTTTTCTAGAAACCCTAGGTCTTGGAGCTATTATTGCAGATTCGATAGTGCCATCCATGAGGACTAAGCCATGATCTCTACAGCTATGACACGCTATTTTTCCCTCAAGAATTTCTCTATATAGAGATATTCTTTCACTAATATTAAATGGCGGTGTAACCTTATCAACATAAGCCGCACGGTATCTATTACAGAACTTTAATATATTATCCTCTTTATGATAGCCAACGGAACCTGCTGTTATGAATGCTAGTGTAAATCCTTTAAAATCTATACCTTTGCTTCCCCCATCAACACCATATACTATATCAGGTAATGTTTCACTAGGCCTACTAATAATCCATTGTTCTAAGACTTTATCTTTAAGCCATTCTATATCCTTAATCGAAGTACTCCTAAGAATTTTCCTTAACTTAGGGATTATTATTTCATAAAAACCTATATCCATGATATATCACATCCATTATCTTCTAAGCGACAACGCTGATAGATCGTAGTGGCCTACTAATGGTAATGTAGTTCTAAACGTTGTATATCCTAGTCTAATAGCATGCGTCTTAATAAGACCGACTCGATCACCGGCCTTTATGATAAAGTCGCGGTATTCACTAGGAATATCTAGTGCTGTCATAGTACTTTTATCCATTCGAAGAATAATCTTTGTATTCGTAAGCTGTAATATAATGTCATGTACATCTTTTGGAGAATGTGTAGAGAATACTAGTCCAAGGCCACGTGCCCTACCTAAACGAGCTATTCTATCGATCATCCCAGATATATGCTCTATATATTCATCTCTCCTACCGCTCCTTGAAGGAAAGAACCTATGGGCTTCATCAATTAATATAATAACTGGTTGTGTAGGTTCTCTCATGCGAGCCTTAATCATTTTCCACTGAAATACTCTGTTAAGTATACGGAATGCAGCAATAGCTATAGTCTGCTCGGGATCTGTTGGGCTGTTTTCCTGCAAATATTCTAGATCAATTATGATTGGATATTTCTTAAACATCTTTTCATGAAGCTCAAGCAAGCATTCAATACATGGCTCGCTCAAGTACTTCTCTCCAGCTTTTGCAGAGATCTCGATGTCAAAGAAGCCAGTGTCAACTAATGAACCAACTTGCCTAATAATATTCTCAAGAGTGGCTCTATGAATTGCTAGCCTACTTAGTAATTCAGCAATGACATTTATACGTGGATCAAGAGTTATACCGATTTTCTCCTTTCTACCTCTATATACACGAGCTTCAGATAACGCACTATAGAATTCACGTAGTGTATTAAAGAATATATTCTCTCTTCTAAGCCTGATCAGTATCCTATAAAGAGAGTCTCTTGCTTGTTGTGTAAAGAATGGATTAAGCTCTATGAATTCACGTGGAGTCATGTTCTTAAACAAGAATCCATAAGGCACTATATAGATCTCTATATGGTCTTCTTCGCCATTCCAGTATCTTACTGATGCCTCGATCAAGGCATATCTAAGTTTTTTACCATTGATCTCTTGTTCGATGACTTCAATTCTTTCATTAAGAAGTTTAGCATTTATTTTTTCAATAACTCCTTTATACACTGTATCAAAATAGTCCTGTGCAATAATCAGTAAAGCTTTGACCCATGTAATCTCGTTCTCACCTATGAGTCTATCTACAACATATTGTGTAATGGGTAATATAATTAGTACACCATTAGGTTTTCTAACATGATTACTAATGTTATTGGCAAGATCTATTTCGAGATCCCAATTAATACCTGGTGTCTTTTCCCATAAAGGCTTTAGTGGTAAATGAACATAATCCTTGTTTGGATCCATAATAATAATTGTTGGTCTTTCACCCTCATAATTATATCCCGAATATATCGATGCGACTAAATTCTTTAAAAGAGTGGTTTTACCCGAGCCTGTTGTTCCGAGGACAAGTATATGTTGGTAAAAAGCCTTTACAGGGATGAATAAAGGTGTTAAACCATTAAATATTGGAGCTTCTCCAATAGTTACATAGCCTAAGAAAACGCCTTCGGTAGGTAATCCAAGGATTCTCTGTACAGTCTCAGGCTTTAAAGGCTTAATAATTGGTGATTGGGGTTCAATGACATAGTTCGCAGCTTGTACAACGCCATTCTCTGGATTATATGTAAGTAATGGTTTTGCTTTAACTCTTGTCCTAGTCAATAAACCAGTTGGCTCTGGTAATGGCAAGCTTAGCGTGAAATCTGGTAATTGCAGTTCAGATAGTACATCTCTTCGTTCAACTTCAATTATTCGTAGGCTAACTATATCGCCTGTCTTAATATCAACAACGGCTAAATATCCACCGCTTTGAGCCAGATCTATATAGTTGCTGAAATAGATCTCCGGATCGACATCAAATACTAATGCACCTCCTTCTTCATTAATACTAGAAGGAGCTTGCCTAGATACTCTACCAACTATAATACCATGTTCTGAAGCTATTTTTTCAGCTCTTTGAAGTAGTCTATCTACATGTCTATATAGATCAGTTTTAGTCATGGATATATGCCTCTATAGTTCTTATAGTATCGTATGTCAGTGGTATACCTTTTGATTCAAGATCGCTAGCTATAATCCTAGCCAAACCCCTACTTAATAATTTACATCTTTTATCCGTATATAATATTGTGAAAGGTAGTGCTGTACCCATACCAATGCTATCAGCCAGTACCGGTATATACGGTTCCCTGCCAAAGTCAGTAAGTATCTTCATAGTTTTTTGAGTTACCTCAATTCTATATAGTGTATAACGCAGTAATCGTCCGCTATATCTGTGTAGAGGAATGACGATATAGTACATGATCTTATCAGGAACTTCTTCTACAAATTTATCGATATAACTCGCAGACGCTGGAACATGAATAGGTCCTATAATCATAGGTTTATATGGCATAGTAATACGCCTTTTCATTATTAATGCTCTTAAAATAATATCAATGAACGCTTGATCGTTTCCTAGATCACCTACTCGAACATCGTTATCAATTAATAGGTCATTATAATTTTTAGCATTTATTAATACTCTTGAAGATTCTATTCTTTTAACAATACCTATAACAGGTATATTATTTCCCTCTAAGAGATCAACTCCTTTAAGTCTATCTTTAATTAGTATTTGCCAACTAGCAATATAGTCATCTATCCTACCACGTGGCGGCTGTTTTGAATATAATAAGTTATAGTATTGTTTAAATACATTGGGAACAGGATAGATAGGTCCATCGATAAATACAGTAAACTTCTCTAGCCCTATTTTCCTAAATACATCAATATTTCTACCAATATGTATTAAAGCCTTATTTTCAAGGTTAGTTCTTAATTCATCCAATATAACAGTTTTATTGTAATCTTTACTATATTTTACTCCTGCAAGACTTCTTGATGCAGCCATACTATATCGACTAAGATCACTAATTAGCTCATCTGCATCTTCAACGTCAAAAGATAAAGCTATAAAAGGTTCTTTTAATGGGGGTAGGGTATATCTCAACGGCAACGAGGGATGATCGAGTATTTCGCCCAGTATTCTAGAATAAATTGATAATGTTGAAATACCTATAAATAGATAAGCAGTATCAATAACTCTACTACTGCCATCAACACCAATTATAGGATCTAAATATTTCTCAATATAATTTATGGTTTCAACTAAATTCTCTCCTTTAAACACTACATTTGCAGGTTCTACTTCTTTTCGGAGATTCATTAGATCATTTAGTCTAGACTCAAGATCTCTTTTCAACATATATGTTTGGTTAGCTATTCTTTGTATATGGCTCGTATATTCCTTAAGCATTTCATGTAACTTGTCGATCATCATCTTCTCCATAGAGTACATGTATCCTAACCTAATAATATATTTATAAGATATAAAGTGTATAGGACGATTATCCAGCCAAGATCTTCTATCCAAATATTTTAGGTAGACTCTATTATTTGATATAATTATATTTATGTGTTATATTGTATAATAGATCGGTAATGAATTATTTATTCTATGGCCACTATATTTGTAGACATATTATTTAAGAATTAAGAATGATTACGAAAACAGAAGCTAAGTTAATATTATAAGTGAACATATAATCTATGGTGAAGCCCGCAATGAGCAGCATAAAACCATCAAGTATAGCTAGGGTATTTATTGCTGGAGATTGGGATGCTGATGGAATAATAGCATCTGCGCTTCTTCTCTACGCTCAAGAGAAAGTAGGTAAATATCCTATAGAGGGCACGGCAATAGTTGATCTCAAGCCCATGGATCCTGAGAGACTACGGTTTTTACTTAAAGAAGTTAGAGCTAATTATGATGCCATAGTATTCCTAGATATACCCTATATTCGTGGTCTTGAAAATCTTTTAGGCATCCTTAAGAGACACTTTGGTGTTAAGAAGATAATATTTATAGATCACCATATATCAACACTTAACAATGAGATTAAATTAAGAAAGATTGTCGATGAATTATATGTGTCACAAGAACCTACGTCAACAATACTTTATAATATACTTGTTGAACATGGTGTGAAAGTAACTAATAAATTAAAGTTATTTGTGGAGACAGTATCATATATGGACAGAGGATTAAGAGTTCCTAAGAAGTATATGAAATTGTATGAATTAACCGCATTGTTTTCTAAAGCATTAACTGTTAAGAGAGATGAAGATATATGGATACAGCTTGTTAAATGGCTTGCAAATCCTATGCCTATACCCATGCCTCTTGACAAAAGAATTCTTGAAGAAGTAAAGAAGGCTGTTGCCGAAAGAGATAGAGAGCTGAAGGAAGTAGCTATAGATCTAGCTATGTCTGCTAGAAAAGTTGGTTATATAAAATTTATTGATGCTAGAAAGAAGTGGAGAAAGAGAGGTTCGACATCACTTGTATCGAAGATAGGACGTATACTTAAATCTCCAGTAGCAGTATTATTTTCAACAACTAAAGGCTATCATATACTTATCATAAAGGCCTCACGCGGAGCAGCATATAGGATAGCAAAATATTTGATGGGAGAAGGCATTGCGCAAGACATTGCTGGCCATCCAAATCTAGCTATTGTCAGACTTAAAAACGATGTAGACATGGAAACACTATTAAAATCTCTTCAGAAAGCAAGTTTCTATACTTAACTAGGTATAAATATTACCGTAGTGGTTGTTCTTAATATACGCCTTAATTCAGAGAGATGAGGCATGTAGATTATTAAAGGCCCTTCTTTGTACTCTTTATTAAGAATGAGTGATAGCACTTTAGCAGCAATCTGATCCCTTATAATAGCAGCTCCTTCTCCAAAGCTGGGATTAACCTCAATGATAATAGGGATTTTTAATTTAGACGCTAATTCGTCACCAGTATATCTATAAAGTAATTCTAATTCGCGTTTTTCAATTAGATGAGTAGTGCCATCGCGTAAAACAATGTATGGTATATCCATTTTCATAAGTTCTTTAAGTGTAGTGCGTTTATATGGAAGATGTTTATTTATGATCTTAAGTTCCTCCTTTAATGCTCTCTCAATATAGTTTTCTATCAATTATTCTCCCCTTCTTCTCTCAAGAAGCGCCTTAACTCTCTTTAGACGTGCTTTTTCTTCACGTTCTCTTTCTTCAAATTTCATTCTTAAATACCTAATCGTGTTCCAGATCTGCGGGATCAAGGTGTATTCTAATGCATTAACTTTTCTTTTTGTTTTTAATATTTCTCTTCCTAATGCATCAATTGCTTTTTCTGCTTTCCCAAGTTCTATAATATCTTTAATAATGTCTACACACTCTTTCCTAAAAATATCTAGATCTTTTATCACCGTTGTTTCTATATATTCTGGCTCTTCTAATCTAACTGTTACTGTTTTTACTCCCATTATATTTTCAAGGCCGACTATTGCCTTGAGTTTTTTCTTGGTATTGACGCTGTAATAATTTACTATATTTTCTCCATATGCACTATATAGAAGGAATGCCTTGTTATATACACTTATTATATTTGTACTTATTTTTCTACGTAGAGTAAAGGCTTCTCTAACTTTAAGTAGAAATTCATTGACCAGTATCGTGAGCCTTTCTCTTAATATTCTATGTACTTTTTTAGCTAATGCTAGTCTTTTCCTTAGCCTAATTAGTTCAATTTTTGTAGGTCTAACCCTTAGCAGTGATGACATAGTGAATACTACACCTTCTATTACCTACTCTAGTTGAATACTAGACTAAATATACAAGTATAATAGCTTAGCTTTAACTCTCTAAGAACATCTATATTACCAATAATCATAACTAAGGGTCTTTTACGCCTATTCATAAATATGGGTATAGTAGTATACTAGATTTAGTTAGTTAATTAGTTATATAATAGGTGCTTTGAAGTGGTAAGTAATGTTGGCGTAATTTATGGAAAAGTTTTTGAAGATAATCATAGACCATGGTATCCTCATCCAGAGCACCCAGCCAGGGCAAAAAGATCTTTAAAGGGGATCTTAAGATATGGTTTGAGAAATAAAGTTGAATGGTATAAGCCCATAAGAGCTGATTTACGAGAATTGTATAGTATACATGTTAAAGGCTATGTTGACTATATAATAGATCTCTGTAACAAGGCCCCCACAGAAATAGATTCTGACACATATGTCTCCCAGGATTCCATGGAAGCTATACTCTATGCATATGGAACTGCTATAAACTATGCTTTAAAGACATACAAAGATAGAAAGACATACTTTGCAATAGTAAGGCCTCCTGGCCACCATGTTGGTAGAGAAGGAAAGGCTATGGGGGCACCAACGCAGGGATTTTGTATATTTAATAATGTAGCTGCTGCAGCATATAAATTAATTGATCAGGGAATAGATCGTATAGCAATTATTGACTTTGATGCCCATCATGGCAATGGTACTCAAGAAATATTTTATAGAGATGATCGTGTGTTACACATAGATATTCATCAAGATCCATGGAGCCTATATCCTAACACGGGTTTTCCTGAACAAATAGGTGAAGGTAAAGGAGAAGGATACAGCATTAATCTTCTATTACCTCCTATGGCTGGAGATGATTGCCTAGATCCTATTCTGGAACTTATACAGAGAATGGTGAAGGAGTATTCACCTAAGATAGTTCTAGTATCAGCTGGTTTCGATGGATATAGTGATGATGGCTTTACAGAGCTTAGACTAACAAGTTACTCATACTATAGAATAGGTTCTCTTTTAAGGAAACTAAATATCCCAGTACTAGCTTTACTTGAAGGAGGCTATACATTAGGCCTTGAACGCGGTTTACCAGCCTTCATATCAGGTTTAATAGGAATACATGACCCTATTAGAGATACTAAAACAAAGAGCCTTCCAATGATTTTAAACAAATCACGTGAATACTTAAATGTAGTTATTAAGATTCTTAAGAATTATTGGAGTAATGTTTAGCCTCGATGGTGTTATCCTTGGGTATTGAAAAGGAGATAAAGATACTACCTAAAGATATAGACATTAATGATATAAGAATGGCGATCGAAGAACTCGGATCACAATTCATGGATCTAGTTATTGAACATGACACATATTATATTCATCCATGTCTTGATTTATGGACAAGAGATGAGGCACTAAGATTAAGGAAGAGGGTTTCAAAAATTTATGGTGAAAAAAGGTATATTTTGACATATAAAGGTAAAAGGATTTTCAAGAATGGAATAAAATCTCGAGAAGAAATAGAGGTTTATGTAAGTGATCATGAAGCTATGAATACTATTTTGAGAAAGATGGGATTTACTGTATTTGCTGTGGTAGTAAAGGAAAGAATAATCTATAAATATAGGGATTCTAGAATATCTATTGACAACGTAAAAGATCTTGGTGTGTATGTTGAAATAGAAGGTTCCTCTAAAACAATACATGATATTCTCAGAAAAATACGATTTAACTATGACATCATAGAAAAGACATATCTAGAATTGTTAGTAGCAATGAGAAATGGGAGTTAGAGTTGAAGAGGGAATATTCCGGGTATCCTATTATCGGGGTTGGCGCAGTCGTTTTAGATGATAATCGTATATTACTTGTTAAGCGAGCTAATGATCCATGCAAAGGTTGCTGGTCTATACCTGGGGGAGTAGTTAATTATGGTGAGTCACTAGTAGATGCAGTGTCTAGAGAACTTTTTGAGGAGACCGGTTTAAAGGCAGAGCCTAGAGGGATCATATGGGTTGACAATATAATAATATATGATAAAATGGATCGTGTTAAATACCATTATGTGATAATTGATTTTCTTATGAAGCCTAGAAATGATATACTGAAACCTGGAAGCGATGCGGCTGATGTAAAATGGTTTAGATTTGGAGAGGTTGATAAAGTCAAATTAACTCCATCAACGGCTAAGCTGGTAAACTACTTGAGAAATAATATTAAGACTATAATAGTGCTTCCATTTAATGATAGTATATGTTAGATATAGTTTGGGTGTTTAATTTGTCTGATATAGGGAATATCATATCTAGTGACTATGTAATGGGTATTATCTATGGACTTAGGCTTAAGGATTTTATGAAGAAATTAGAGGAATTAAAAGATCCTAGGATAATATATGTAAGTGATCTTGTATCTTGTTCTCATAAGAGACTATTTAGAATAAAATTTCCAGAATTACAGTTTAGATTCGAACCACCAATGGTATTAGGCGAACTGGTTCATAGAGGTTTAGAGGATATATTAAAGGAAAGAGGCTTTGAACAAGAGGTCTCAATAGAGAAAAAAGTAGAGATCAACGGTGAGACATATATTGTTAAGGGTAGAATGGATGCATTTAATAGAAATGATGGGGTAGTTATTGAAATTAAGACAGCTAGGTCATCCCAAGGAGTACCTCATAGGCACCATATTTTACAAATACAAATATACATGAACATCGTAGATGCCAGGGAAGGATTATTAGTTTATATAACCCCAGATAGGATCTTGGAATATAAGGTAGTTAAGGAAACCATAGATATAGACGAATTAGTTAGAGAAACAATAAATGATGTGGTTCATCCAAGATGGGACTGGGAATGTAGATATTGCGTATATAGTAGAATGTGTCCATATAGGATTACTGAATAAGATCGATAATGCTCGATATTAATAATAAAGTTCCTATGATCAATGGAAATAGCCATGTTTGGATCTTCTTGAAATAGTTAAGTAAATAATATGCTGTTACGAAACTTATACAGAATACTATTAGCTCTATGATCAAGGCAGTTGATAATTGTATTGTATTAATTATGTTGGTAAATCCATAGATTCCAGCTAGTAAGAGTATAGGTATGCCGATGAGTAGGTTTATCCTGAATGCTAAGTCGGGTTTAACTCTTCTAAATCCTAGATAGGCTAATACAATACCGCTCCGGGAAATTCCGGGAATAATGGCTATTCCTTGAAGTATAAAGAGTATAAGTAAGTCAATTTTACTTATTCGTTCTAGTTCATAATATGTCTTCTTTTTACGTGTAATAAGAGCTGTTATAATTAATGAAAAACCTATCACTATGAATGCCAGCGATACATTGCTAACAACGGATATTAGTGTATTGTATATAAGTAAAGCCGTAATTATTGAGATAAATAGACCTATAACATATGCTACAGGATCTACATAGGTGTTTCCTTGTTCTTGTCTTAGCACATTCCTTAAATGTATTAAGATGTCTGCTCTTAGTAGGGTAAGGGCTGCTAATCCTGAACCTAAATGCATGAATAGTGCAATATCCACGGCTTCAGATAATGCCTCTTTACCGAATAAAAGTGATAACAAAGCTACAAAACCACTACTGCTAACTGGAAGCCATTCAAGAATTCCTTGAACGATAGCTTGAATTATTAGAACTAGGTTAATCAAGTAGCATCTCCTTCACTATTTCTCTATATCTTCATAAATATGTTTAAGTCTATATTTTTCACTTACTATTGATCTCTCAAATAAATTATGGTAAGCTTATTTTAATCCAAATATATTTTATGTTTAGTAAAGAAGTGTATAGTTGTATTAGTAATGGATTCTTTTAATTAAAGTAACCTCTACTAAATCACCATCTTTTAGGCTAAGTTTATCTCTAACACTAAT
>Ga0190310_1000246_pt1 | contig 19169 bp, 28 predicted proteins | sample 48700778_MG_FD_165059 | JGI IMG/M metagenome (GOLD analysis project Ga0190310, IMG submission 165059) | Hydrothermal vent sediment bacterial communities from Southern Trench, Guaymas Basin, Mexico - 4870-07-7-8_MG | ecosystem: Environmental > Aquatic > Marine > Hydrothermal vents > Sediment ... | reverse complement strand
CCTACAACTACTAAGGCTGAAAACCTAAGTTTCTTACCACCTTTAGTAACCTTAGTTACTCTATTTATCATAATTATTCTTTCTATTAATTCTTCTCCTATTTTAGCCAAAGCTTTACCTCCTTAAAATTTAAAATTCTAATCCTACAGCCCTTGCAGCATCAGCAAGAGCTTTAATTCTTCCATGATATTTAAAACCTCCTCTATCAAAACAAACTTTAGTAATGCCCTTTTCTAAAGCCTTTTTAGCTATTAACTCACCTACTGCCTTAGCTACTTCTGTTTTTCCACCTTTCTTTTTTAATTCTTCAAATTTTTCTCTTATTTCTGGAGATAAAGATGAAGCAGCCACAAGGGTGTGCCCAATAGTATCATCTATAATCTGTGCATAAATATGTTTACAACTTTTATATACACTTAATCTTGGTCTTTCAGGAGTGCCAAAAATTTTTTTTCTCACCCTTTTTTTTCTTCTTAATCTTGCCTCTACTTTTCTTTTACGCTTTTCTAACTTCCCCATAAATTAACTCCTTTACTTATTTAGCACCCTTTCCTGCTTTACCAGCTTTTCTATAAATCACTTCTCCAGTGTATCTAATTCCTTTTCCTTTATAAGGCTCTGGTGGTCTAAGTCTTTTTATATTAGCTGCTACTTGTCCAACTAATTCTTTATCTATACCTTCTATAATAACTCTTGCTTGGACTTCTCCACTCCCCTTTTCTACTTTAGCAGAAATTCCTTCAGGCAATTTAAAATTAATAGGATGAGAATACCCTAAACTGAAAATTATTTCTTTTCCTTTAAGTTCTGCTTTGTATCCAAGCCCTACAATATCTAAGGATTTTTTAAATCCTTCTGTAACTCCAATAACCATATTATTTATTAATGACCTTGCTAATCCTTGAAATGCTTTAGCTTTCTTTTTTAATTTTTTCCTTACATCCTCTTGAAGAACTACTAAAGTATCTTTATCAATGTCAATCTTTACTAAAGGGGGTAATTTTTTAACTAATTTCCCCTTAGGTCCTTCTACTTCAATAATTCTATCTTCTTTAATTTGGATTTTAACTCCACTTGGGATTTTAATAGGTTTTCTTCCTATACGAGATATTTCTCCCATTTTCTAACACCTCTTTTACCAAATTTCACAAAGAACTTCTCCACCAATTTTTCTCTTTCTTGCTTCATGATCTGTCATAATTCCTTGAGAAGTAGAAATAATAGCAATCCCGAGACCATCTAATACCTTAGGTAAATCTTTATAACCTTTGTATATCCTTCTTCCTGGCTTACTTATTCTTTTAACACCTGCTATTACAGGACGCTTATTTTCATCATATTTAAGAATTATTTCAATTTGTGGCTGTGGTTTTTCTTTAATATATTTAAAATCTTCAATATAACCTTCTTCCTTTAATATTCTTGCAATTTCTAATTTTATTTTAGAAGATGGAATACGAACACTTTTATGTCTTGCCATTAAAGCATTTTTAATTCTTGCCAACATATCAGCAATAGGATCTGTCATCATATTTTATCTCCCCCTACCAACTTGCTTTTCTCACTCCAGCAATTTTACCTTCAGATGCTAATTTTCTAAAACACATCCTACAAAGACCAAATCTTCTAATATATCCCCTTGCTCTTCCACAAATTGAACAACGATTTCTCTTTCTCACTTTAAATTTTGGTTCCTTTTTTGCTTTTTCTATCTGAGCTTTCCTTGGCATTTAAAATCACCTCCTAAACGGCATCCCTAATTCTTTTAAGAGTTCATAAGCTTCTTCATCTGTTTCAGCAGTAGTTACTATAGTAATGCTCATACCTTTTATTTTTTCAACTTTACTTGAATCTATTTCTGGAAAAATAGTATGATCACTTATACCAAGGGTGTAGTTTCCTCGACCGTCAAAGCCAGATCTTGGAAGACCTTTAAAATCTTTTACTCTTGGTAATGCTACATTAATAAGCCTTACTAAAAAATCATACATTCTATTTTTTCTCAAAGTTACCATAACTCCTATAGGAACACCCTTTCTCAATTTAAATCCAGCTATAGATTTCCTTGCTTTGCAAATCTTGGGTTTCTGCCCGGTAATTTGAGCAAGCTCAATCAAAGCCTGATCAATAATCTTTGGATTAATTGTAGCTTCCCCCAATCCCATATTTACACATATTTTATCAATTTTAGGAACTTCATGAATATTTTTATAATTAAATTTCTTCATTAATCTTGGTCTTACTTCATTAAGGTAATATTCCTTTAACCAACTCATTTCTTACTCCTTTGCCTCAATTATTTCTCCACATTTTTTACAAACCCTGACCTTAGTTCCATCTTCAAGAAATTTTTTACCCACTCTTACACCCCTTTTACACTTAGGACAATATATCATTAAGTTTGAAATATGAATAGGTGCAGGTTTTTCTATAATTCCACCGCTACTGTAAGGTGTAGGTTTCATATGTTTTTTTACTATATTTACTCCTTCAACTATAGCTCTTTCTCTTCTTGGAAAAACTTTTAATACTTTTCCAATTTTTCCTTTATCTTTACCAGCTATTACTACCACCATATCATTTTTTCTAATATGAACCTTTGCTTCATGCGGTTTAGGTAAATTTTTACTGGCTCCTCTTTTTATCATAAGCCTTCTCCTTTATCTTTTACACTACCTCTGGTGCCAAAGATACAATTTTCATAAAACCTTTTGTTCTTAGCTCTCTTGCCACAGGTCCAAAAATACGAGTTCCAATAGGCTCTTTGTATTGATTAATAAGCACTGCAGCATTTTCATCAAATCTGATATGCGTTCCATCTGGTCTTGAAACTTCTTTTTTTGTTCTTACTATTACTGCTCTTACTACATCTCCTTCCTTCACTTTAGAATTAGGAAGTGCTTCTTTCACAGAAGCTACAATTATATCTCCTACAGTGCCATATTTTCTACCTGCTCCTCCTAAAATACGTATACACATTATCTTTTTTGCACCGGAATTGTCAGCTACATTTAAATAGGTTTGTTGCTGAATCATAATTCCTTACCCTCCTCAGGAACCTCTTCTATATCTATCATCTTTTCCCTTCCTAATATCTGTCTCACTCTCCATCTTTTTCTACGAGAAAGTGGTCTTGTTTCTTCTATTAAAACTTTATCACCTATTTTACATTCATTATTTTCATCATGAGCCATATATTTTTTTCTTCTTTTTATATATTTTCCATATAAAGGATGCTTTACTAAAGTCTCTACCATTACAACAACAGTTTTGTCCATTTTGTCACTCACAACTGTTCCTATAAACTGTTTTCTTTTCCCCATATTAATTCTCCCTAAAAATTATCTTATATTGAGTTCTTTTTCTCTAAGAATAGTTAATATTCTTGCGATATCCCTTTTTACTTGCCTAATCCTCATAGGATTTTCAAGTTTATGTATGGTTTTTTGAAATCTAAGATTAAACAATTCCTCTCTTAATTGAGATAGTTTTTCTTTTAATTCAGGTATAGAAAATTCTCTTAACTCACGGGCTTTCATTAAAATTCCTCCCTTTTAACAATCTTACATTTAAAAGGCATTTTACTTGCAGCAAGTCTTAAAGCTTCTTTTGCAACATCTTCTGGAACTCCAGCAATTTCATAAATAATTTTCCCTCGCTTTACTACTGCAACCCAACCTTCCACTGAACCTTTCCCTTTACCCATACGAGTTTCTGCAGGTTTCTTAGTAATTGGTTTATCTGGGAAAACTCTTATCCATAATTTAGCACCTTTTTTAGCAGTTCTTACAATAGCAATTCGCCCAGCTTCTAATTGTTGAGATGTAAGCCATCCCCCTTCTAATACTTTTAGTCCATATTCTCCAAATTCTAAGGTGTATCCACAAGTAGCTTTTCCTCTTACTCTACCCTTTTGTTGTTTTCTATATTTTGTTTTTTTAGGTTGAAGTAACATTTTTTCACCTCTATATTAAAAATTCTATATTACAATTCTTTCTTGTTCTCCTTTTTCAGGTAATACTTCACCTTTAAATATCCAAACTTTTACTCCAATACTTCCATATTTAGTTATAGCTTCTGCAAAACCATAATCAATATCAGCTCTTAAAGTTGAAAGAGGAACTCTTCCAACTCTATACCATTCACTTCTTGCAATTTCAGCTCCTCCCAATCTTCCTGAACACTGAACCTTCACACCTTGAGCTCCAAATCTCATAACTAAAGTAACAGCTCTTTTCATAGCTCTTCTAAAAGAAACCCTTCTTTCTATCTGAGTTGCAATATTTTCCGCAACCAGTTGAGCTTCAAGCTCAGGTCTTCTTACTTCATTAACTAAAACTTCAACTTCTTTATTTTTTAAAAGTTCTGTCAATTCTTTTCTTATCTTCTCTATTTCTACTCCTTTTTTACCAATAATAATACCTGGACGAGCAGAATGGATTATTATCCTCACTTTATTAGATGCTCTCTCTATCTCAATCCTTGCAATCCCTGCATGAAAATAGTTTTCTTTCAAATATTTTCTTATCAAATAATCCTCATATACATATTTTGAAAATTCCGAAGGTTTAGCAAACCAACGAGAATCCCAAGTTCTTGTAATACCAATTCTTAGCCCAATAGGATTAACTTTCTGCCCCAAGATTTACCTCCCTTTTTTCTTTTTTTCTTCTATTTTCTCTTCGACTGCTACTGTAATATGGCTCATTCTTCTTAAAATTCTGCTTGCCCTACCCCATGCTCTTGGCCAGATTCTTTTTAAGCGTGGTCCTTCATTCACATAAGCTTCAACCACATAAAGTTTGTCTACATCCATACCATAATTATTTTCAGCATTAGCAATAGCACTTTCTAATACCTTTTTAATAATTCTTGCTGCCTTTTTAGGTGTAAATTGTAAAATATTTAATGCCTCATCTACTTTCTTTCCTCTTATTAAATCAATTACTAATCTTGCTTTGTAAGGAGAAATTAATACATATTTGGCAGTGGCACGAGCTTTCATCTCTTTCTCCTTTATTTTTTCTTTACTCCTTTTACTCTTCCTTTATCTGCAGGATGACCTTTATATGTTCTTGTAGGAGCAAATTCTCCTAATTTATGTCCTACCATATTTTCAGTCACATAAACAGGTATAAATTTATGTCCATTATGCACAGCAAAAGTTAACCCTACCATTTCAGGTATAATAGTTGACCGTCTGCTCCAAGTTTTTATTGGTTTTTTATCTCCTGTTTGCTTTGCTTTTAAAACTTTTTTCAATAAATGTTCATCTACAAATGGTCCTTTCTTTTTTGATCTCGGCATTTAATCCCCTCCAAATTACTTCCTTCTCTTAATAATAAATTTATCAGAAGGTTTCTTTTTACGAGTTTTTAAACCCTTACATAACCATCCCCAAGGAGAACAAGGATGCCTTCCTCCATGAGATTTTCCTTCTCCCCCTCCCATAGGATGATCAACAGGATTCATAGCAACACCTCTTACATGAGGTCTTCTCCCAAGCCATCTACTTCTTCCTGCTTTACCAAGAGTTATATTTTCCCATTCTAAATTACCTACTTGTCCAATTGTAGCTTTACAATCTCCATGAATTAATCTTATTTCTCCAGAAGGAAGTCTTAATATTACATAATCTCCTTCTTTACCAAGAATTTGAGCAAAAGCACCTGCGGAACGAGCTATTTGACCTCCTTTCTTTGGTCTTAACTCTACATTATGAACCATGGTTCCAACAGGAATATTTTTTAAAGGTAAAGCATTACCCACTTTTATCTCAACATTTTCTCCAGACATAACTACATCACCAATTTTTAGACCAAGTGGAGCTAAAATATATCTTTTTTCCCCATCAGCATATTGAAGAAGAGCAATATTGGCTGATCTATTAGGATCATATTCCAATGCTATAACTTTAGCTGGGACATTATCTTTATCTCTTTTAAAATCAATAATACGATAAAGTCTTTTATGTCCACCACCTCTAAATCTTACTGTAATTCTTCCATAATTATTTCTACCACCTGTTTTTTTGATAGGTTCTACCAAACTCTTTTCCGGTTCTTTTTTAGTAAGCTCTGGATTCACCAAATAACTCTGAAATCTTCTACCTGGTGATGTAGGTTTACATTTTTTTATAGGCATGGCTTTCACTCCTTATAAAGTTTCAAAAAATTCTATAGTTTCTCCTTCTGCAAGTCTTACTATAGCTTTTTTCCTAATCGAAGTCCTTCCAGGGTTTCTAAAACCTCCTTTAGGTTTCCCTTTCACTCTAATAGTTTGAACATCTACTACCTTAACTTTAAATAAATCCTCAACTGCTTTTTTAATTTCAATTTTATTTGCAGAAGGATCTACCCAAAAGCTAATTTGATTATACTTTTCTTTTAAATACATAGATTTCTCAGTAATAATAGGTGCTAAAATAATTGTTCTTGGATCACGCATTTTTTATCTCCTTAAACGTTCCTCTATTTTTACTAAAGCCTCTTTTGCCAAAATCAAATTTTGGTGATTTAAAATATCATAAACATTCAATCCTTCAACTGCCAACACTTTAACCTTAGGTAAATTATCTGCGCTTTTCTCCAATATTAAATTTCTTTCAGGTACTATAATTAAAACATCATTAATACCCAAGTTATCCAAAAATCTTTTTAAAATTTTAGTTTTAGGTTTATCCTTTACGGGAAAATCTTCAGCTACATAAATTCTATTTACTAAAGCACGAGAAGAAAGAGCCATTTTTAAACCCAATCTTCTAACTTTCTTATTAAGCTTAAATTCATAACTTCTTGGCTTTGGTCCATGAACTACACCTCCACCAACCCATTGAGGAGCTCTTATAGAACCCTGCCTTGCTCTACCTGTATGTTTTTGAGGCCAAGGTTTTCTTCCTCCACCTCTTACTTCACCTCTTGTTTTAGTGCAAGCTGTTCCTGCTCTCCATCTTGCCATTTGCCATCTAACGACTTCATGTAAAAGTCCAATTTTAGGAGTAATACCATATAAATCTGATGGAAGTTCAACTTCTCCGATTATATTAGCTGAACTATCAATAAGTTTTGCCTTTATAGCCTCCATTTTTAGTTCTCCTTTTCTTTAAAATAAACCATTACATATCCATTATTCCATCCAGGAACAGCACCTTTAACCAAAAGTAGATTTTTTTCTGGAATTATCTCTACTACAGTTAAATTTTTAATAGTAACTGTTTCATTCCCATAGTGTCCTGGCATTTTTTGCCCTTTAATAACTCTCCCTGGAAAGGTGCTTGCTCCACTTGAACCTCTTTTACGATGAACTTGTTTTGCACCGTGACTCATGGGTTGTCTTGAAAAATTCCATCTCTTAATACATCCTGTAAAACCTCTTCCTTTAGAAGTTCCTGTTACATCAACTTTAATACCTTTTTCTAAATGTAAATCAGAAAGAGAAATATATTGTCCTGGTTTAAATTCTGATGGATCTTTTACTCTAAATTCTCTTAAAATATAAAATCCAGTATCCAGTCCTGCTTTAAGAAAATGTCCTATCATAGGAAAAGTGCATTTGGTAAGTTTTTTAGGTTCAAAACCTAATTGCACTGCGTTATAACCATCTTTCTCAATTGTTTTTATCTGAACCACTGCACAAGGTCCTACTTGTAATACTGTAACTGGAATAGCATTTCCCTCTTTATCAAATATTCTTGTCATTCCTAATTTTTTACCTATTAAACCCTCAAGTTGCATTTTCTTCACTCCTTTTTATACCTTTATTTCTACTTCTACACCTGCAGGTAATTCAAGTTGCATTAAGGCATCTATAGTTTGTTGTGTTGGTTCCAGTATCTCAATAAGTCTTTTATGAATTCTTATTTCAAATTGTTCTCTTGAATTTTTATCAATATGAGGTGACCTTAATACTGTCCATCTACTTATTTTAGTAGGAAGTGGTATAGGACCTACTACTTTAGCTCCAGTTTCTTTAGCAGTATTTACAATACTTATTACAGATTTGTCAAGTATTCTATGGTCAAAACTTTTTAATTTTATCCTTATTTTCTGTGCAGGTACCATATTTTAAACCTCACACTCCTTTATTCTATTATTTTTGTAATAACACCTGCTCCAACTGTTCTTCCTCCTTCTCTAATCGCAAACCTTAATCCCTCCTCCAATGCCACAGGCTTTATCAACTCAACCTCTAACTCAACATTATCCCCAGGCATCACCATCTCAATACCATCAGGTAACCTTATAACACCCGTTACATCTGTTGTCCTAAAATAAAACTGCGGCCTATACCCATTAAAAAACGGTGTATGCCTCCCTCCTTCCTCCTTCTTCAATACATATACCTCAGCCCTAAACTTAGTATGTGGCTTAATACTACCAGGTCTCGCCACAACCTGACCCCTCTCCACATCATCTTTACCTACTCCCCTCAAAAGTATACCTATATTATCACCAGGTAATGCCTCATCAAGCACCTTCCTAAACATCTCAATACTTGTCGCTACAGTCTTTATCGTCGGCCTTAAACCCACTACCTCTACCTCCTCACCAGGCCTAAGCACCCCCCTCTCTACCTTACCTGTAACCACTGTCCCCCTTCCACTTATACTAAATATGTCCTCTATCGGCATCAAAAATGGCTTGTCTACATCCCTTACAGGCTCAGGTATATAATCATCCATAGCCCTAATCAACTTCCAAATAGCTCCACACCACTCACACTCCTCTTTGCCACACCCACATTCCAATGCCTTCAAAGCACTACCCCTTATCACAGGTACATCATCCCCTGGAAACCCATATTTTGTCAATAACTCCCTAACCTCTAACTCAACTAAATCCAATAACTCAGGATCATCTACCATGTCTATCTTGTTCATAAACACTAATATATACGGAACATTAACCTGCCTCGCAAGTAACACATGCTCCCTTGTCTGAGGCATTGGCCCATCATCTGCTGCAACAACTAATATAGACCCATCCATCTGCGCAGCACCAGTTATCATGTTCTTTATATAATCAGCATGCCCAGGACAATCTATATGTGCATAATGCCTCTTCTCTGTCTCATACTCAACATGCGCAAGCTGTATCGTTATACCCCTTGCCTTCTCCTCAGGTGCCTTGTCTATCTCCTCAAATGGTACCCACTGTGCTAATCCCTTCGTTGATAAAACCTTCGTCATCGCACTCGTTAATGTTGTCTTCCCATGATCTATATGCCCAATCGTCCCTACATTTAAATGCGGCTTCTTCCTCTCAAATTTTGGCTTCGCCATCTCTCTCCTCCTATAATTTTATATTCCTTTAGCCTTTTTTATAATTTGTTCTGCTAAATGTATAGGCACTTTTTCATAATGAGAAAATTGCATAATAAAAGTCCCTCTTCCCTGAGTTAAAGATCTTAAAGTTGTTGCATATCCAAACATTTCTCCAAGAGGAACATAAGCTATAATAACTCTTGCATTACCTCTCAAATCCATGCTCTCCACCTTTCCTCTACGAGAAGAAATATCTCCAAGAACATCTCCTAAGTATTCTTCAGGAACAATTATTTCAACTTTCATAATAGGCTCAAGTAAAACTGGAGAAGCCCTTTTACATGCATCTTTAAAAGCTAAAGATCCAGCAATAGCAAAAGCAAGATCAGAAGAATCTACTTCGTGATAACTTCCATCAACTAATCTTACTTTTACATCTACAATCGGATACCCTGCTAAAACCCCTTCTTGAGTAGCCTCTCTTACACCTTTTTCTACAGCAGGTATAAATTCTTTTGGAATAACTCCTCCTACAATTTCTGATACGAAATCAAAACCTTTCCCTGGATTCGGCTCTACTATCAATTTTACATGTCCATATTGTCCTCTACCACCAGTTTGTCTAATATATTTTCCTTCAGCCTCTGCTGAAGTTGTAATAGTTTCTTTATAAGCTACTTCTGGTTTACCAACATTTACACCTACTTTAAACTCTCTTAACAGCCTATCTATAATAATATCTAAATGAAGTTCTCCCATTCCCCAAATAAGAGTCTGACCAGTTTCGTGATCTATACTTACTCTAAAAGATGGATCTTCTATAGCTATTTTTTGTAAAGCCACAGAAAGTTTTTCCTGATCAGCTTTGGTCTTTGGTTCAACTGCTACTGAAATGACTGGTTCTGGAATTTCAAGTTTTTCAAGTTCAATAAGATGATTCTCATCACAAAGAGTATCTCCTGTAGTAGTTACTCTAAGCCCTATAGCAGCTACAATATCACCTGCAAATGCTCCATTAATTTCTTCTCTTTGATTAGCATGTAATCTTACTAATCTTCCAATTCTTTCCTTTTTTCTTTTAGTGGAATTGTAAACTGCCATGCCACTTTCTAATCTACCTGAATAAATCCTTAAAAATGTTAAAGTCCCTATATAAGGATCTGTCATAATTTTAAAAGCAAGAGCAGAAAGAGGAGCATCTGGATCTGTAGGTCTTTCTTCTATTTCTCCAGTATCAGGATTAATTCCTTTTATAGGTGGTATATCAAGAGGCGAAGGAAGATAATCAATAATAGCATCAAGTAAAGGTTGAATTCCTTTATTTTTAAATGCTGCTCCACATAGAACTGGAACCATTTTGAAATTTATAGTTGCTTCTCTTATAGCTTTTCTTATTTCTTCAGGTGTTAGCTCTTTTCCTTCTAAATATTTTTCCATAATTTCATCATTAATATCTGCCAAAGATTCAAGTAATTTTATTCTATGTTCTTCTGCTTTGTCTTTTAAATCTGAAGGTATTTCTTCATAATGATATTTAGCACCTAAGGATTCTTCATCCCAGATAATAGCTTTCATTTCTATTAAATCCACTACTCCTACAAAATCACTTTCTTCTCCAATTGGAATCTGAAGAGGTAAAGGATTAGCTCCTAATCTTTGTTTAATCTGTTCCACCACTCTTTCAAAACTTGCACCTACTCTATCCATTTTATTAATAAAAGCTATTCTTGGCACTTTATATTTATTAGCTTGTCTCCAAACAGTTTCTGATTGAGGTTCTACTCCTCCAACAGCACAAAAAATTACTACAGCTCCATCTAAAACTCTTAAGCTTCTTTCAACTTCAATAGTAAAATCAACATGTCCAGGAGTATCAATAATATTTATTCTATGTCCTCTCCAAAAAGTGGTTGTGCAAGCAGAAGTAATAGTAATCCCTCTTTCTTGTTCCTGAGGTAAAAAATCCATAGTAGCTGTGCCTTCATGAACTTCACCAATTTTATAAGTTTTACCTGTATAATAAAGCACCCTTTCTGTGGTTGTAGTTTTCCCAGCATCAATATGTGCAACAAATCCTATATTTCTTGTAGTTTTTAAAATTTTTAGTTCTTCAGATGTCATATTTTACCTTTTTAAAACACAAAAAATTTATTTAATCTAACTTCTCCTTAACTTAAACTTTCTAAGGAAAAGAAAAACTACCAGCGATAATGAGCAAAAACTCTATTAGATTCTGCCATTCTATGAGTGTCGTCTCTTTTCTTTATAGCAGCCCCCTTTTCATTATAAGCATCCCATAATTCATTTGCTAATCTTTCAATCATTGTCTTTTCATGACGAGCTCTTGCAGCATTAATAATCCATTTTATAGCTAAGGATACCTGTCTTTCGGGTCTTACCTCTACAGGAACTTGATAATTTGCTCCACCTACCCTACGAGTGCGAGTTTCAAGCAAAGGCTTAACATTTTCAATAGCTTTCTCAAAAATTTTTAAAGGATCTTCACCACCTGATTTTTCTTTTAATCTTTCTAAAGCAGAATAGAAAATCTTACGGGCTACATTCTTTTTACCATCTTTCATAAGATTATTTATAAATTTAGCTACCAATACACTTCCAAATTTAGGATCTGGAGGAATTTCTCTTTTTGGTGCTGGTCCTTTTCGTGGCATAAAAATTCTCCCCTCTCTAAACTTTATTTAGGTCTTGGTGTTCCATATTTAGAACGAGATTTTCTTCTATTTTGCACCCCTGCTGCATCTAAAGCTCCTCTAATAATTTTATATCTAACTCCAGGTAGATCCCTTACACGACCTCCTCTTACTAATACTACAGAGTGTTCTTGTAAATTATGTCCAATTCCTGGAATATAAGCAGTAACTTCTATTCCATTAGTAAGTCTTACTCTTGCAACCTTCCTTAAAGCTGAATTAGGCTTTTTAGGAGTTACAGTATAAACCCTTACACAAACTCCCCTTTTTTGAGGACACCCTTGTAAAGCAGGGGCTTTAGATTTTCTAACCTTTTTTCCTCTTCCCAATCTTACTAATTGATTAATAGTAGGCATACCCTACCTCTTTTTAAAACTTTCAAATTATTAAAATTTGACAAAGCCTTTATATACTACTTTTTCTTTATATTGTCAAGAGGTTTAACTATTATACCATTTTTTAAAAAATTGTTAAGAGGTTGCTTTTCTTGAAAAATCCGATTAAAAGTTTTACTATAAACCTATGTCAGAAAAACTTACAAAACCTTTAGCTGAAAGACTAAAACCTTTAAATTTTTCTGAGTTTATAGGTCAAACACATCTTATCGGAGAAAAGGGAATTTTAACTCCTCTATTACTTAAAAAGAAACTTTTTTCTTTTATTTTATGGGGACCACCTGGAACAGGAAAAACTGCTTTGGCTTATTTAGTAGGAAAAACTTTAAATGCGAATTTTATCTCTGTAAGCGCTGTAGATACCACTATAAAAGATTTAAAAGGAGTTATTCTACAAGCTAAGAAATTAAAAACCTTGGGGAAATTAACAATTCTTTTTATTGATGAGATTCACAGGTTTAACAAGTCTCAACAGTCTTTTTTACTTCCTTTTGTAGAAAAGGGAGATATTTATCTTATTGGAGCAACTACTGAAAATCCATCTTTTGAAATTATCCCACCTCTTCTTTCTCGTATAAAAGTTTTTATATTAAACCCGCTTTCTAAGGAAGAAATTTTTACTATCTTAACTAAGGCTTTAAAAGATAAAGAACGAGGATTAGGAAATTTAGATATAGAAGTTAAAGATGAGGTTTTAGAAAAAATTGCTGAAACAAGCTCTGGAGATGCAAGAGTAGCATTGAATACCTTGGAATGGCTTGTAGAATTGAGTTTAGCTCAAAATAAAAAGGAAATTACTCTAAATGATATATCGGAAGCATTATTTTTTAAACCTCTTTATTATGATAAATCAGAGGAAGAACATTATAACCTTATTTCTGCTTTTCATAAAAGTATGAGGGGAAGTGATCCAGATGCTACTATTTATTGGTTAGCAAGGATGCTTTCTGCAGGAGAAGACCCACTTTATATTGCAAGAAGAATAATTGCATGTGCTGCTGAAGATGTAGGACTTGCAGATCCTATGGCTTTAATTATTGCTGTAGCTGCTAAAATTGCCTTTGAAGCCCTTGGTCAACCTGAGGGAGAATTAGCTTTGGCTGAGGCTGCTCTTTATGTAGCTTGCGCACCAAAAAGTAACTCTGTTTATAAGGCTTTAAACCTTGCTTATGAAGAAATTGAAAAAAGTAAAAATATTCCTGTTCCACTACATCTAAGAAATCCAGTAACAAAACTTATGAAAAAGCTGGGATACGGTAAAAATTACAAATATACCCATAATTTTGAAAATGGATTTATAGAGCAAGAATATTTACCACAAGAAATTAAAACTAAAATATTTTATAAACCTAAAAATATAGGATTTGAAACAAAAATAAAAGCCTATTTAAAAAATTTATGGAAAAATCGTAAAAATTATTGAAAATATAAATTTTTGATTTTCCACTTTACAACGCTTAATTCAAATGTTAAAAATTAGGCTAAAAATTTATTAATATAAAAATCAAAAATGAAAAAAATTTCTTTAGTTATACCAGTCCATAATGAAGAAAAAAATATTCCTATAGTTTATAAAGAAATTAAAGCTGTTTTAGAAGAACTATCTCAAAACAAAAATTATACTTATGAGATTATATTTGTAAATGATGGAAGTAGTGATAATACTTTAGAAGTGCTTAAAAATTTTAAAAAATCAGATTCTTTTTTAAGAATTCTTAATATGGATAAAAATAGAGGACAATCTGCAGGGCTTACTGCTGGATTTTATTATGCAAAGGGGGACATTATTGTAACTATGGATGGAGATGGTCAAAATGATCCTCGATATATTAAAGATCTTATTAAAAAAATAGAAGAAGGTTATCAAGTAGTAACAGGCTATAGAATAAAAAGAAAGGAACCCTTTTTAACAAGAATTTTACCTTCCCGAATCGCTAATTGGCTTATAAGTTTAATAACCGGTCTCAAAGTAAGAGATAATGGTTGTTCTTTGAAAGCTTATATTTCTCCTATACCTAAAAAATTTCAGATACCCCGTGGATTTCATCGGTTTATACCTGCTCTTTTTGGGGTAAAAAATGAGGAGGTTTGTGAAATACCTGTGATTGACAGACCAAGATTTTATGGAAAAACTCATTATAACCTTAAAAGAACATTCGAGGTAATAAGAGATTTGTTAACTATTCCTTTTATTTTAAAAGATCCTATTAAGTTTGAAAAAATATTTAAATATCTTTTTATTTTGTTTTTTGTAATTCTTTTATTTTTATTTTTATATTTAAATTTTTCATTTCTTTGGATTTTGATAAAAAGCTTTTTTTTAATCCTATCTGGATTTAGTTATATTATATGGAAAAATTTAAAACGTTTTAATAAAGCCCAAAAAGAAGGTGTTTTCAAAGTAGAAGAAATTTTTTAATTTTTTGATAAAATTGAGTTAGATTTAATAAAAAGGAGGTTTTTTTAATGTCTTTTTTAAAAACAATAGATCCTAAAATATGGAATTTGATACAAAAAGAAATAGATAGACAGGAATATCAGTTAGAAATGATAGCTTCTGAAAATTTAGCAGATATTGCAATAATGGAAGCTGAGGGTTCTTGTTTAATGAATAAATATGCTGAAGGATATCCTTTTTCTCGGTATTATGGAGGTTGTGAAAATGTGGATGAAGTAGAAAAACTCGCTATAGAAAGGGTTAAGCTTCTTTTTGGAGCAGAACATGCTAATGTTCAACCTCATTCTGGAACCCAAGCAAATATGGCAGTTTATTTTGCTTTTTTAAATCCAGGAGATACAATCCTTTCTATGAATCTTGCTCATGGAGGACATCTTTCTCATGGAGCAAAAGTTAATTTTTCTGGCAAATTTTATAAAATTGTTCATTACGGAGTTTCTAAAGATACTGAAATGATTGATTATGAAGAAGTCAAAAAACTTGCCTTACAATATAAACCTAAACTCATTGTAGCAGGAGCAAGTGCATATCCCAGAATAATAGATTTTGAAATTTTTTCTAAAATTGCACAGGAGGTAGGAGCTTATTTAATGGTTGATATGGCTCATATTGCTGGTCTTATTGCTGCAGGAATTCATCCTTCTCCAGTTCCTTATGCAGACTTTGTTACCTCTACTACTCATAAAACTTTAAGAGGACCCAGAGGAGGGTTCATTCTTTGTAAAAAGAAATATGCAAAAATGATTGATAAGACAATATTTCCAGGAATTCAAGGTGGTCCTCATATGAATATCATTGCAGCAAAGGCTGTATGTTTTAAAGAGGCTCTACAGCCTGAATTTAAATCTTATCAAAAACAAGTAGTAAAAAATGCTCAAATAATTGCTGAAGTTTTTAAAATGGAAGGTTTTAGAGTTATTTCAGGAGGAACAGATACTCATTTGGTTTTAATAGATGTATCAGTAAAAGGATTAACAGGAGCTGAAGCTGAGAAATTATTGGAAGAAGCTGGTATTACAGTGAATAAAAATGCTATTCCTTTTGATACCCGTCCACCTAAAATTACAAGTGGTATAAGAATTGGAACACCTGCTATTACAACAAGAGGTCTTAAAGAAAAAGAAGTTGAAGAAGTAGCTCATTATATGTGTGAAGTTTTAAAAGATCCTAAAAATGAAAAAATAAGAAAGGATATAAGAGAAAAAATAAAAGAAATTTGTATAAGATTTCCTTTTTATAAAAAAAATGGCAGATAAAATTTATAGACCTGACTGGCATGAATATTTTATGCTTATTGCAAAAATAGTGGCATTACGTTCTGGATGCAATTCCCGTCCTACAGGAGCTGTAATTGTTAAGGATAAACGAATTTTGGCAACAGGTTATAATGGTCCAATGCCTGGTGCATGGCATTGTACAGACAAAGGTTCTAAGTATTGTTTTAGAAGAGAAAAGGGTATTCCGGATATAGATAAATATAATTTTTGCAGATCAACACATGCAGAAGCAAATGCTATAGCACAAGCAGCTAAATTAGGAATTTCAGTAGAGGGAGCAAGTATTTATTGCACCTTAGCTCCCTGCTATGTATGTTTAAAGCTTCTGGCTTCAGCTGGAATAAAAGAAATATATTATGAATACGATTATGAGAGCAGAGATTTTGAAAGAGATGAATTCTGGAAAACCGCTATTAAAGAAGCTGGAATAAAGGTTTTTAAACAAATTAAAATTTCAGAAAAAACTCTTAAAGCTTTAGAAGAAATTTTACCTTATCCTACTTCAAAAAGAAGACTTCCTCCAACTGATTAATCTTTTTTAATCTTTTCTTGATTTTTTCTTATATAAAGATTATTTTTTATACAAAGTTTTTCTGGAGGTGAAGATTTATGCCTAAGGATTATTACGAAATTTTAGGGGTTCCAAGAAATGCAACACAAGAAGAAATCAAAAGGGCTTACCGTAAACTCGCTATGAAATATCATCCAGATAGAAACCGTGGTAATAAAGAAGCAGAAGAAAAGTTTAAAGAGATAAATGAGGCTTATGCTGTTCTTTCTGATCCTGAAAAAAGAAAATTATACGATATGTATGGTTCTACAGAATTTGAAAAAAGATATACTACTGAAGATATATTCAGGGGTTTTGATTTTGAAAGTGTTTTTAGAGATCTGGGAATAGATCTTGGAGGATTTTTTAAAAGAAATAGAAGAGGTGGAAGAACATTCGTTTTTGACCTGGGAGATCTATTTAGCAATCTTTTTGATACTTATTTTGGAGAAGAAGAATTTTCTCCTTTTGGAGAAACATATGAAACAATTCAAATGGATTTACCTCTTACAGTGGAAGAAATTGTAAAAAAGGGAGAAAAGGAAGTAATTCTACCTGGTACTTATGAGACTATAAAAATTAAAATACCTTCAAGTGTAAAGGATGGGCAAATTCTTAGGATAAAAAGAAAAGAAGGAAGAAGAACAAAAGAATATTTATTTAGAGTAAGGATAGTTTCTGATTCCAGATATAAAGTAGAAAATGGAAATATTATTATTGAAAAGGAAATTCCTCTTACAAGCTTTTTATTAGGAGATGAAATTGAAGTAAGAACTCCTGATGGGAAAAAAGTGAGAACCAAGGTTCCTCCTTTAACAAAACCAGGGGCCAAGTTAAGGCTTAAAGGTCTTGGATTACCTTTGGGTGGAGGAATTCAAGGAGATTTGTATATAATTCTTCAACCCATAATTCCCAACAAATTAACTTCTGAGCAAAAAGAATTAATAGAAAAACTTAAAAGATCAGGACTTTAATCTATTATTTTGTTGACAAAATATTTTAGATTGATTAAAATTTTTTTAGTTTTCAAAGAAATTTCTTTTAGGAGAGTTCTTTATGATCAAAGGAATAATGGCTGATACTCTTATTACTGATGAAAAAGGAGCAAAAATTCTTTTAGCTGAAATTATTCATAATGATTATTTATTTGCTTATATAGGAAGAATTATTTATGGAAAAACCGGGTTGCAAAATGTATATGTTTTTGAAAATAACTTCTGGGGAAGAATGCTTTTTATAAATAATGGACTTCAATTTACTTCAAGAGATGAGTTTATTTATCATGAAGCTCTTGTTCATGTTCCTGTTCAGGCTTCTCCTGAAAATTCAATTAAAAGGGTTCTCATTTGTGGTGGTGGAGATTATGGAGCTTCTCGTGAACTTCTTAAGTATCCTCAAATTGAAGAAGTTATTATTGTAGATATAGATCCTCAAATTCCTAAAATAGTAGAAGAATACTTCCCAGAGCTTCTTCCTGAAAATCCAAAAGATCCAAGGCTTAAACTTATAGTAGCTGATGCATATGAAATGGTGAAAAAATATAAAGAAGAAAAACAGCTTTTTGATATGGTAATTATAGATTCTACTGATCCAGATGTTACTTTAACTGGAGTTACTCATGAGCTTTCTCATGCTCTTTTTAGAGAAGACTTTCACCGAATGCTTTATGAAATTTGTCCTAAGGGAATTATAGTTCAGCAATGTGGGACTCCTTTCACTATGAAAAATATACTGGTTGAAACTTACAAAACATTTAAAAAAGTTTATCCTGAAAAAGAAATCTACTGTTATAGGGCTAATGTGCCTTCCTTTGGAGGAGACAATGCATATTTAATGAGATGCCCTTATCCAAATCCTGAAACACCAAAGTGGGAAGAAATTCCAAATACTTATTATTATACTCATGAAATTCATAAAACTTCCTTTGGACTACCAAAATATTGGAGGGAAGTTTTAAAATAATGAAAGTATTGGGAATTCTTGGTTCTCCTTATAAAAATGGAGGTTCAGCCCAGCTTCTTTTTTCAGCCTTAAAATCAGCAGAAATAGAAGGTGCTAAAACTGAATTTGTTAGTGTTTATGATGGAGAAATAAAAGCCTGCATAGGATGTATTCAAGATGAAGAGCCCGGGTGTAAATTTCCCTGCATTTTTGATGATTATGGAAAAGTGATTTTAGAAAAAATAAATAGAGCTGATGGGATAATCTTTTCTACTCCTATTTATTGGTTTGCTCCTTCTGGTCCTTTAAAAACTCTGATTGATAGGATGACATGTCTTGAAAATATGGTGAGTCATGGAGAACCAAGTTATATGGAAGGAAAAATTGTTGGAGCCATTGCTGTGGGAGCTGATGCAGGAGGTCCTTGGACTTGTGGATATTTAATTACTGCCCTTACTTCCATGGGAGCAATAATTCCTCCTTGGGGAATAGCTTATTCTTATAAAGGGAAAAATGCTATCCAAGATGATAAAGCACTTATGGATGCTATAAATATAGGACTTTTGGTAACAAAG
>Ga0190310_1000244_pt1 | contig 19253 bp, 17 predicted proteins | sample 48700778_MG_FD_165059 | JGI IMG/M metagenome (GOLD analysis project Ga0190310, IMG submission 165059) | Hydrothermal vent sediment bacterial communities from Southern Trench, Guaymas Basin, Mexico - 4870-07-7-8_MG | ecosystem: Environmental > Aquatic > Marine > Hydrothermal vents > Sediment ... | reverse complement strand
TTTCTAAGTAGATCTCTTACATTAGTATAATACTGGATTCTCAATATTACAAATAAAAGTATGGCATGAATAAAGATCAAGAGTAAATTAATGATTAGTAAGGTATTGATAGCATATACTACTATAAAGAGTGAAAGTATTGTTATGATTAAAAGAGCCTTTACAAGCCTTAGGAAACACATCACAAAAACGATAAATACAGTAATCGTCAATGCAATAAATGATGCAATGATATTATGAGAGATTTCCCAAATAAATATAAAGATATCAATGCCAATGATAATGGATACGATTATGGAGAATACGTACCTCTTTATTCTTGTTAAACGTAATCTATTATCCAAATCCATAATATCTCCTCATAAGCTCTAACTCTCTAATTATAGTAAAAACGGTATCTCTAGGTGAGGTATAAACTACCTTGAACCCATAGCCTCTGACAAGCTCCATAATCCTATTAATAAGATCCCTCCTTTCAACGCTATATATCTTGTGAAGGGTTAATGCTGGTTCTATTAGATCATCTCTTCTCTTTTTAAGTAATTCTAATTCAATGATCTCTTCTTCATATAGGAGCGTGTGCGGAATTACGACCATTATGTCATGTCCTAGTTTCTTGAAAGTAAATAGTATTGATAAGATGTTTTCTGCAAACATGATATCGTCATTAAAATCTGTAAATATGATTATATTTGTCTTCTCTCTTCTAATCATTCTACTAAGTTCAAGGGAAAACTCTTTTGATATGTCTCTAAAGAAGAACTCTGCTCCCCATGGTATCCCGCTTAAAACACTACGTATGAAATAAGTATGTCCATATCCTCTTCCATAGCCAGTAAATCTAGTTATTGGTTGAAGAGATACAATGATGTATCCGAGGGAATACATGTCTCCACGGAATGCTAGGTAGTTTGATAATGTAGATATTATTCTCGATAATACCTCTACTTTTGTAACTCCTCGGACACCTTTATACATTCTAGGCGTTATAAGAAACAACATTAATATGTATAAACTAGCCTCTTCTTCAAATTCTTTAACCATAATCCTTCTTAATCTAGCTGTAGCCCTCCAATCAATGAATCTATAATCGTCTCCAGGAAAATAATCTCTTGTCGCAAAATATTCTATTCCTATTCCAGGTCTATTAGTTAATGAAAGCCCTCCTGGTATCCTACTTGATAAGTTTAAAACAATCTCCCTAGGATCAATTATTATACTTGGCAATACTTTTATCGTAGCTGTTAATGGAACATGCATTCTAACAGTAAATAAACCATAATTATCGTAGGCATTAATGTTTAATGCTCCAAAATAATGTGTTCCAAAGCTTGGCCTAACTCTATATGATAGCTTAACAATAGAGCTCGGTCTTATTTCACCATACCAATTATTTCCACTCCTAACAACTCTAAAGTTCTCAGGAGTCTCATCAAATATGCGTACATGTACTGGTCCATGTAGATCCGTTATCTTTCCGATCACTTGCACATCTATATCATCTGTTTCACTAGCTTCTTCAGGTATCCTCCTCTCCCATATACTACTGATAGATAATAGATAGGCATTTGATAGAAGACTTTGCCTTATATACTCTAATATAGCATAAATGACTAATCCCAAAGCAATAATAGATATAAATGAAAACAATATCCTCCGACTATATGGAACTATGAATATTATGTAGACAACTATACCTATAGATCCAAAAATTACAAGTGCAGATGATAAAAGATATAGAAAACTAGCATACCTAGATATCACGATTTCAGACATTATTGGTTTAGGCATCTTATTTACAACCCATTATGGAACGGGTACTTCAACTGTTTTTAGAATTTCCTCAACAATATCCTTAGTATCAATATTTGCAGCTCTTGCTTCAGGCTTGAGTATAATCCTATGTGGTAACGTATATTTTACAGCTATTTTCACGTCATCAGGCAATACATAGTTCCTTCCATCAAGCATGGCAAGAGCTCTTGAAAGTTGTAGTGTGAAGAGACCGGCACGAGGTGAGACACCATATTCTATTTTAGGATGCTTCCAAGTAGCCTCAATTAGGTTTGTTATATAGTCAACAATGTCGGGCCTCCCTTGTATAGGAGATCTATAATTTACCTTATATACGAGTTGAGTAAAACATTTCAGTTTATCCATACTAATAATAGGCTCAATATCCCATTCATCAAATGGCCTAGTAAGTCTATTAGCCCTATACAATATTTCCTTAGCATGCTCCTTACTCGGCAATGGAATATCTATTTTCACCATAAAACGATCCAGAAGTGCTTCAGGTAATGGGAATACTCCAGTAAACTCTATAGGATTCTGAGTAGCTATAACCATGAATGGCCTAGGTAATGGATAATCCACTCCTTCAATACTAACTTTCCTTTCTTGCATTGCCTGTAATAGAGCAGACTGAGTCCTCGGATTCGCACGATTAATTTCATCAGCCAATACTACATTAGCAAATATCGGTCCCCGTCTAAATACGAAGTCATTTATCTTCTGATTAAAAACCATAGTGCCAAGTATATCGCTGGGCAATAGATCAGGAGTGAACTGTATTCTCTTAAACGATAAACCCAGGGATCTGGCTAGTGAATATGCAAGAGCTGTTTTACCAACACCTGGTATACCATTTAAAAGTACATGTCCTTCAGATAATAGTGTAGCGGTTATAATTTTTAGTTCAAGCCTAAATCCAACCATATACTTTGATAACATACCATCTAATTTTTTATAGAAATCTAATACATCATTAAATCCTAAACTACATTCACCCATCAACTATACCCCTTTAACCTTTTAGCTAAAGTACATACAATAGTTAAAATCCTATTTAACATAGACTCTAGTTTCTTAGTAGGAACATATTGCTCAGAAACAATATTTACATATATTCTATATAGGAAGCTTAACATATTGAGAAGCTCATCCTCTTTTATCCCAGTAACTCCAGATGCCATTGACAATACTTTATTATCCCTAACTATTTTATCTATACCATATCCTATTTTCTCTCTAAAGAGCTTATCAAGGAAATTATATGATTCAATAATTAGTATATCTGGCTCTTCACAACCTCTTGTTAACATCATAATATAGTCAAGAGGATCCCTAGGCATATAAAGCCTCGATATCCTCATAGATTTTCCTGATTCATATACTTCCCTCAAACTATATGGAGGAGGCGGTTTTCTATGAATATACAATTCACCATAGAATACTGTATAAAGCTGTAGAACAACAATTAACAGGACTATAAGGTATATCAGTATTATTGGATAAGGTATCATTATAATGACGTTCCAAGGCTTTATAGAAGGAGGTAGAAACTTCAATTTAACAAATGGTATATTGACTTGCGGCCAGAAATCCCGTATCCCTTCCCAACCACTAAATACAGGAGCTTCTGGCTCTTGTTCCTCTATAGGTTGTAGAGCAATTGTTACATTCATTAATAATGCATTAATTATTACAGTACCTCTAGCACCTAGGCTCCTAGCCTTTGAGACGATATAGTCTCTTATGTTATTATAGTATAGACTATAATCTAGGTAAGGATCCGTTGTTACAAATACATAGGGCGAACCTATAAGAAATAATGTTACAGTCTTACCTGAAACCTCGATCTCTACTTCTAGAAAAACGGGGATTCTCTCTATATTTTCACCATTATAGAGAAATGCCCTGCCTAGAATATTTGACTTAATAACAGCACTTCCATATACTCCCCTAAATCCAATGGTATTAGGGAATACCGTATCGAAAGATAAGGCACTAACGGGTACGAGAAGACCATATCTCAGATCAGTTAGTACATATTCGTAAGTGTCTATTTTTATACCATAGTACTTTTCAATAATAGCATATGGTAATCTAATATTTGAAGCAATAACTATTACTGGGGGAACATATTTTTCAATAATATAGAGTAGAGTATTCATAGATCGATTTAGAAGTTTATAGTTGTCTACTAATATAGTGATCATTGATTTATTGTATCCTCCAAATACGCCATATACATCTATAATGGATTCATCATTATCTATCATTCTAAGCCATTTCATCTTTCTAATAATAATGCTTTTGAAACCAGATAGATCATTTGAGTATACAATAGAGACTGACAACATATAGAACAATACCATGATCAATATAGTCGATATCCATAGTTTCCTCATTTGATTCCTTATCTCCTTTATCTACTTCCAAGTGTATTTAGGATGTAATTGGGGTAGATATAATTATTTTCCTTACATAAATAGTGGTGTTTCCTTCATAGGCATATATTCTCCAAAGATATTAATTTTATAACCACATCGTGGACACTTATTATCTTTATCTAAACCCCAATAGGTTACCCTATATCTTCTTCTCTCAATTAGTTTCTTACCGCATTTGGGACAATAAGTATCTTGATATCTTTCATCAACTATATTACCAATGTATACATATTCGATACCCATGTTCCGAGCTATTTCATATGCTTTTAGGAGCTTTTTCATACTAGTAGCTGGCTCATGATACTTGTTAGCAGGGTAATACCTGTTTATATGTAGCGGCGTACTCGTACCTAGATAATCAATGTGTTTCCCAATAACCCATTCAATGCATTCCTCATCATCATTTGCCCCAGTAACCACTAGATAAACCATTTCAACATGAGTACCAAGATCGAGTAATTTACGTGCATTACGAAATACAATTAGTGGATCTGCACCAAGGAATCTCCTATAAGTATATGGACAACCCTTTATATCTATACTGAAACCAGTAAAACCTGCTTCTACAAGCTTCTCCAGAGAATAAGTAGTAAAGTAGCCATTTGTTACCATCATTAAATAGAATCCTTGACGCAGTGCATATTCCCCAAGATCAAGTAAGTATTCAAAATGTATAGATGGTTCATTAAAACTAGCACTAAAACCATCATCGCCTCTCCTCAAAGCTTCTCGAACAAGTTCTTTAGGAGACATATAGAATGCTCTATCTGGACCAGGTGGAACTTGGCTAAGTAGATAGTTCTGACACCACGGACAACGGAAATTACATCCATAGCCTGAGAATGTCAATGCTGTAGAATTTGGATAATAGTGAAATAATGGCTTTATCTCTATAGGTCTACTTTCAACAGCACTTAATAATCCATAGGCTATATTATAGAGTTCGCCATCAATATTCATATGATTCCAGCAAGCACCCTTTACACCTGGCCTTAAATAACATCTTCTCTCACAAATTCTACATCTAATGAGTTTCCCTCCACGATCAACTACTTCATAGTATGGCGATTTAATATACCATGGAGGATAGATTCTTTCTTTAAAGGAACTATCCATTTCAACACCTAAGCATTAACCATTCCTCTAATATAAAATAATAGTTAAAGTACCCGTATAAGCTACTCTGTCTCTATAAGAATATCGGCTAGAATAGATGCAATATCAAGGAATAATTTCTTCAACTCCATAGTACTCTTAAAAGGCGTCTTTCTAACCAAGTTATTACTAATAATAAGTACAGCTAATGATCTCCACCCCCTCATCCAAGATAATGTATAGAGACAAGCAGCCTCCATTTCAATAGCTATGAATCCTTTACTCGAAAGCACCTCTATGAAGTTTTCCTCAGCATATAATGCATCACTAGTAAATACAGGGCCTATGTATGGTGTATAGCCTTTTTCTAAAAGTTTCTTATAGGCATATGTAGCAAGTAAAGGATCGGGGGCTGAACCACTACATATATTAGGTAAATACATTCCAAGACCTGATCCGCCATAAACGTATCCTGCTCCCGATGCAATTACTTGTGAGCCTATCTCGATCTCTGGTCGTAGCGCACCAGCAGTTCCTAGTCTTATAAACTTATTTACTCCAAGAACTCCTAGTTCCTCAAATACTAGAGAAGCCATTCCACATCCAATACCATGTGATGCAAGAACTATTCTTTCACCTCTATAATAACCCCCTACTACAATTATACCTCGCTGATTGAAGAGTATCTCATGGTCATCGAGTAAATTGGTTAATAGAATCACTCTATCAGGATCTCCCATAACCAATGCTTTATTAGCCATTTTCTCCTTAGGTATTTTGAGTAAAATTGTTTGCCTAGTCATAACTATAGCACCGCATTACTTTATGTTCTTAAATACTATATTCTAATATAACAACAAATAATATAAGTATAATTAATAACTAGAGGGGATATACTTGAAGGCTTTAGTACTCTATGGTCCTTCTGATCTCAGGCTTGAGGAAATAGATGATCCAATGCCTCCAAGAAATTGGATTAGGATACGTGTTGAAAGAGTTGGTATCTGTGGCACTGATAAGGCCTTCTATAAAGGATCTTATAAACCCTTGAAAATACCGATTATACCTGGACACGAGATTTCTGGGATCGTTGATGAAGTTGGTGAAGGAGTTAATAAAGACCTTATTGGGAGGAGAGTTACTACTGAAATCAATGTCTATTGCGGCAAGTGCTGGTATTGTATAAATGGTATGCCTACACACTGTCCGTATCGTAGTACTATCGGAATAAGCATTGACGGTGGTATGGCTGAATACGTGCTAACTAGATCCGATCTCGCCCATGTAGTTGATGATTTAAGTCCTTTAGAGGCAGCCTTCGTTGAGCCATTAGCAGCGGTTGTTGAAATGATAGAAATGCATCCAATACCGGTGAATGCCAATGTAGCTGTCATAGGTATTGGCACGATAGGACTATTATCTCTGAGACTCATCAAAACTTTTAATCCAAGGCTTTTAGTCGCTGTATCACGTCCTGATTCCCCTAAAATCGATTATGCAAAGAGATCTGGTGCGGACTATGTAGTATCCTTTAATGAAGCATTAGAGATCATGCGTTCAGAGACTCTTGAGGGAATAGGCTTTGACTATGTTGTTGAAGCAACTGGTAGTCCTAAGGGTCTTGACATGGCCATCGAACTTGTAAGACCCAGAGGAGTTATAGCAGCTAAATCAACTCATGGGGCCCCAGTTAGCTTCAACTATACGATGCTCGTTGTTAAAGAAGCAAAGATCGTGGGTAGTAGATGCGGGCCTTTTGAAAAAGCTATTAAGTTACTTAGAATTAAACAAGTTAGAGTAAGCGATCTTGTTACATCTACGTATAGTCTTGATGAAGGAATAGAAGCTTTTATAAAAAGTTTTGATAGAAAAGAAGTGAAGGTCCATATCACTCCTTAATATAAGGCTTACCGAGTGCACGAGGCGTTTTAATCTTCTTCATAATAATAGCTACAATGACTAACGTAGCTACATATGGTATCGTACGGAATAAATTGGCTTCTGCAGTAAATATTCCGCCAAATTCGCTCTGTAGCTTTATTGGTAAGTAGATCGATAAGGCATCGAAGAAACCAAATACAAAGCCACCAACTATAGCCATTAATGGGTTCCAATTACTAAACGCTACATTAGCTAATGCTATAAAGCCTCTGCCAGCTGATATGAATTTTGTAAACTGACCAATCCATCCAACAACAAGATATGCCCCACCAATACCTGTTAATGTTGCTCCAAGGACTGTAGCGTAGAATCTTGTACGAAATACGTTGACACCCATTGCCTCCGCTGCTCTCGGATCTTCGCCGCAAGCTCTTAATTTTAGGCCGCTTGATGTCTTAAATAGCCACCACCAGACTCCTATTGCTATAAGTATAGCTAGTATTGTTATTGGAGATATGATGATAGTAGATCCCTCTGTTACCTGGATTGCTAATGAAGGTATTTTCTCAACTTTAGGGCTTTGACCATAGTTTTGCCATAAAGCAATCATCATCATTAAGCTTAAACCATATGCTAGAGAATTATAGCCAACACCTGCTATGATTTGATCGCCCCGCAAATATACGCTTACAAATCCATGTAGTATCCCAGACAATGTACCTACAAGGATCCCTATAAATAATCCATAGTATGGATTCCCTGTATAGAATGTTACTACAGCAGCTGTAAAACTAGACAATATAAATATTCCTTCAAGACCAATATTTACTACTCCACTACGCTCAGTAATTATTTCACCAACGCCAGCCAATACTAGAGGCGTCATAGTTGTAAGTGTATTCGATAACATATTAATTGCGTCTTCAATCATTTCATTCTCCACCTCCTAATCATGGATATGAGCATGCGATATGCATAGGGTATGGCTAAGGCGATAACGATAATGCCTATAATGGTATCAGTAAGCTGCGGTGGAGCACCAGTCTTTAACTCGACCCACTGTCCACCAATCATGAGTCCTGAGAAGAATATTGCTGCAAATATTATTCCTATAGGGTGGTTTCTCCCTAGTAAACCAATACCTATGCCTGTAAATCCAAGTCCGTATAGCGTTGACATAGTCGAATCTATATTATGTACATCGCCTATAATGAGTAAGGCCCCGCCTAAACCAGCCATAGCCCCGCCTAAAAGCATTGAATAAAGTACTGCTTTCTTAGGATTATATCCCGCATATCTTGCAGATAATGGTGATAAACCAGATACTCTTAATAAGTAACCTAGATTAGTATAGTACAGTATATAATAGATCACTAATGCACCGATTACAGCAAGTACAAATGATACTTTTATACGTCCCCATGGAGATAGAAACTCTCCAAGCCAAGCACTCTTGGGTACTTGAATACTTTGATGAGGTATCTTGGGATCATAGAATATACCAGTTATAAGATAAACCATTAGGAAATATATGGTCCAATTAATCATTATTGCTGCAATAACTTCATTAATATTACGATATACTCTTAATATCGATATAAATAATCCAAGTCCTCCACCAGCTACTATACCGGCTAGAAGTCCTAAGACAGGGTTTACAGTATAATACGTCACTAGCAATGCAACGAATGCTCCAACATATAATTGGCTTTCACCACCAATATTGAATACTCCGGCAAGCGATGGTATGGAGAAGGCCATTGCAGTCATAATATATGGTACGCTTTTACTTAATAAATAGCCTATATTGCCATAACCATACCTAAATAATATGCTAAATACCTCATATGGATCATATCCCATGAAATAAAGTAGAATTGCTGCTATTAGGAATCCTACTGTAGCAGATAATATGATCTCTAATGCTGCAGTCAAATAGTCAACATATTTTACCCTAATCTTCTCTATAATAAAGGTAAGCCTTGTTTTTCTAGTAAATAAGGCTAATTTATACTTAATTTCCTTAGGACTCAACTACACCACCCATAAGAAGACCTAATCTTTCAAGAGTGAATTCTTCAGGCTTTCCTATTGCCATAATCTTTCCCTCATATATGACTGCTATACGATCACTTAATTGCATGATCTCATCAAGATCTGTTGAAATAAGTAGAATAGCCTTATCCTGATCTCTCAGTGCGAGTAGGGTTTTCCTAATAAATTCCGTTGCAGCTACATCAAGTCCTCGGGTCGGTTCTGCGACAATAAATACTGTTGGTTCTCTAATAATTTCCCTGCCAACCATGATTTTTTGCTGATTACCTCCACTTAAGTATTTTATAGGTGATGTTATACCTGGTGCAATAACCTCTAGTTTATCAATGACTTCATTTGCATATTTTGATGCCGCACCCCATTTGATCCTCCTAGTTCTCGTAATAACTCTATACATATTAGTCAATACAGTATTCTCAATTATATTCATGTCAAATATGAGGCCTACTCTTCTAGAATCAGGCACATAAGCAAGGCCTAGTGAATACCTCCTTGAGGCTGGAAGCCTAGTAATATCTTTACCATATAGATAGATCTTTCCCCTTTCAACAATCCTTACTCCTGCAAGAGCCTCAGCTAATTCCCTCTGCCCATTACCCTGAACACCAGCTAATCCCAAGATCTCGCCTTTCCTAAGCTCAAAAGATACTCCTTTAACGGCCATTAATCCACGGTCATCACGTACCCATAAGTCTTTAACAATGAATACGGGTTCACCCGGCTCCTTAGGCTTCTTCTCTATCTTAAAGACAACTTCTCTCTCAACCATCATTCTAGCAAGATCCTTTTGAGTCACTTTATCTGTCACAACAGTTCCTACATGTCTACCTCTACGCAACACAGTAACTCTATCAGTTATTTCCTTGACTTCACGTAGCTTATGCGTGATAAAAATGATCGTTATACCTGCCTCCTTAAGCTTTCTTAAAGCATTAAATAATTCTTTAGTCTCTATAGGTGTCAAAACACTTGTCGGCTCATCAAGTATAAGTATTCTAGCATTTCTAAGAAGAGTCTTTATAATCTCAACTCTCTGCTGTACACCAACAGGTAATGTTTCAACAACAGCATTTAGAGGCACCTTCAAGCCTAGTTCGTCCATTAACTTCTTAACTTTTTCCCTAACATCATCAATTGTAGCCTTAGGCTCTATGCTTACATATGACAGATATAGGTTTTCTTCAACAGTAAATGTTGGTACAAGTGTGAAATGCTGATAAACCATTCCAATTCCATGTCTAATAGCATCCCATGGTCCATGGAACTTGACTCTTTTACCAAAGATCTTTATTATTCCCCTAGTAGCCTTAATCTCTCCATAGAGTATCCTCATTAATGTTGTTTTACCAGCTCCATTTTCTCCAAGTAGTCCATGTATTTCTCCTTTGTATACGATGAAATCAACATCTCTAAGAGCTATAACACCATCTGGATATATCTTATGAATACCTCTCATCTCAATAGCAATCTCTCTATCACTCAACAACTAGCACCCAGATAGTAGGAGCTTAATAGAAGAATTTAGTCGAAAGGATTATAAAAAAATATTTGTATAGTCTATTCCCGAAAACACGGTATTATTAACCACCCATAACCGATCCTTGTTCTAATGCTGCATCTAGATTGCCCGCTAAAAGCTCCTGTATAATCTGGTCATATTCTTCATGTGTTAGCGGTGTCTTAAAGACGATCTCTCCACTCCTAATCTTCTGCTCTAAATCATTGACTAGCTGCCATGCATAGTCTGGAATATATTCATTACGGGTCTCATTAACAATCTGTACTACCTGGTCTGGCGTTAGGTCCTTGAGTTGTCCAGTTTCATAAGCTAGTTCTGCAAAGTACTTTACGCCATCTAAGTCCCAGATACCAACACCCTCCTCCTTTAGTCCAAGAGTTATTATTCCGCCCTGCCATGTACCTTCAACAACCATTTTAATAGCAGTATATACTGCTACATCAACTCTCTTAGCACCGCTTACAGGTATGTATTGTGGAGCATACCATTCTTGGCTAGCATCTTGTCCTATACCAAAAGCTTTTCCATGGCCTCCCTCGTTCCAGTCAATAATCGCATTGAACATACCGACATGGGTTAATCCAGCTAATCCATATAGGATCTTAGCATCCTGCTGTAGTAATTGCCATGCCGTGTTATAGCCTACCTGTGTATCTGTGAATGTACCAGTGTATTGCCATAGGAAGTTAACTGGTTTACCAGTCTTCATCTCAAAATACTTTACGCCAAATAGGTAGCCTATGTGGAACTTCCATAGCGGCGGTATATCCATACCAGCTACAGCGCCAACGGTTGATCCATTTAATGAATACGCCATTCCAGATGCTATAATACCGATTAATGCTGCACATTCTTGTTCACGGAATAATATATCAACTTCATTGTCTCTAACAATACCTGTAGTAGAGTCTATTAATGCAAACTTCTGGTTTGGATACTGATCAGCTGTTTCATTTAATGCACCAGTCCATAGGAATCCAATTAGAACTAATAGATCGTATTCTCCCGACTCACTTAATTGCTGCAGTAATGGGACCATGTCATCAAGTGATCTCGGCGTCATGTACTCTACTTCAACGCCAAGTTCCTCCTTAGCTCTTTCCGCACCTAGATAAGCCATATCGTTAAAGCTTAGGTCCCCACGTCCACCGACGTCGAACAATATCGCTACCTTAATCCCTTCTCCTGGAGGTGGTGTTGTCTCTGTAGGTGATGTAGTAGTTGGCGTAGTAGTTGTTGGAGATGTTGTAGGTGGAGAGGTTGTAGCCGTTGGCGTAGTAGTCGGTGCTCCTTGTTGTGTTATAAAATATATTCCTGCAATCGCTACAATAACGATTATAACTGCTATGAGAGCTATAGCTGTACGGGTTAAAGCTTTCATCACATATAACCTCTTTTTGAAAATAGTCCTCACGTATATCACTATTTTTAAGAGTATTACTAGATAAACTTTTTCTCTATTAATAACGTACTATACACTGTTTAATCAATGAGACAATGGTCTTGGAAAGGTAGAAACTAGTATATAAGGGAGCAACTATATTTAAATAATGACCAAGTAGGTGATGATCGGGCCTTGACGCTCATAGTAGGAGAAGAAGTATATGTGCCGGATACAAGTGCGGTAATAGAGGGTGTAGTATCTAAACTTATACGTGATGGTGTTGTTAGAGGACGTATTATTATACACAAGGCTGTACTAGCTGAGTTAGAGCATCAAGCTAATCAAGGTAGAGCTACGGGATATGCAGGGCTTGAAGAGATTAAGAGGATTAAGAAACTAGCTGATGAAGGATATGTAAGGTTTGAAATTGGTGGTGAAAAGCCCCGTCCAAGCGATATACGTTATGCTGGCTATGGAGCTATTGATGCATTAATTAGAGAGTATGCTTTCGAAGCTGGTGCAACACTCATTACAGGTGATCGTGTACAGGCATTAGTTGCTGAAGCTATTGGTATGAGAGTAATCTATGTACCACCAGAGAAACCCACTATCCTAAGATTTGAAGGATTCTTTGACGAGACTACAATGAGTATTCATTTAAAAGAAGGTGTACAACCAATCGTTAAGAAGGGAAGGCCTGGTGATTGGGAGTATGTAGTGATTAATGAGGATCCATTGAAGCGTGAAGAAATAGAGGATGTTGCTCGTGAAATTATTGAAGAGGCTCGTAGAAGACCTGATGGATTCATAGAGATCGATAGACGGGGTTCAACTATTGTACAGCTTGGTAAGTACCGTATAGTAATAACAAGGCCTCCATTGAGTGATGGATGGGAAATAACTGCTGTACGTCCATTGAAGAAGCTACGTCTAGAAGACTATAATCTGCCTCCTAAACTCATTAAGAGACTTGAAGAAAAAGCTGAGGGAATATTGATCGCTGGAGCACCGGGTATGGGTAAGACTACTTTTGCCCAAGCACTAGCAGAATATTATGCTAGTAAGGGTAAGGTTGTTAAGACTGTTGAGTCACCTAGAGACATGATCCTGCCACCCGAGATCACCCAATATAGTAAGACATATGCCGATCTCGGAGAATTACATGATATACTATTACTTAGCAGGCCAGACTATACAGTATTTGATGAAATGAGAAGTGATGAAGACTTCAGACTATATACAGACTTAAGACTCGCAGGCATAGGGATGATCGGTGTGGTCCATGCTACATCTCCTATTGACGCAATACAGAGATTCATAGGACGAGTAGAGCTCGGCATGATACCTAGCCTAATAGATACAGTGATCTTTATACGTAATGGTATGGTTGATAAGGTGTATGAGGTAAAGATGACTGTAAAGCTACCAACTGGACTTAGAGAAGCTGAATTAGCTAGGCCAGTTATTGAAGTACGTGATTTCCTAACCGGTGAACTAGAATATGAGATCTATACATTTGGCGAACAAACAGTTGTAGTACCTGTCAAAAAGCTCCGTATGCCTGCCGTTACTAAGATTGATAAAGTTGCTAATATTATTCAGAAAATCCTTCCTGGAGCCGATGTCGCCATTGAAGATTCTACAGTAATAGTCACTATACCTAAGAACATGATTAGGACATTTAATAAGAGAATAAAGAGGATCAGGAAACTTGAATCAAAGTATAATGTGACGATTAAACTTAGATTTGTTTAATCCCAATGTATTACATTCAAGATACCCGGCTTTATCAGGATCAACTAAATCGTATAGTATCTTATTTGAAAAATACTTATAATGTCTCCATTGTATAGCATTAGTAGATTTAACAGGTTTGATTCTATAGGTGGATCCTAATGCCAATGATCATTGTAGAAGCTCGTTATATTATTCCTGTTAGACCTAGACAGAAGATTATACGAAATGGAGCAATAGTTATTGATGGTGATCGCATTGTCTTTATAGGCAAAGCTGATGAGGCTAGGCAGAAATACCATAGTGATACAATAATAAGAGCACATAGACATGTAGTTATCCCAGGCCTCGTTAATGCACATAACCATTTATTCCAGAGTATATTGAAGAATATAGGTATTGATATGGAGCTTGTTTCATGGCTTCGTACAAGTATCCATCCTACACTCGCAAGTTTTACTGATGACGACTTCTATATTGCTGCTAAGTGGGGTCTAATAGAAAACATTAAGAGCGGTGTTACAACAATAATTGAAAACCACTATGGACCTAGGGGATATGATGCTGTTGCTAAGGCATTAATTGAGTCCAAGCTTCGTGCAGTACTTGCCCGTGGTATCTATGAACTCAATGTATTACTTGATATACTTAAGGAAGAACCTGAGGAAGCACTTGCCCATGTAGAGTCCCTAGTTAAAAAATATCATGGATACGAGAATAGACTATGGATAGCTATAGCTCCAATGCATCCATATAATGCTAGTAAGGAGTTATTGTTGAAGGCTAAGGAGCTTAGTGACAAGTATGAATTGATCTATCATACCCATACTGCAGAGTCAGTAAAGGATCAAGAACTTGTCATAGGACTCCATGGTAAAACAGATGTCGAGTTATTATATGATCTTGGCATACTGGGGCCAAGATACCATGCGGTCCATGGTGTACAAGTTTCTCCAAGAGAAGTAAAATTACTAGCTGAAACAGGCGCCCATGTTATTCATAATCCAGAAAGCAACATGTATCTAGGATCAGGCGTAGCACCTATACCAGATTATATGGAGTCCGGAGTCAATATTGCTCTTGGAACAGATGGTGCTGGTAGCAACAATAATAATGATATGATTGAAGCAATGAGATTTGCAGTACTCCTACATCGAGCCGCAAGAAAGCATCCCAGCATAGTTACTGCATGGGATGCATTGGAAATGGCTACAATTAATGGCGCTAAAGCTATTGGTTTAGAGAATGAGATCGGTAGTCTCGAGATCGGTAAGAAAGCAGATATAACGATCATAAGGCTAGATGGGCCGCATACGGCTCCAGTAACAGATCCCTTGGGCGCTATTGTCTATTGTGCTAATGCTAGTGATGTAGATACAGTAATTATTAATGGAGAGATTGTTTTAGAGAGTGGTAGAGTACTTGTATTTGAAGAGGAAAAGATTAGAGAAGAAGCTGAGAAGAGACAGTTAAAGATACTAGATCGGGCGAGAGAGAAGTTTGGTACTAAATTCCCATTTGAGAAATTCATAATTTAATAAATAATGTTTTTATTTATTTCTTTAAACTAGATCCCGTGGCCTTGGGCGATGCCGATGCCAGTAGAGATACGTTTAGCTTCTCTTGACGATGTTAAGGAGATTGTTGAAGTTTATTGTAGTGATGTTGATAAATGGTATAGATTTATTAATGGTAAGAAAGTTGAGGCAAGGTACGAGGATCTCAGCGTTATGGATAAGTTTAGTCATGGAGGGCCATGGATGTCTATAGAAACATGTAGTATACATCTAAACTATGTCCTCATTAGTAATCAATATCCATTAGTAGCTTTATTAAATGATCATGTTGTTGGCGAACTCGAACTATATATTGGTTATGAACAAGGCTTACTAGGTAAAACTGGTTTTATTGATGTACTTCAAGTTCATAATGATTATAGGAGACGCGGCATAGGCAGAGCATTAATTATGAAAGCAAGAGAGATATGCATTAAACAAGGCTGTGATACATTGAGTGTTTGGCCTGAGAAAAATGTAATCGATTTTTATAGGAAATGTGGTATAAACGATACAGCATATACTATATATCACATAGAAATAGATCTTGATAGAATAAGACGGGCTAAAAACAATTATACTATTGTTGAATTTCCTGAAAAGTATAGTATTCTAAGTAATATGATGTTTATATCACCACGTATTTTCTCTTCATTTACTGCATGGATTAAGAGTAGATGGGATTTTGCATTTGAAAAAGATAGGATAGTTAGTATTGAAGGTTATATCAAAGAAGTAAATACTGCATTCATTATAGAGAGTCTGTGGAGTAGAAAAGACGTAGGTAGATTAATGATCTGGATAGAAGATTTAGATAGCATTAACGAGGCTATGGAATATCTATTCCATATAGCTATTAATAATGGATTTAAACGACTCACTTTACTAGTTAATTATGACATATATGAAGATTTCCTTAAGAATTATCCTCACGAGATCATTGATAAGGAATTATTGCTTATGGATAAATTAAAGTAGTACCTGAGATGAATTAATTAACCCCGTCGAGAATAATTAAGCTAGGCTAACCTAATTTAGGTGATTGCCATTTGATAAGTAAAAAAGAGTTGATAGCGTACATAATAAGTAAAAAGGGATGTATTCATCCATTTATAATTAGTAGGATCATAGCATATAGTGAATTAAAATGGTATAGTAAGTATAGCAAGTGGCTTACCGACTTTAAATACATAGGATTCCTAAAGGTATTCTATATAGATGGTTTAAAAGAGATTATTGAAGAAGATAAGTGTTTCCAGATAATCAATGATTGTATCAAGTATGTTTGTCACGTTCCAGAGCTTAATCTAGATATTAAAATGTTTATAGACAATGTTTTAGCAGAGTTGAGTAGTTTATCTATAGATCAATTGAATAATAAAGTTGTATCTCATAGGTTCTATAATAGATTGTTAAATAAGAGATAAATAGAAATGGATGATCTAGTATGAAGAGAATAATTCAAATAAGTATTACTGGCGGTAAAGGCGGTACTGGTAAAAGTTTTGTTGCGACTAACTTAGCAATACTATTAGCTAAAAAACACGACCTCTTATTAGCCGATCTGGATCTAGAGGCTCCAAATGATCATGTTTTACTTGGAATCGATAAACTTCATAGTAAAGAGGATATCAAGATATTTTTACCATTCATAGATTATAAGAAATGTACTTTATGTGGAATATGTGCTAAGATATGTGATACTGGAGCTATATTTATGCCTCCGAAGAATCCTCCAATAGTATTTCCAAGGCTTTGTAGTGGATGTAAAGCATGTTATTATGCTTGTCCATATGGTGCCATTACTGAGGGAGGCCATGTAATAGCATATAGTTATTTAACAATTATCAGGAAATTCAATGTATCATTTAAATTATTAACAGGTATTTTAAGGCCGGGCGAGGAACATATACCTCCAGGCCTATCAATTATTAAGAGGAAGGCAAGAGAATTAGCAAAAGAGATCTTATTAATTGATACAGGTGCTGGTGCGGGTAGCTCCATATCTATAGCACTACAGTATTCTGATCTAGTAATAGCAGTTACTGAACCAACACCTCTTGGACTACATGATCTTGAGAGTATCTTAAAGATTGTAAATGGTCTTGGTTACCGTGCATGGGTTATCATTAATCGATATGGTTTAGGCCCTATAGATGATCATTTGAAGATAATGAAGATGTACGGTGTTGAAAAGTATTTTAAGATACCATATAGCATGGATGCTATTAAATCATATATCCAAGGCATACCAATCGTTGCCTATAACCCTGATTCAATTGTTTCTAAGAGTTTCTATGATATTTACCAGGTTTTAGAGGATGAAATACTATGAGTTCATCTGATTTGATCGAGATAGTTATAGCTAGTGGTAAAGGAGGAGTTGGTAAATCGACAATAGCAGCCTCACTCGCAATAATATTAAGAAACTCTGGCTACAGAGTCATAGCAGTTGATGCTGATGCTGAAGCACCTAATCTCCATCTAGTCCTTGGAATAAATAGATGGGACCGTGTTCTGGAATATCGTGAAGGAAGAATAGGCTTCATACGAGATGATAAATGTATTCATTGCGGATATTGTTATGACTCATGTGCATTCAGTGCTATTGAAGAAAAGAGTGGAAGATACGTTATTAATCCATGGATTTGCGAGGGATGTTATACATGTAGTTTTGTATGCCCCGTTAAAGCTATAAGCTTTAAATATAACGTCTTAGCCGGATACATCAAGATCGCCTATAATACTCCATATAAGTTTCCATTAGTATCGAGTGAACTTAAGCCCGGTAGGCCAAATTCAGGTAAATTAGTTACAGAAGCAAAAAACCTTGGCAGAACTATCTCTGGCGGGAAAGGACTTATAATCGTTGACGCAGCTGCTGGTATCGGCTGCCAAGTAATTGCTTCATTAGCTGGTTCACACCTAGCTTTATTAGTCGCAGAACCTACCCCCGCTAGTTTCAGTGATCTTAAACGTATCCATAAACTTACAAAGCATTTTGGAATACCATCAGCTCTTATTATAAATATGTATAATATAAATAATGATCTTGTAGGTAGAATTATTGAATATGCTAGAAAGGAGAATATAGAATTACTAGGTCTATTACCATACGATTATTCAGTACCTAAATCCATGGCTATGAAGAAGCCAGTTATTCATGCATATCCAAGTAGTGAAATAGCTAAGTCGATAATTGAAGTATGCAATAAATTGCTAACATTACTGAAAGATTGGGAGAATTGGAGATTAAAGCATATTCCAGAGAAAATAGAGCCTTTTATACCAGTAATCATAAAACCTAAAGAACTAGGTTAGGTAAGCCTATATTCTCTAACTACACTATACTTCTTGGGTGAAACCCTTGTCCATCAAAATCGCTTTTACAACAGATAAGGGAGGCTTAGACGATAGAATAGTGGAAAGATTTGGTAGAGCCAGAACATTCACTATAGTAGAAGTTGATGAAAAAGGCAATATATTATCTATAAATATCATTGAAAATCCAGGATCGAGAGCCACTAGTGGAGCAGGTATAAAAGCTGTACAAAAACTTGTTGACATGGGAATAGATATTGTTGTAGGGCCTAATCCAGGGCCTAATGCATATATGGCCTTAATACAATCTGGAATAAGACTATATACCTTATCAGGTCAATCAGTTAAAGAAGTACTAAATAAGCTTTTAAGAGACATATTCAAGTAAAGAAGAATGATTGTATATGGATATAGAAAGAATTATTGGCAAATTATAAATTCACAATTAAGTAATACTGGAGCCGGTTTAAACT
>Ga0190310_1000241_pt1 | contig 19469 bp, 16 predicted proteins | sample 48700778_MG_FD_165059 | JGI IMG/M metagenome (GOLD analysis project Ga0190310, IMG submission 165059) | Hydrothermal vent sediment bacterial communities from Southern Trench, Guaymas Basin, Mexico - 4870-07-7-8_MG | ecosystem: Environmental > Aquatic > Marine > Hydrothermal vents > Sediment ... | reverse complement strand
CAATTCACGCCAAGCACGACGCTTCAGAATCGAATATGCTCGCTCACGCACATGCTTGCTCGCTTCTTCTCCGCACTTCATCCGCACAAATGTGTCCTCTTCAGCGGCTAAGAGATGCAAATATGCATAAGAAATCGCATCGCAGACGGTATGTTGCGAGCGCATTTGCAGAAGCATCTCAGCATATCTGAAAGTTCTCGGAAAACTCTCAACGATTTCTGCGGAAATCTTGTCGTAAGCGGCGGAAATTGAGAGTATGTCGTGCAGAGTTAGCCCTCTCTTCCTTATTTCTTTGAGCGAAGCGGGGTCTCGCACATCCAAATATTCCGCTGGAGGCACTCGCACCTTCGCCTTCGGAAACGCCTCGTAAAGCAGAACGGCGTCCTCAACCGTGCTTCTTCGCACTATTTCCGTCGCCTTTCGCTGAATTTCCCCTGCTCTTTTCTTCTTCACCGCTTCCTCTTCTGCATCAGCAATTCCTTGAACACGCTCAACGAAGCCAGCAGCCATCGCAAGCGGAACGAGCAGAAGAATGGAGCCGAAGTGCGTGTTTCCGCCGCTCTGCCATTGCATGCTCTCCTCAACGCCTCTTTTCACGAGCAGACCTATTTTTCCACTTGTTTCATCTCGCATGCCGAAGCGAGCGGCTTCGTAGAAAACAGGCGAAAGAGCGACCGCAGAAGCGAGGAAATGCTCGTATTTTGTGCCTGCGAAGTCATGCCTCCTGCTCACATTTCCAGGTTTCGGGTATGCGGAGACCTCTAAAAGCAGAGCGAGAACGGCACAGCGGGAAATATCCCACTCGTCCATATTGCGGAATTTCATAATCGCCACCGCAAGGAGACCACCCATCTGTGATGGGTGGAGGAATTGCGATAATTTTAAATACCTTTTTGCTCAAATAATATTAAGCCTAGCTGGAAGGTTTCCAGCGATGAGGCTTTGAGGCTGGATGGCTCTGAGGCGAAGTCCTCAGGGCTATGGGCTGCGTAAACCAGCCATTGCCGGAGCTCCAGCCACGATGAGGGCATAAAGCCACCCATTAAAATGGGTGGTAGTTTACGTGGGCGGAGTGCCGATGGCGCATGTGTTTAAATTTTATTTTTCTCTTTGCCTTTGTGCTAATAATAGTGAGTAAAGTAAGGCTTTGCGGGAGGCGTGTCGTGGCGGGTCTTGCAGAAGGAGAAGCTTTGGTCTCTGCGTGCAAAATCTCATTTCTCGGCGGGATTGACCCCAAGACTGGCGTTGTAGTAGACCCTTCGCTTGACATTTTCGGAGAAAGCGTTGCGGGAAAAGTCCTCGTATTTGAGGGCGGAAAAGGCTCCACCGTCGGCTCTTATGTCATTTACCAGTTGAAGAAGCACCGAAAGAGTCCAGTGGCGTTTGTCGTTCGGCGAGCAGACACAATCGTTGCGGTGGGTGCGATAATTGCGGAGATTCCGACGGTTGAGTTACCTCACGGCGAAATAAAGAGTGGGGAGGAGGTGCTTGTGAATGGAACGGAGGGCTTTGTTGAATTACGACGCTGAAACGATGAGAACGCTTGAGAAGCAGGGCTACCATTTCGTAGGAAAGCACAGACACAGTGCGGTGAAGTCATGCCTCTGGCTGAAGAAGGCGCTGCGGGGCGAAGGGCGCTGCTACAAGGGAAAATTCTACGGCATCGCTTCGCACAGATGCGTTCAAATGACGCCTTCCATTTTTTGCAACCAGAGATGCGTTCATTGCTGGCGTCCAATTGAATTCTTCAATATTCACGAAAGAGCGGGTGAGAAATTGGAAGAAATTACGGCGGAAATAGCATGGGACAGCCCTTCAGAAGTGGCAAATGCATGCATAGAGGAGCAAAAACGCCTCATCTCAGGATACAAAGGTTTCAAAAGGACAACAGAAAAAATGTTTGAAGAGGCGATGTCGCCGAAGCATGTCGCAATCTCGCTTGTCGGAGAGCCGACGCTTTACCCTTACTTGCGTGAGTTAATTGAGGAATTTCACCGCCTCCGCTGCACGACTTTTGTCGTGACGAACGGCACGCATCCTGAAGTTTTGCGCAGAATAAATCCAACGCAGTTGTATCTCTCGCTGAATGCTCCAAACGAGGAAATCTACAAGAAGATTTCGGGGGCAAATTTCTGGGAAAGAATACTTGAGTCGCTTGAAGTCCTGCGTGAGAAGGGGGGATTTGAGCGCGAGACTGCGGAAAAAATTGTGAGAAAGGAGGGTGAAGTGGGGGAAGATGCGAGAAGAACAAGAACAGTTGTGAGAATAACATGCATAAATGGATTGAATATGGTGCATCCAGAGGAATATGCGGAATTGATTGCGGAGGCGATGCCTGACTTTGTTGAAGTTAAGGCATACATGCATCTCGGATTCTCAAGGAAAAGACTGAAAAGGGATGCGATGCCTTCACATGCCCTCGTTAAGGCATTTGCAGAGAAAATTGTTGATGCTTTGAGGCAAAAAGAAGAGATAAAATACAAAATTGTGGATGAATCTGAAATAAGCAGGGTCGTCCTCATTTCTTCAGGTAAAATTGAAAGATTTTTATGCTAACTCTCGCTGACCCAAGGAGATTCTTCAACGATAAATTTATCCTCTAACAAAAGAAATGTAATACTTTATCAATTAGTATACTAAAATTCTCATAACTTCCCATCTTTCTCTAAAGTTATCCACTTAAGGTGCATTAAAAGTGTAAGATCTCTTTGGCTCTTTATGTTTGCTCTATAGTCCATATCATCCATAATTTCATCAAAAGAACGAACAAACTGATCTTCCCTCTCCTATCTGTTTCTTACATATGTTTTCAATATATGTAGTTTCCACTTATAATTTTTTATACTGCCCCTCTTGATTAATCTGTGGAATGGAGGATGAAGCGTGTAAATTGCAGATAGGAGATGTTTGCATTTCGTTGAGATTTAAGGATACAGCCTTCTCTTCCTATCTGAGGGAGTATTTCAAAGGATACACATGTAAGGAGCCAGAACTTATTATAGATATGAACATAGAGGAGGTATCAGATAAGGAATTTGGAGGTTTTGAATGCGATTTGCTCAGTCTCCATCCGAAGGCTGTGAAAGGAAACAGCTTTAATCTTCTCTCTGGTGAGGTGACAGGAACATTAAATCTTAAAGAAAAACGATGCACGGTGTATTTTTCAAGGAAGGGCATTCGTATATTCAAACAGTTCATGTTCATGGTATATTACACACTGATGAAGCATAATCATCCCGCAGAAAGTAAGAACAGCTTTCTTGTGCACGCATGCGGAGTCTCGAAAGATGGATATGGTTACGCATTTGTCGGACCATCTGAAAGCGGTAAGTCAACAATAGCGAGATTATCTTCCGATTACACCGTGTTGAATGATGAGATAATAATTATAAAGAAGGAGAGGGAGGGATATATTGTGAGAAGCACGCCTTTCCGTGGAGATTTCTTAGAGAACAGGAATAGAAGCGCACCCTTAAAGGCGATTTTCATAATAAATCATGGCAAGAAGAACATCATAAGAGGGATAAGTAAGGGCGAGTTTATATCTCAATTTTTGAAAGAAGTTGTCTGTCCTGATTCTTTGCTTCCGGAGAACAGGTGGGAGATGTTATTGGAGATGTTAGACTTTTGTGCGGATGTTGCGAGGAATGTTCCCTTTTATGAGCTGAGATTCATACCTGATAAAAGTTTTTGGAGCTGTATTGATGAAATTGTGGGAGTGTGAGTAGATATGATTTCATTAGATAGTTGCCCGCGCAGGTCAGAAGACGTGGTGTGGAGGATGATAGATGATGAAGTTGTCATTCTCACTGCTGACGGACGAGAAATTCACACACTGAACAAGGTGGGAAGTATCATCTGGGAACTCGCTGATGGAACTCGGAGTATAATAGAAATTGTTCGTTCCATTTATGAGCGTTTTGATGTTGATTTTGAAGTTGCGAAAGTGGATGTATTGGAATTTGTTGCGCAACTCGCAGATAAAAATCTCCTGCATATTCTTCCCGCTGGAGAAAGGAAGGGTGGCAAAGATGGCGATTGAATCACCTATAAGACTTGTTGAGGAGGTTGTGAACAAATGTGTTGAGAGATATATTCCATATTCTGTCATGTTTGAGCTGACTTATAGATGCAATTTGAACTGCAGACATTGTTTTATCGTGAAAGATGGAAACATTAATGAATTATCCACAGAAGAAGTCAAGAATATAATTGATCAATTGGTGGAGATGGGCACTTTCTTCTTGGCTTTCACTGGCGGTGAGATTTTCATGCGAGATGATTTGTTTGAGATTGCATGGCATGCGAAGAGGAAGGGTTTTTTGCTAACTTTCATGACAAATGGCACATTAATAACACCTGAAAAAGTGGAAGAGATAAGAAAGATGAAGCCCGTGAAATTTGAGTTCAGTCTTTACGGAGCAACTGCAAAAACGCATGATTATATTACAAGAGTGAAAGGCTCTTTTGAGCGCACAGTAGAAGCCATAAAAAGACTTGTTGAGTGTGGAATAGATGTTACTATTAAAACTATTCTTATGAACTTAAATGTGAAAGAGCGGGAGGAGATGGAAGCGCTGGCTGAAGAGTTGGGCGCTCACCCAAGAATAAATCCGGGGCTTGCGCCGAGGAGAGACGGTTCTTTAGAGCCTCTAAAATATGATTTGTCCTTTGAAGAAATGATAGAATATTTGCCTGAAGACTATGATGAAGTCATGTTAAGTTATCTATCAGAGAAAAGTAAAGACATTTCTGACAGGTTTATATGCAAAGCGGGTAAGGCAGGATGCTGTATTTCGCCTGATGGAACGGTATATCCGTGTGTGATGATGCCTATACCGGTTGGAAACTTGAGAGAGAAGAGCTTTAAGGAGATATGGCACACACAGCCAAGCAAAGAGTTGAAGAGGTTGCGAAACCTAACTGCTCATGATTTGACAACATGCCCCTCTTGCGATTTGGCACCTTTCTGCATTCGGTGCCCTGGAGTGGTTTATCTTGAAACTGGCGACATCGTGGGAGCATCGCCAAGCGCATGTAAGTATGCGAGATGGAGGAAGTATGTCAGAACCCATCATGGTAATACAGCGACCTCCATCGGAGGGCTGTATTACGAAAAAACAAAAGGGAGGTGATGTGAGGAAGAAAATGGTGAAGGAGAAATACTGCAAGCCAGAAATTAGATCGGAAGAAATCGAGGTTGGGGGTTATGGGGGATACCCTATCCCTCAGATGCAGCCGTGGTTCGGTCTGTGCCCGCCATGCAAATAACCCACAACCTCTCAGCAGCGAAAATGTGAAGCGTTTTTTTTACAAATGTGAGCGCCGAGGAGGGGCGCTGTGACATAAATACCCAAATGAAAGGGAGGTGATGTGGAAAATGGAAGGAGATGAAAAACAAAAATACCCAGCGATAAAGCAGATTCTCTGCATTTTCGCAATGGCTTTAGTGATTTTATCGGTTGCTATGGTGGGAACCGCTGCGGCAAAAGCGCTTTTCGTTTGTTCTGAACACCATCGTAGCCAGTTTGACGCATGGAATATAGCGCCTGATGGTACGATAACTAAACAGGCAACCTACAGGCTATGGTATGCAAGCGACCCGGCGGGAATAGCGATTGATACTATAGATCCACATAATGGAACAATAATCTTTATTACGAGCGAATTCAGTCCGGGGATTGAAATCGTAGAGGTTCCGCCAGTAGGAACACCGAGATCCATTGGCCGCTCATCCGGTCCCTCAAATCTCGCTGGGATCGATATAGATGATGTTAACGATATTGTATACACGCTAAGAAGGGCGACTAACGACCTTTACATCTATCATTGGAACTCCACAGCCGAAAAACTGACGCTTTTAACTGTGATTGAATTACCTGGACTTTCGTGGGGTTATGGTCTTGCACTTGATGATGCCAGGGATATACTCTGGGTATCAGATACTCCTAATTACATGGTAAGGGCATACAATGTTAATGTGGTGAATTGGAGCGACATTGCCGAAATTCCAACATTGTCTTTCCGAGTCAGCCATATGCCGGTTGATGTTGCCGTTGATACACATCGGAACATTGTTTACACAGTTGGTGGGTGGCATGGTTCGCGTCTCCTCAGCAAGTATGATGTAAAAACAAAGACAGAAACAACAGGAAACCTTGGACATTATGGGTGTGGTGTTGCCGTGGATGAAATCACTGGCTATGTATACGTGACAGGGGGACCCTATGAGGCGCAGGATATAAGTGTCTGGGACACCAGCACAACACCCTTCACTAAGAAACAAAGCACTGGTGACATTGGAAGACCGGCGGGGTTAGCAATAGCAAATGTTATTGTCAACCCGCTGAATTTGAGCAAGGATGATGGTGTTACCACCTGTGTTAACCCTGGGGATAATATCACATACACAATTTGTTACGACAACACGGCAAATGCCTATGATGTGCACAATGTGACGCTCACAGACAATCTTCCTGCAGAGACAAACTTTGTATCGGCTACTGGTGGAGGAATATATAACGCAACGACGCACACAGTTACATGGGACATCGGAACACTCTCAGCAGGAGCAGCACAGCAGTGTGTGCAGTTGGTGGTGCAGGTTGATCCAAATACCACTCCAGGAGCAAAAATCACTAATTATGCTACAATTGACAGCACCGAAACTCCTGTTACAACTGTGACTGAACAGACTGACATTTGCATACCTAAAGCAGAGCTCTGCCCTGACGAATATCGCTGGAATACTTCGGTTTCTCCGACGGGATACGAATGGGATCCATATCCCACACTGTTCAGAGCCTGGAATGATGTCCACTTCGTTAACAACGGTACTGGCGATGCATACAACGTAATTGCTACCATTACCTGTGCTCCGGTGAACGTGAATATTATTGACGGAAATGTGACGTTGGGCGACATACCAGCAGGAGGCAGTGCATGGAGTAAAGATTTCTTCGAGCTTGAGGTTGACATGACGAACCCGCAGGACCCGAACAAAGGAATATGCTGGCGAGTTGAGTATGACGATGCATACGGAAATCATCATGTGATAGAGAACGTGCCAAAGTTCTGCGGTGAGAACTGCAGTGATATTTGTCCATAATCTCATAGCGCATCGCTCATTGGCGAAAGATTGTGAGGGATTCTTGTTCCCCCCTCATTTTTTTCCTTTGCGAAGATGAAGGAAGATGAAGAAGAAATGAAGAAAGTGCCGCTTAGAAATGAGGAAAGTGCCGCTTGCATGGTGCAAATCCATGAAGCGGCTGAATAAGAGAACACTAAAAGAGGATAGCATGTCTCGAATAATAAAGAAGGAAGGAGGTGATGGAAACGAAAGAATATATGAGAAAAGAGACACGAAAGTGGATTACAGTAATTTTCCTTATATCAGTGACGATCGTAAGTGTTCTGGCAATGCCAGCATCTGCCAGTCCCAACCAAATTTGGGCATCAGATGAGGGAGGTATACCGAAAGACACATTCGGCGTAAATGAGGTGGTATATGTAACAGGGGACCTTGATCCAACTCCAGAGGATTTCATATTCCCAACAGCTGATATCTATGTTATTAACAAGTCGGGAGTAAGAGTGACCAAAAAGACAATCATGGGCACGCTCCTGGGTGGAGGTTTTATCGGAGAAATTTTATGGTTACCGCCTCTTACGCCAGGGACCTATGATATCTTTGTGGATGAAAATCGGAATGGAACCATTGATGGCATAGATATCTATCAAAGCAATGCCTTCACTGTAACTGGGGTAGGGCCTCCTCCAGAAATAGATGTAAGTAAAGTGAAAGCAGATGCACGAAATCTTTCGAAGTTCTGGAAAGTTTATCCTCCCTGCTTAAAATGGTCATTTACTGTCATAGGTTTCACAGAAACAGCTCTTAGCTTTGCTATCGCAGGATGGCCTACAACATGGAGTTTAGGGATAGCCTTAGGAGTTACAGCTATCGGCATTATTATACCAACTTCTTACGACGCTGCTGTCGTAAGCAGAGGCATAAAAATTATAAAAGGACTTTCAGGACCGCTACACGACCACTACAAAGCGTTAGCAGACGACCCACCGGACTCTAATTATACAGAAATCGCTGAATTAGGATCTATTGAAAATTATATTGCACTTGAAGAAAGCAACTTTGTGATCACTCAGACAAATCTTGCAAATAATCTTGCACAGCAAAATGCAATCTTACAAGCCCTGACAAAATCCATTGAGAGATATGAGGGCGCAAAAGCGGCTGGAAATTACACATATATACTCCTGCAAGCGAAGGCTATAAAGAAGTTCGCGGATATGCTTGTTGTCAATTATAGGGATGCAGTTCAAGTGCTTGATGCTTATGCTAGGGAGGTGAAGAGAGCAGGCGGAAATAAGACAATTTATGCAGCGGATGTCATCGCTTTCCAGCAACGCATCGCCACTTCCGGTTTCACGGAACAGGAAATTCAAAACATGAAGGATTTCGGGATGAATGACACTGAAATTGAGTCACTAAAAGAATGGATAATCAAGATAAATACAACAGGACTAACGGATTTCAACGAGTACTCAATGATTAAAGAGCTTCAGGCATTGATTAACGAATCTATACCAGATTTTGAGGCACTATCGGTCAATGCAACGGAAGTGATCAATTACTATATTCCATTAGTCGAACTACATCATCCAGTATCTGTTCCGGGTGGCCCTTACTCCGGATATGAAGGCTCACCTATAACTTTCAATGGCACTGCATCTACAGACCCAGACGGTGACCTGCTGACATACACATGGGACTTTGACTGTGATGGAGAGTTTGATGATGCGGTGGGTGCTGTGGTGAATTGGACTTGGAATACTGAATACTCCGGTTGGGTCGGTCTTAGAGTGACAGACACCACTGGATTAAATGATACTGCATGGGCGAAAGTCACGGTATTGAGCATAAATAGTGCTCCAGTTATAGAATCTTTTGCTCCAATATCACCTGCTCCTACTGTAAATGAAGGGGACTCATTAGTATTCAATGTTACTGCATTGGATCCAGATGGCGATTCCATGACATATAAATGGACATTAAATGGTGTAGAGGTTTCCACAGCAGACAATTGGACATATTTCGCAAACATCTCTGATAGCGGTAAGTTTGTTAAGGTTACGGTGACTGACGACAGTCCATTTAGTCAGAATACTACAAAAACATGGCGTATAATTGTAAAAGATGTTACACCACCTACAAGCGTCTCTGATTTGAACGAAATAAATGTAGGAACTACATGGATACTGTGGAACTGGACAAATCCACCAGATGCGGACTTTAGCCATGCCGAAGTATGGATAAATGGTAAATTCAAGGAAAATGTTACTGCTCCCGAGCACTCATACAACGCCACAGGACTCAATGCGGATACAATTTATGAGATAGGAATAAGAACAGTTGATAGTTTTGGTAATGTAAATAAAACATGGATGAATGATACTGCAAAAACACTCAGAATGCCAATTCATGACATAAATGTCTCAATTGATTATGCACCCGAGACGAATGGTATAAAAATAAAGTATGATGGGACGGAGATATCAGCGAGCGAAAACTTGACAATTGGCAGCACATACAGCATTTACTACAAAATCGTGAATGAAGGCGACTATAATGAAACTGTTAACGTGACAGTGAAGATTGCAAACTCAACATGGAGTCAGACAATAGCTACACATATGTGGACAATAAAAGTTGGTAAGTATCATTATGCGCCAAGCGGCGGCGACACATGGGATACGAGTAGGCTTGCACCTGGTAATTACAATCTCATTGTAAATGCCACTATTCCAATAGATGACGATTGGACCAACAATGAAAGGATTAGAGCAGTTACTCTTGCTCTACCACCTAATCAACCACCGGTATCAGACCCGAATGGACCCTATACCGGTTGTGTGAATTTTTCGGTGACACTTAACGGTAGCAAATCATACGACCCAGACATGGGAGATACAATTGTAAGTTATGGCTGGGAGCTTGACAATGTAACACCATACGATTTTGATGATGCTTTTGGTGAAACTGTCCAATGGACATGGAATACACCAGGCACATATAACATTGGTCTAAAAGTGACAGATAAACATGGAGCAACGCACATAACATGGACTACTGTAAACATTGAAGTGTGTTTGCCGGAGCTCTGCCCTGATGAGTACCGATGGTCTGTATATCACACACCCGGATATGAATGGGATCCCTACCCAGACCTTTTCAGAGCCTGGAATGATGTCCACTTTGTTAACAATGGCACTATTGATGCTTTCAATGTTACCGCTACTATCACATGTGCTCCTGTAAATATGAACATTGTTGACGGGACTGTAACACTTGGAGATATACCTGCTGGGAGCAGTGCATGGAGTAAAGATTTCTTCGAGCTTGAGGTTGACATGACGAACCCGCAGGACCCGAACAAAGGAATATGCTGGCGAGTTGAGTATGACGATGCATACGGAAATCATCATGTGATAGAGGATGTTGCGAAGTATTGCGGTGAGAAATGCGGCAATATCTGCCCTTAATGAGCAACAAACAGCATGAGAGCGGGCAAACGAAAAATAGAAAAATGTGAGCCGGGGCGAGTTTTTCGCTCTGGCACTTATTTCTTCGCTTAAAAAGAAGGAAATGAATATAATTGGCAAAGGATGTCAAATCTGTGTTGATCGAGGAAGAATCAATTGTGAAAAAGAAAGACAGGGAGTTCCAAACAATGAAAGAGACAGGAAGGATTGTATTTATTTTGAGGAAGCCTTGGAGGAGGAATCTTCAAAAAGAGATAAATTATGTGGATAGCCTGTTTCCATGATGGGGATAGAATCATCCGTTGCTGTTGAACTCTTGGAAGACCTGCTGCTTAAAAAGCGTGAATTAAGACTTCATGTCCTCTCAGGTAGTATGATGCCTTTGGTGAAAAAAGGGGATGAAGTGATTTTCAAACATGCTGAACCAAATGACATAAAAATTGGAGATATAATTGTGTTCAAGAAAGAGGACAGACTGATTGTTCATAGGGTAATTCGCAAATATTATGATGGCGATAGCATATTATTCCTCCAGAAAGGAGATAATTCAACGAATGCAGGGGTCATCAGCGGTGAAAGCATTATTGGAAAGGTCTTTGCAATACGGAAGGGGGGAAAAAACATCAGATTGGACAGGAGAATATGGGGAACTATCAATAAATTCCTAACCTTTTCCTCTTTTCTCGTTTATTATTTTGATAAGCCATTTATAGGGACGCTATTAAGATTTTTCAACAGAAAAGCAATCGTATTCATTAACCGATGGATAGAGAACACGATAAATCGCTAATGATGTAATAAACAATAAATCCTCATTTTAATGTCGTGCTTATCCATAACAGTGGTCACACATCATGATATTATTTCCTATTTCGCAGTCCAATAATCGTCATAAGTCGCTTGGAGGTTTCAAACCAAAGATTAAGAGGATGGATGACATAATAAAAGAATGCTTTTCTTTGCGGAACGGAATACATACGTGCGAGTGCCTCAACTGGCGGAAATATATACTCACACAGATATTTCATACGGTCCTGCATTCTATCTATCAATAATGTCTTCAACAAATTAAAAATAGGCAATATTTTCCCTTCATCTGAAAGTATCTCTTTCAAAAAAACTCGCTCAAACAGCGCAGCCTCAAGATGTGGAGGGCGAAGCCTTTTCATCACTTCTGATGGTATATCGCATCTCATTATCTTTTTGGTGAAAAGCAGTCCATAATACATATATTTTCTCGTCCTGTATTTCTCTGCGGTTTCCAATACATATTTCCAGTCGATTTCGTTCTGCCTTATGATCTCGCAGATGTCGCAGAGCCATATCAAGCGATTATAACGATGCCTTTGCAGATGAACGCAGAGATGCAGCAGCGTGTCTTCTGGCGAAAGAACAAGGGTATCAACACCAGCCACCTTCGCGGGTATCATTCTCTCCCATAATCTCTCAATATCAATCCTCGTATATTTGTCACTACCTATTTTCCGTGCGATATCCCAATGAATTTCCAAAATAATTCTGCCCACATAATATAAATCACATCCAAATTTCTCATTATATTTCTGAGGTGTCACATTTTCATCCAGCACATACCCCATCTCCGCTATCTTTCTCTTCGCTTTCTCCAGATCATCACGATGGATCAAAAGGTCAACATCGCTGAAAGGTCTTAAGCCCATGTCCCTATAAACAGTTTCGGCAAGTGCCGCCCCTTTCAACACCGCTGTTTCTATTCCCTCTTGTTTGAAATTTTCTAAAATTCTTCGCAGTTCATTATAGAAAAATATGCTACGAGCAATAATTCCATTATAAATTCTACGCAATCGCACCATAATTTCTTCAGGTACTCCCGGTTCTTCCTCTATGAATTTTCTTATTTCCATCAAATTACGATAAAGTAACGAGCTAACGCCATGTCGATGCGCTTTTTCAACGATATATCTCCAGTCCGGTTCGCTTTTTAAAGCCTCTTTTACCTTATATATAGCATATTCATCCGCATCTCTCTTCACACAGCATACGATAATCGTATCTTCAGGCGACATCTGCATTATCTATATTTGAGATGGACATCTTAATAAATGTTGGGGTGGTGCAGCGATGGCATACATAATTGAAACTTTCAACCTGACAAAGAAGTTCGTTCATGTGAAGGGATTCACGGAGTTATTATTGCATCCGTTCAGGAAAAGAGATGTCATAGCGTTCAAAGATGTGAGCATAAAGGTTAAAGAAGGAGAAATATTTGGCATTCTTGGGCCGAACGGAGCGGGAAAGACAACACTGATAAAGGTATTATGCACTTTAATCCTGCCAACAAGCGGAAAAGCATTTGTAGATGGCCATGATATCGTGAAAGAAGAGAAAGAAGTGAAGACATCCATCGGTCTTATTACGGGTGAAGAGCGGAGTTTCTACTGGAGATTGACAGGTAGGCAGAACCTGAAATTCTTCGCTCATCTTTACAATCTATCTCCTTCTGAAGCGCAGAAGAGAATAGACGAAGTGCTGGAATTTGTTGGATTAAAAGAGAAAGCGGATGACAAGTTTTACAGCTATTCTGCAGGCATGAAACAGCGGTTGGCAATCGCAAGAGGTCTATTAAATGACCCGAAAATACTCTTCATGGATGAACCGACAAAGAATTTAGACCCTATCGCTGCTCAAAATCTGAGAGATTTCATTAAGAAGATTGTCAAGGAGCAGGGAAAAACTGTTTTCTTGTCCACTCACAACTTGACCGAGGCGGAGCAATTATGTGACCGAATCGCTTTCATCAATAAGCAGATAAAAGCGTATGGGACAATAAGTGAGCTTAAGAAGATGATACAGGACGCAGGAAGAGGGGAAATATATGTCATAGAAGTGAAAGGTATCGACAAAAAAACGCTCAGTAGATTGAAGAATTTGGATGATATTGTCGATTTTTCATATCATTTTCAATCTGATTCTGCGTTAATAGAGATACATCTCATCGGTAGGGAGATTTTACCGTATATAATAGAGGTAATTGTGAAAGCAGGTGGGAAGGTATATGCATGTAAAAGGAAGGAAATAGTTATTGATGAGATATTCAAAATAATTGAAGAGAATGGAAGGAATAAAAATGGTAGCAAGAGGGAAGAGGGATAGAAGGGAAAAGAACCGCAAAGGTGAGGAGAGGCGATGAATAAAAATGCTAATGCGATTGTTAAAGCACTTGCATTCGTTAAAAGGGATTTTATGATAACAATAAGTTATAAATTCTCTTTTTTTCTGCAATTATTTGGCATTTTTCTCTCTGTTCTGACCTTTTATTTCATAGCGAAGATGTTTAGCAGTGCTTCTATACCCTCTCTTGAACCTTATGGGGGTGATTATTTCTCTTTTGTGCTTATAGGTATCGCATTTTCGGGTTATCTGACGACAGGATTGGGAAGTTTCTCGGGAAGCATAAGGAGTGAGCAGATGATGGGAACTTTGGAGGCGATGCTCGTGACGCCAACAAGCACTCCTTTCATCATCATCTCCTCCTCTCTCTGGAGTTTCATATTCACTTCCATCAGAGTGATGGTATATCTGCTTATAGGCGTGTTCTTGTTTGATGTGAATATGAGCAACGTAAACATTTTCGGCGCATTGCTTGTCCTTGCTCTGACAATTATATGCTTCAGCAGCATTGGCATCATCTCGGCGAGCTTTATCATGATTTTCAAACAAGGCGACCCAATAAATTGGGCGTTCAGCGCCGTATCTGGACTACTTGGAGGTGTATTCTATCCGATAACTATTCTTCCGGGGTGGCTGCAAAATTTTTCCTATCTGTTGCCCATCACTTATTCATTAAGGGCGATGAGACTCGCTCTATTGCAAGGCTACTCCCTGGAGGCTTTGACTCCTGATATCTTCGCTTTAATTTTGTTTTCCATCATTTTGCTTCCTATCAGTGTCACGATATTCAAATATGCAGTCAGAAGAGCGAAAAGGGAAGGAAGCCTTGCTTTGTATTAGGGTCAGTTCATGTAAAATAATGCAACCGAAATAACCAAAACAGCAGAACAAGTTATTGCCTTTTCCTAACAAGCAATGTCAAACCTTCACGCTCGACAATTTCAACGGTCTCTCCCTCGCTCACTTTTTCTCCATTCACAGATTTAGCCTTCCAAATTTCGCCTCTCACTTTCACGAGACCGCCTTCCCCGTTTATTTCGGCAATGACCTTCGCAGTTCTTCCCATAAGCTCGCCGACCTTCGGTTTCTTTCTGCGTATGCGAATGATTTTTGCCGCTGCAAAGAGGAAGAATGCAGCAGATGCCACGCCAACGCCTACAACTGTCATGAGAAATCCCTCAAACACGCCCTCGCTGAACATGAAAGGCTCCTTAGGCAAGAGCAAAGCGCCGAGAACGAGGCATATTGCTCCTCCCGTTGTGAGAATGCCAAAGGTTGGCGTGAGCGCCTCTGCAATAAAAAGGATGACCGCAAGCACAATCAGAAGGATGCCGAATGCGCTGACGCTGAAGAAACCCATTCCGTAGAGGGCGAGAACCACGCAGATTGCACCGACCATCTCAGGCACATAAGTTTCAGGCGACATGAAGCCGAAAATGAGACCGTAGATGCCGACGATTAAAAGGATGACCGCTATTTGCGGATTGCTCAACACTTCCAAAATGCGGGAACGCAAACTCTTCTCACGAAAATACAAAATCGCATCTTTTGTGTTCAAAGTGATGTTTTCTCCGCTGACTTTCACATTCATCCCGTCAATTTCACGCAAAAGTTCGCTCTCATCTGCCGCAACGATGTCAATTACGCCTCGCTCCAACGCCTCTTTCTCGCTCAAAACATCATTTTCCGTTACGAAGCGCTCCGCTTGCGTCTCGTTGCGATTTCTTGCAGAAGCGACACTGCGGAAGTGAGCGGCGAAGAATTTTATTGTTTTTTCATCTGCCTTCTGAACGCCTTCCGCACCTATTACGACAGGCATCGCAGCTCCGACCGTTGTGCTTGGGGACATCGCCGCCAAATGCCCAGAAATCAAAATAAGAGAGCCTGCGGATGCACAGATTGCCCCTTCTGGTGCGACATAAGTCACGACAGGCACTTTTGCGTTCAAAATGCTCTCTGATGTCTTTAACATTGCATCCGCAAGACCCCCGGGCGTGTTTATTTCCACAAGAACCGCAGATGCTCCCTCCTTTTCAGCAGACTCAATGCCTTCCGAGATGTCAAGGTAAGTGCCTTCCGTTATTTCTCCCTCTATTTTCAGCACGAAAACGACAGGTCGCTCGCCCGCTGCTGATGCGGATGCTGATGCGGATGCCGACAGCGAGGGCGGTGAATGCGGTGCTCCTACTGCTGCAATGTGGAGAGGCGTGAGAACCGAAGAAAGCAGAAAGAGGGCGAGAAGAAAAGGCAAAAAAGCAGGCACAGCAGCAGACACAACAGCGAGCCCCCTCCCCATTTTCAACCGCACAATATTTAATTTCCGTGAATTAAGTAAAAGTGAAGTCCCGTGGTGTAGTGGTCAAGCATGCAGGCCTTTGGAGCCTGCGACGGCGGTTCGAATCCGCCCGGGACTACTTAGGGGAAAAATTTCCTGCAAGCTCTCTTTCTCCCTCAAAGTATAGCGTCGGCTCTCTTACGCATAATCTTCTTTTTCCCTAAACCCAAATTTTTTTAAAGGAGGGAACAAAATTGTCGGTGTGGAGACGACTGCAATAACGGAAGGTGTGCTTGCGCTCGTTTTTTCGAGGGTATCAGGAAAGGGAATTGGAAGTCGCTAAAAGCGAGAGAATATTTTTCATCAGTGATCATGAAAAGAGACAATAATCTATTCCAGGGGGAAGAGGAATTTCAAAAGTTCTTGAAGAACTCCATTATACAATACATTAAACTGAAATTTCGGAACAAGAAGGGGTTAATTTCATTTATTGAAAATAAGTTAGATATAAAAATCCCAAAAACTGCAAACTATACCAAGATTACTGATATTTTAAAGGAAAAGTCTAAAGATTTTTACACTGACGTGTTAAAAGTACATTCTCCTCTTGAAATTGCTCACCTTTATTCATTCTATAGGATGTTAATCAACATTTTTTAGGAAACTACTTGGATAAAAACTTTCTCACCATTTTATAAATTCCTATTCAATGAAGAACCCGAAATAAAGAATAGGTCTGACCAAAGGAAGTATGCTGCGAAAATAATAACAGAATTCGGACAGCAAGAACTCCAAGAAAAATGGATTGAGTATTCATCTGAGCCCTTTCCTTTCCTTTTCAGAGAAACAACAACCCTGTCATTCATTACGAACATCTTACTATCGGGCCTCTGGGTTTCTTATTTTCTTTACACTACAGAGAAAAAGAAATATTTGGAAGTTACGAGCCTGTGTTGTCAATTTTGGTTAATACTACACCTACGGGGGAGGATATATTCGATTGGGAAGAAACAGATGCGTTTAAAGTTTTCTCAGATATATTAAAGGAACTGAATAGGAAAATTAATGAAGTTACCTCAAGCTATCCTTTATATGCAAATTACTTGAAATCAATCGGATTTGAATTCTCTCATTCTGAATGGGAAAACCAACTTCTTAACTTCGTAAAACTCTTTAAAAATCAGATTAAAGAGGATAGGATACCTCCAATGTTCTATCAAATGGTTCAACTCACCGCAATGTTCTTCACAGATGAAGAGATTATAGATTTGCTTAACAGACTATTAGCGGAAGAGAAGCTAATCGTCAAATCAGAAACGGAAATAGAAGATTTAAAGATAATGGGGGAAGGAATAGTAAAAAGACCAAAAAGTTGGCTTGCAAGACCTGCATTTGAATTAGCGAGTGATATTGCATCAATTAAATCTAAGGAATTTAGAGATCTATTAACCGATGTTTTAGAAAATGGGACTATAAAATATTTAGAGCAGGTATTTGATAAAGATTTTGAAACTTTTAGACGCATTTGCATTAAAAAGAAGCTATACAAGTTTGCATCGTTGGAAAAATACCGTATTCCGAAGAAGAAAGCGATAAGGTTAGTATTGGAGAGTTACGGTCTCAGAACACCTTCAACACTGCCTTTAGATATTAGAGGGGAAATTAATTCGTATATCGAGGAAATTCAAAAATTTGAGGAAGAATGTGAAACTATGGAAGAGCGGGAACTAATAAAGGAAATTATTGATTTACTCAGAGATGGAAGGATGCATTTTGAGAGAATTCTAAAAGAATGGGTTTTTATTATAATTTCACTCATACTTCATTATGAGAATTCCGTGGCAAGAGGATTATCTTCCAACATTTTTCTTCTTGATTGGCCGATATTTTATATTTCGTATGATATAGAACGAAAATTGAATGAAATAAAGAAAAAATACAGAGAATTCTTAGAAAAACTTACTTCGGAGTTTAACACTTCCGGCAATTTAAGAATTAAGATAGATAATTATATCAAAAAAGAGAGAATTGAATTTACTCTTGGTGATTGGCTCTCTCTTCTACAATTATCAGTAAGATATGCGGATGAAAATCTATCCAATAGATTTTGGAGCGCCTTACCCGCTCATTTTTATAAGAATGTACGGAAATCCATTTCAGAAATAGAAAGCTTCCTTAATGAAGGAGGAGCTTTGAAATTATTAAATTTAGCAAGCCATGAAAGGGCAATAAGAGAATTTCAAGAGAATATACGAAGCAGGCAAGAAGCGTTAAACATGCTTCCAAAGTTAAGAGAGAATATCCTCTCAGAGTTACAAAGGCTACCAGAGTTGATCATTATAACAAAAGAAGTTACTGACGGACAGACAGGATTAAAATACTATGAAGCCAGACTTACAACTAATAAAAGTATAAAGATCTATGGAACACAATTCGTTGAACTAAATTTTCCTTATTATCTTATTCCTAGATTTGAGAAGGAAGAAGATATAGCAACTTACCCTATAATTATTACTAATTTGACGGATAATGTGTTTTAAAGTCCTAAAGAGCTTTGAGTATGATTAAAGAAGACCTCCGGAAAACTCTAGGTGCTTCCTACCTTGCCCATCAGGTCACTTAATAAGGTGATATGTGGCTCGCTATCTGCTAGAACCAAATTTGCTCCATTTACACTCTGTAAACTTCAGATGTCTGCCAGCATTATACACCATCTTTAGTGCTTTCAAGGCGAAAATATTTTTATGTTGGGTATAATAAAAAGGAGATTAACCACTATTCATTTAATTCCACTCCTTTAAACAACTCAACACTTACGCCGATGCAGTCTCTTCAAAGCGTTTCACGAGGAATTCCCTGCTCAATGATGCGAGTAGCCAACCTGCTCTGGGTCCTGAATCCTTGCCGAGCAGAGCGAGGTAAACTGCCTTGAAGACATCCTTCGCAGGAATGCCGACGGCTGAGGCGACATCGTAAATCTTGTTGTGGTATTCTTCCGCAGTTTGCACTTTTCCCGCTCTTATTTCAGATGCGAGCATTTTCAACGCATTCTTCTGCCCTTCAGTGAGCGAAACTGCGGGCAACGCATGCTGAACCTCAAACTTCGCCGTCTCGGGTGCAAACTTACGCAGCCAGTTTGATGCGTATTCCGCCTTGCGACGAATCTCCTCAATCTCCTCCTCTTCTCCAGTGAGGGTGTAGCCACTGCGTTTTATCACTTTTAGCAGTTCGTTGAAGTCGTTCCTTGCGACCTGAACAAGCGTTACGAAGTGTCTGAAAGGAATTTGAGCTGCGATTCCTTTTCCGATTGGAGCGACCTCTCGCTCATATTCATCCACGAGATTCACAAGGAGAGCAGGGTCAAACTCAATATGCCTCATCGGTCTCTTCCTCAACAAAAGAAACTTCAAAACCTCTGGCGGAACGACATCAAGCATCTCGCCCACCGGAATGTTCGTTCCTCTTGAGGATGACATTGCCTCCA
>Ga0190310_1000240_pt1 | contig 19470 bp, 21 predicted proteins | sample 48700778_MG_FD_165059 | JGI IMG/M metagenome (GOLD analysis project Ga0190310, IMG submission 165059) | Hydrothermal vent sediment bacterial communities from Southern Trench, Guaymas Basin, Mexico - 4870-07-7-8_MG | ecosystem: Environmental > Aquatic > Marine > Hydrothermal vents > Sediment ... | reverse complement strand
GCATAAACCGCGCTTGCTAAGGACGCCAAGGAGCCAGAGAACGCGATGCACACTCCCAGCGTGATGAAGTTGTGAGGAATGCCGATTGTTTCCCACTTCTCGTACTCAAGCCTCACGGATAGGAGGGCCTCCACGACGCCAAGCTCGTGGCGATTTTTGACCACGAAGAAGAGCTCGCTGCGCTTCGTGGAGAACTCAAAATCATATCGCACCACGCCCTTGGCTTCCACGTAGGCTTTGTAAGGCTCCCCATGCATCCACGAATCGAAGTTGATCCTGTCGAGTATGTATAAATCGAAGGTTAGCCCTTTCGCCTCCCTTATACTGCCCCTCACGGTAGCCCCCGATGGCCCCCCGCACCACGAGATCATCTTGATGCCGTAGTGGCGCGGGGGCGCTATTATGGGTTCGTCCTCCAACAGGGTCTCCTCCTCGTGCTTGAGCACATCACGTGGGGGCATGGCTATGGCGAGGGAGACGAGTATGGCGCCAGATAGGAATATGATCAACCCCGCCAGAGCCACGAGCCTGCTTGCGCCTCGCATCCCGCCTCAAAGGCTTGGCCGAGTAAGTCTTAAGGATTTCGGGTTAATCTAGCGTTAAGCGCTAGGGCCTCCGCCGTCGCAGGCCTTCATCAGCCATCAGCGTATCTCGATCTCCTCATAGGCCCAGGGGATGGGGCTGGAGCTCCTACATAAGCCCCCTGCCCTGGTCAGCCAGCGCTCAGCGAGAAGACCCTTCCTCACCACTTGGCTTTCCCCGCCTCTACTGCCTCATGGCGCTCTTGGCCCAGGGCAGGCATAGCTGGCTGCTAGGTGGCCTTAAATAAGCTCGTGCCCCGACCACCCCGATGTGCCCTGCTAGGCCTAGTGGGCCAGTTAAGGTGCTGCTAGATGCGAACTTCTTGTTCCTACCCATTCAGTTCCACATAGATATCTTTGAGGCCATACCCGACCTCCTATGCAGGCGGGTTGAGTTCATACTGCCATCACCAGTTTACGAGGAGGTCGTGAGGGCTGCTAGGCGCTACAGGGGGCCTGAGCGCTTAGCAGCTAAGCTAGCTGAGAGGTGCAAGGTAGTTGAGGTTGAGCGCCTCCCAGGTGAGACAGTTGATGACCTAATCGCTAGGCTAGCCCGTGAGTGGGGCTGCGTGGTGGCCACAAATGATGCTAGGCTTAGGAGGAAGCTTAGGAAGCTAGGTGTGCCAGTTATATACCTAAGGGGCCTTGGGAAGCTTGAGCTTGAGGGTGAGCTAACCGCTTAGCTTAAATAGGAGGTCCTTGGTGCCTAGTTAGGCGGGGGATAAATACGTTCAAAATAGTGAAGGTAGAGGATGTGATAAGGATACCACCAGATAAGTTCAACGAGCCCATAGAGGAGGTAGCCATAGAAGAGCTTAAGCGCATGTACATAGATCTACACGATGAGGATCTAGGCTGTGTTATAGCCATACTGGATGCTGAGGTAGATCCAATAGGCAAGATACTGCCTGGCGATGGGGCTAGCTACAACAAGGTCCGCTTTACGCTCCTTGTATTCAAGCCCGAGCGGAACGAGATAGTAGAAGGCGATGTAGTTGGGACAACCGACTTCGGCGCCTTCATACGCATAGGCCCAATAGATGCGCTTCTGCACAAATCCCAGATAATGGATGATTACGTGGTATTTGATAGGCGAGGGGGGACCTTCGTGGGCAAGCAAACGGGGAAGAGGCTTAGCCAGGGAGACCACGTTAGGGTAAGGGTTATTGCAGTTTCCTTTAAGCGTGAAACTGGCCTACCGAAGGTAGCTGTTACGGCTAGGCAGGAGTACTTAGGCAAGATTGAGTGGATAAAGGAGATGGCCTCTGGTGGCGAGGGGGAGGAAGCCAGTGGAGGGAGTTCCTAATGGTTGAGAGGGCATGTAGGGATTGCAAGATGATAACCACGAAGAGCAGGTGCCCAAACTGCGGTAGCGATAGGCTCAGCAGGGATTTCTCAGGCATAATAATAGTGCTTGACCCAGAGGGCTCTGAGGCAGCTAAGATAATGGGTATTAAGAAGCCAGGCTCCTACGCCCTGAGGGTAAGGTAGTTGAAGCAGAGGCTTATCCTAACTAGCTCCCTTAGGGCTAAGCTAAAGGAACCGCAAGGTGAGCTAATAAGGGGCAAGCCAGAAGAAGCCTTTAAGGCCATTAGGGAGCGTATGCCTGGCCGAAAGCTCATAACAGTTGGCGATGTAGTTACCTCTAATGCCATTAAGCTTGGGCTGAAGCCCTGGGTTGCCATAGTAGATGGGAAGGCCATGAGGGAGCCCCTGGAGGGTATTGAGGAGCTAAGGGGAGCTTGGTCCCGCGTCCTCAGGCTAGAGAACCAGCCTGGCACCATCAGCGGGGAGGCCTGGAGCGTGATAGGCGATGCGATTAGGTCGGGGGACACGCTAGTGCTAGTAGATGGCGAGGAGGATCTCCTGGCCATAGTAGCCGTCCTATGTGCGCCAGAGGGGTCCCTGGTCGTATATGGCCAGCCTGGTGAGGGGTTAGTGCTTATTGAGGTAAATAAGGACAAAAAGAGGGTCTTCAGGGAGATAGTAGCTCAAATGAGGCCTTACTAGGCTAGGGGAGCTGCTTTAGCTTATTATATCAACCGTTAAATACAGGCCCTAGGGGCCCTATGCCTAGGCCCTGGGCCTTGGGGATGGGCATCAGGTGGGGAGGGGAGCTTGAGGGAGAAGCTAAGGGCGCTAAGGGAGGACTTCTCAATAATAAGGGGGAACTTCCTAGTCCTCTTGGTAACCTGGGTTATCTTCAGGATAGCCTACGGCCTCGTAACGCCCTACGAGTCCCTCTACATACGCTCCCTCGGGGCTACACCGAGCATACTTGGCCTAATGAGTGCTGTAAGCATGGCTACCTTCTGCTTAAGCCTCATACCTGGCTCCTACATAGCAGATAGGTATGGGAGGAGGCGTATAATAGTAGTGATGACATCTATCCTCGGCCTCTCCTACGTGTTCTACATAATAGCCCCAGATTGGCCCTACTCACCAGGCTGGCAGCTGATACTAGCTGGCATGATCTTCGCTAGCCTAGCTAGGCTCTACGGGCCAGCCCTAGATGCCATGACAGCTGATTCCCTACCGCCAGAGAAGAGGGGGGTTGGATACGCAATGACGATGGTCGTGCCAAGTGCATTTGCCGTTGCCTCACCGACCATAGCTGCCATGCTGATCTCACAGCTAGGCTTCATAGAGGGCATGAGGGTAGCCTACGGGGTAGTCATCCTGAGCTTCCTCCTAGTATCCGCCATAAGGTTCTTCTTCCTGAAGGAAACAGTACATCCAGCTAGGCCAACTAACAAGGTAGGCTTGCTAAGCCTATACGTGGAGTCGGTCAGGGACATGGTGAGAGCCCTAAGGGAGGCATCAAGGCCCCTCAAGGCCCTCACGCTCATCCCCCTCCTCACCATGTGCTTGGGCCAGGCGTTCTGGGGTACCTTCTTCCCCCTCTTCGTGGTGGACTTCCTCGGGATAACTAAGGAGGAGTGGGGGGCTATGGCCTCAATACGCCTTGCCTTCAGCCTCCTAGTCTGCCTTCCCATGGGGAAGCTAGTGGATAGGTTCAGCAGGAAGAAGCTGCTGGTGGCCAGGTACGTAGCCGTAGCACCGCTAGTAGCTGCTCTAGCCTTTACAAGCGGGTTCATACAGGTCCTAGTGGCCCTATTGCTCATGGACCTGCTTAGCTACATAGGCACATCTGCTATGAGGGCTCTTCTAGCAGACCTAACGCCAAGGGAGGCAAGGGGGCGCATTTCAGGGGCTAGGTCGCTCCTACTGAACTCGCTAAGCGTCCCAGCTGCCTCCCTCACGGGCTTCATATATGAGGGCGTGGACCCAAGGCTCCCTCTATACTTGATAAGTGCTTCTTCCATCGTAGTAGCCATCCTGCTAGCTAACTTGCTTAAGGAGCCAGTAAGGAGGGAGCCCTAGGCCTACCTGCCTCAGGCAGGGTTAAGGTTAAATTGCCCTCCCTAAGCTCTGGCCTTGAGGCGACATGGAGCTGAAGCACATAACGTACCGCTACAACCCACTCCTAGAGCGTAAGGAGGTCTACTTTGAGATAGACCACTCAGATAAGGGCTCAACGCCAACTCGCCTTGAGGTAAGGCAGATGTTAGCAGAGCACTTCGGCGTGGAGCTTGATAGGGTCATCGTGCGTAAGATTGAGGCGCTAACTGGCACTATGGTAGCTCGTGGGGAGGCACACATATATGATACAGCTGAGATGGCTAGGTTCGTGGAGCCAGAGCACATATTAAGGCGTAATAAGGCCCTCCCTGAGGGAGAAGGCGAGGGAGGTGGCTCCTAGTGCCAAGGGAGAAGGGGGTCTGGACTTACTACGAGGTAAAGGGCGATAAGCTAGTTAGGAAGCTACCGTTCTGCGAGCGGTGTGGGCCAGGCGTCTTCATGGCCGACCACGGCGATAGGTGGCACTGTGGCAAGTGTGGCCTAACCATCTACAAGACGGCGCAGAGCTCCAGGGCTGGCAAGAGGGGCGAGAGGTGAGGGAAGCTGGGGAGCTCATCTGCTTAGGCATAGAATCAACAGCAGATGATTTCTCAGTAGGCATAGTTAGCTCAGGTGGAGAGATACTGGCAAACATCATAGATGCCTACATATCGCCAGATGGGGGCATCCACCCGAGGGAGGCAGCTAGGCACCACGCTGAGGTCGCTGGCAAGGTAGTAGCTAAGGCCCTTGAGGTCGCTGGCCTAGGGGCCAATGAGGTAGATGTGATTGCCTTCTCCCAGGGGCCAGGGATGGGGCCATGCCTTAGGACGGGTGCTACCGTGGCGAGGGCTCTGGCCTCCTTCCTCAATAAGCCCTTAGTAGGCGTGAACCACTGTGTAGCACACGTTGAGATAGGCAGGCTGGCGTGCCAGATGGAGGACCCCCTAACGCTCTACGTCTCAGGTGGGAACACGCTCGTAACCGCCTATGAGGCTGGGCGCTACCGTGTCTTCGGTGAGACGCTTGACATACCAATTGGGAACTGCCTAGATGTATTTGCCAGGGAGGCTGGCCTAAGGCCAAGGCCAGGGAAGCCACTAGGGGCCTTGGTTGAGGAGCTAGCGAGGGAGGGGCACGAGCTAGTCCCCCTGCCCTACGTAGTCAAGGGCATGGATCTATCATTTAGTGGCCTGCTCACGGCCACGATAAGGCTCCTTAGGTCTGGTCGCTACAGGCTTGAGGACCTATGCTTTAGCCTCCAGGAGGTAGCCTTCTCCATGCTAGCTGAGGTAACAGAGCGGGCTCTTGCCCACACGGAGAAATCAGAGCTGCTTTTGACAGGTGGTGCAGCTGCTAACAAGCGACTGCGCTCCATGCTGCAGGAGGTCGCAAGGGAGCATGGTGCTAGGTTCGCCGTCGTGCCAAGGGAGCTAGCCCTAGATAATGGGGCCATGATAGCTTGGACGGGCCTGCTGGCTTACCAGTCTGGCATTAGGACGCCCATAGGGGAGAGCTACGTGAGGCCACGCTGGCGTATAGATGAGGTCCCCGTGCCCTGGAGGGAGGACGCTAGGGGCGTTTTTAGGCCCTTCAGGCCCTAAGCCTCCTTGAGAGGCCAACGGCCATGCCAACTATAATGACCATGCCAGTTATAGCAAGCATGGTGAATATAGCTGGCATGAGCTGGCTCACGACCTTATATGAGTGCTCAGCAGAGGAGGCCCAGTTCCCAGCTAAATCACGAGCGTAGATCTTCAGGTGGACTACCGTGCCAGCTAGCCTAGCTGATATCTTGGCCTCATAGCGGCCTCCACCAGCTGAGACCATGGTCGTATTAGCCCAGCCAGAGCCATCGTTGAGGCTAAGTATGACCTCGGCTACACCGCTAACTGCGTCCTCCACGATAACGCTCACGACCACATCCTCGCTAGGCGTTGGCTGCTCAGGCGATATGGATATGGCCCTTATGGTTGGTGGCGTGTTATCCACCGTGAAGGATATGCTAGTGGATGATGAGTGGCCTAGCTCATCGTAGGCTACTAGCTCTAGCTCGTGCTGGCCATCAAAGAGCTCTCTCGTATCAAGCTCAAGGGCGTGCTCACCAGCTTCATCCCACTCCGCTAGCGTGAGGCCATCTAGGAGCAGCTTAATAGTGCTTAAGTGCTCATCAGAGGCCCTTGCGATAACTGAGCAAAAGCCCCTGATGATGGCTCCATCGGCTGGTGCTGCTATCTGGACCTCAGGTGGCGTGTTATCTACTATGGCCGAGAGGTAGGCCCATGCCCTATTGCCCGCTAGGTCAGCTACCTCTATGGCTAGGGCGTGCTCCCCATCTGGCCAGGCGGAGGTATTCCACGTGAAGACGTAAGGTGGCCTATGGTCCTCGTAGGCTAGCTGGCCATCTATAAGCAAGTACGCACCCTTGATCCCTATTGGATCTGCTGCTACAACTATCACTAGCACACGACCACAGACGAGTGGGCCACCGACCATGATGGCCTTGAATAGGAGCGGTGGCTCACCATCATCGGGTGGCAGGATGGGCGCTGGGAGCCAGGGCTCGTATAGGACATCGCCGTAGATCTCCTCAGGATCCTCGCTATCCCCTCCCCACCAGCTCAAGCTGGGCTCTGGCCCCGTGGTTGAGTTCCACCAGTTATATGTAGCATTCGCCAGGGAGCAGCCATCGCCTACCCTGAGGCCAAGCCCTACGTTGCCGTAGATGTTGTTGTAGTGTATCTCATGCTGGCCTGGGGCCTGGCAGGGGAGGTGGCTAGTAAGGGGGCTGAGTATTGCTTGGAGTTGGCCAAGGGGGGCTTGCTCTTGGCATGAAATGGATATGCCAATGGTATTGTAGGCTATCCTATTCCTGTAGGCACTTAGGATAGCCCACCAGGTTGTTATGCCATAGTAGTTCCCCTCAATTGCGCTTGAGTTCACATTTAGAAAGGCCCATTTAGTTTGATTTCCATAGCAAGCTATCCCTATATCGCTTGAGCTTATAGCACATCCAATCACGGTTAAGTTTGAGAAGCCGCAGAGGATGCTGATGTGGTTTAAGGCCATTATGCAGGAGTTCAAGAGCACGCTTGAGTAGAAGACCTGGATGGCAGCTACCGTGTTGTTGAGGACAAGCCCCTCAATTGATATGGAGGTTGAGTTTAACACTATGACCTGCCCGTATTCGCCACTTATGGCCTGGCTGCCTGTGCTATTCACGAGCAGTATGGGCTTGCCAGCTAGCGTGTTGTTCTCAAATTCAGCTATGGATACTAGGTGGTTGAATAGGAGGCCAGCCCTACCTCCACCTGAGAACACATTATCAACTACGACCACGCTCGTGGAGTTAACGACCTCAACTATACCTGAGAAGCAATTACCGACCAACGTTAAGTTATGGGCATTAGAGCAGGTGATATCTGAGTGGGAGCAGTTGGTAAAGCAGCAGGACACGATGGATACGTTCCAAGCCCCTATCACCTCAAGGCCAGTTGGGGAGCTTGAAATCAAGCACCCCTCTACGTAGCTATGGTTAGCGTAAATGGTTAGGCCCCCAGCGGGCTCACAGCCACACCTGCTTATGGTGCTGTAGGCTGCCCTGAAGTAAGCACCTGGCTTAACCAAGAAGGCAAAGGCAAAAGCAGGCCTGTAAGGGCCTATGTAGGAGTTCACGATGCAGAGGGAGCCACCTGGCTCTACCGTGATGGAGAACTCTCCATCATAGGAGCAGTTCAGTAGGAGCGTTATGTTAATTAGCTTGAGGCGACCACCGCTTAGCACCCTTAGGTTGCCAGTAAGCACGATTACCTCATTAGATCTCTGCTCATCGCCAGATACGACCCAATCGCCGATTATAGCGGAGGCCCCCTTGGGCTGAGGGAGCCTAGCGATCTCCGCCGTGAGCCCATGGCCGTGAGCTTCCACTGCCCTTGCTTCACTAAGGGGGATAGCTGCTAGAAGGAGCATTAGCATGGCCATTAGCGCTATTGCCTTGCGTAAGCACATGGCCCCTCGCCACTACCGACCTGCTTTTATAAGGTTTCCCCTGGCCATATGTAGAGCTAGCTGCTCTCTCACAAAGGAGCCAAAGCTAGTAAGCTCGTAGCGCCAGTTGGCTAGCATGTTAGGCTCCCAAGTCGGGTGGAAGACCCAGGCCACCCAGCCAGCTACCCTGCCCCTTGCGTACTTCATGAGCTGGCGCCCAAAGCCATCGGCACTCCCACGTAGGTGCCAGCTCCAGATGCTAGCATCTTCCTTGAAGCCCCACTCGGTTATCAGGATTGGGAACTCATGGCACAGCGAGCCCCAGCTCTTATCCCAGCGCCTAAGCCCAAGGCAGGGATATACATGCGTAGCGTAGGCCACGTTGCTATCCTTAACCTGGGCCTTCTTAAGCCAGCTCAGGTCGTAGCACCAGCTTGTGCCAGCCACCAGCACGGGGGCCTCCTCATCGTTCTCCCTCACGGCCCTAAGCAGGAACTCAGCTACCCTAACCCAGGCCCTCCAGCTTATCCAAGCAGGCTCGTTGAAGAGCTCGTAGATTACGTTAGGCCAGCCTAAGTAGCGCCTTGAGATATAGGCCCAGAAGGACCTAGCTAGCCTTAAATCTGGGTCGTAGGGTGGCCCTCCCCACGGCTCCCTCCTAGCCCAACTTGGGAATGGGCTCTCCCTAGTTATTGGATTCCCAATTGCATGCCAATCTATAATGGCGTACATGCTTTCCTCCCTCGCCCAGCTCAAGACTAAATCAAGGTAGCGTTCAGCGTAATCTGGGAGCCGCCTCCAGAAGATGGGGTGCACTGGGACCCTGATGGTATTCGCCCCCCAGCTGGCCAACACCCTGATGTGCTCCCTGCGGAGCTCCCCCTCCCAATCTAGGTAGGCTGGATCGGCTATGGAGGCACCACGTAGGGAGGTCGGGGCCTTGCCCTCAACTAGCCTAGTGCCCTCTACCCTAAGCCCCATCACACTACCTAGGTGGGCCAGTAGCTTAAGCTCAGGCCCAGCCACAAGCCTTATCACCTCAGCCCCACATGCAGGTCGGAGAGGGTGGATATGGAGAGGAGAGTAGCCATAGTTGGCGTTGGCTACTCTGGGTTTGCCCCACAGACGGCAGATGTATCCTACAAGGAGCTGATGTTCGAGGCTGCTACCAGGGCCTACGAGGATGCTGGCATAGACCCAAGGAGGGATGTTAATAGCTTCATAACATGCGCTGAGGACTACTGGGAGGGCTTCTCCATATTTGATGAGTTCGTCCCAGACCAGCTTGGTGCCGTCCTGAAGCCAACCTGCACGGTCTCAGCAGATGGCCTATATGGCCTGGTAAATGCCGTCATGCAGATACAGTCTGGCCTATTTGATGTAGTGGTCGTAGAGGCGCATAGCAAGGCATCTGATATCCTAACCTATGATGACCTCCTCAGGTTCGCTATGGACCCGATATACACGAGGCCCCTGGGCTGGCATGCTTATGCCCTAGCTGGCCTTGAGATGGCCCGCTACCTATACGATACAGGTGCCCTTGAGGAGCACTGCGCTATGGTGGTTGAGAAGAACAAGGCAAATGCCCTCCTCAACCCACTTGCCTCCTATGGGGCCAAGGTAAGCATGGATGATGTAATGGCCTCTAGGCCCCTCTTCAGCCCGCTTAAGGAGCTAGATGTAGCCCCACTTGCGGATGGCTGTGTTGTCATGGTGCTTGCTGCCGAGGAAGTGGCTAGGCGGTTAACCGACATGCCAATCTGGGTCCTGGGCATGGGCTGGGCCTCTGAGAGCATATCGCCTGAGATAAGGGACTGGTGCAGGGCCATATACGCTGAGCTTGCCTCCCAGATGGCCTACGATATGGCTGGCATAACGAGCCCAGCTAAGGAGGTAGACCTACTGGAGGTAGATGACCGCTTCTCATACAAGGAGCTCCAACACGTAGAGGCCCTCGGCATCTGCGCCTACGGTGAGGCATGTAGGCTCCTTGAGGAGGGCATCTTTGACCGTGATGGCGACCTACCCGTGAACCCATCTGGTGGCTCCCTTGGCGTCGGCAACCTACTTGAGGCCTCTGGCCTATTCAGGGCACTTGAGGTCGTGCTCCAGCTAAGGGGCGAGGCAGGCAGGCACCAGGTCCCAGACGCTGAGGTCGGCCTAGCACAATGCTGGCGTGGCCTACCAACTGCTAGTGGGGCAGTTATCATACTTGGTGTTGAGAGGGAGGTGGGGGCGTGATGGCAAGCGTAAAACGTAGGGTAGCCGTGATTGGGGCAGGCATAACGTTATTCAGGAGGCGTATGAGGGAAACTGGCCGTGAGCTATCCTTCTACGCTGCTAAAATGGCCCTTGAGACAGCTGGCATAACCATTAGGGATGTAGATGCCGTTGTCTGTGGCTCAGCACCAGATGCCTTTGATGGCGTGCACATGAAGGGTGAGTACCTACTTGATGGCATGGGTGGCCACAACAAGCCATACGTGCGTGTGTACGTAGGTGGTGGAACTGGCGTCTTCACGCCAATTGCTGCTTGGTGGCATGTCGCCTCTGGCCACTTTGATGTCGTCTTAGCTATAGCTGAGGAGAAGATGAGCTCCTGCCACCCACACCCACAGAAGGCCTTCACGACCATATTTGACCCGATATACACGAGGCCCCTCGGCCCAAACCTAGTGTGGATCTTCGCCCTTGAGATGCAGCGATATATGAGCGTCCACGGCGTGAAGAAGGAGCAGATAGCCCTCATATCGGTTAAGAACAAGCGGAATGCCCTTGACCACCCCTGCGCCCAGCTGCCAGCAAAGATAACCGTCCAAGATGTCCTGAACTCAGAGGTCATGGTCTGGCCAGTCCAGAGGCTGGACATAAGCCCACCGAGCGATGGGGCAGCTGCGGTAGTCCTAGCAGCTGAGCACATAGCTAAGCGCCTCACGGACGACCCCGTGTGGATAGAGGGCGTTGGCTGGTGCTTGGACAGCACGTACTGGACGAACAGGGACCTGTACTACCCGAAGTACGTGGAGTACGCAGCCCGCATGGCCTATAAGATGGCTGGCATAAAGAACCCACCAAAGGAGATAGATGTAGCTGAGCCCTACGACCCATTTGACTATAAGGAGGCACACCACGCCGAGGGCCTAATGCTGGCCCGAAAGGGCGAGTACCTCAAGGGCATAAAGGATGAGGACGACATATTCGCCCGCTATGGCCGTGATGGCGACCTGCCCATATGTCCATCTGGTGGCCTACTTGGAGTTGGCAACCCAATTGCAGCTGCAGGCCTGATGAAGGTCTGCGAGATATTCTGGCAGCTAAGGGGTGAGGCAGGCAAGCGACAGGTGAAGAACGACCCAAGGACTGGCGTAGCACAGGCCTGGGGCGACCTAATGCAGGTTGGGACCGTGATAGTAATGCGAGCGTAGGGGGTGGTATGCTATGTCGGTTAAGATAAGGGAGTACAGGGGGACGCCCTACAGCCGAAAGGACCTAGAGGAAGGCCGTGTGCCAGCCTTCAGGGATAAGCCAAGGGCCCGCTACGCCTGGGCCTGTGGGCCTGCTATGGGCCGCTTCCTAGCTGAGCTGAAGGAGGGGCGCATAATTGGCCGTAGGTGTAGGCGATGTGGCCGTGTGCTGGTGCCACCGAGGATGTTCTGCGAGTGGTGCTTTAGGCCAACGGATGAGTGGGTGTACATACGTGATACTGGGACGGTCCTAACGTTCTCAGCCTCCTACCTAGGCCCAGCTGCGGAGAGGCTTAAGGAGCCAATAATAATAGCCGTCATACAGCTGGATGGGGCATCACCAGGGATAGGCATACTACATAAGCTAGGTGAGGTTAAGCAGGAGGAGGTCCACGTGGGAATGCGTGTAAAGGCCGTTTGGAAGCCACCTGAGGAGCGTGAGGGGGCCATAACGGACATCCTGTACTTCAAGCCCATTAGGGAGGGCCAGGGAGGAGGTGAGTAGCCATGTCGCTTGAGAGGCCTAGGCTACCACATGAGATAAGGCACTGGTTCGGCGATATGGAGTGCGATTACGTTTACACGCTCGGCATAGCTGGTGAGAAGTTCTATGCTGGCCTAAAGGAGGGGCGCATAATTGGCTCTAAGTGCCCAAGCTGCGGTGCTATATGGGTTCCGCCATCGCTCTACTGCCCAGAGTGCTTTGAGGAAACTAGCGAGTGGGTTGAGGTACCAGATGAGGGGACCGTTTACACATTTACTGTGGCCTACGTAGGCCCAGATGGCGAGCCCCTGGAGGAGCCAGAGGTATATGCGCTGATAGTCCTAGATGGGGCAAACGGTGGCCTCCTACACAAGCTAGGTGAGGTAAGGCCTGAGGAAGCCTACATAGGCATGCGGGTGAAGGCCGTTTGGGCACCTGAAGGCGAGCGCAAGGGCGCCATCACGGACATAAAGTACTTCAGGCCAGTGGAGTAAGCTAAATTGCATTTTTCCTTGCTGTTCCTCGCCTCTGGACCACTAATGATAGGAGGGGCAGAGCAGGAGTTCAGGATCGCTATTTGTTTATTGCTCTGTGCCCCGCCTGCCCCTAATGGTGGTGTGCTTGGAGGGGTGGGGCTCCAATGTCCTCCTCCAGAGCCTAATGGCATCGCTAACCATATTCGTGATATTCATGCTGGTGAGCTTAGAGCACACCCTCCTAGTCGCCTCCATGGGGGCCACGGCTTTCATAGTATTCGCCAGCCCTAAGAGCAGGGCCGCTAGGCCCAGGAACATCCTAGGTGGCCACCTGATAGGCCTCTTATCCGGCGCTCCTTTCTCACTAATCCCCCACGAGTTCCTTCCCGCCTTTGCCCTAGCTTGCTCGGCAGCCGTTGGTCTCTCCATGCTCCTCATGGTGTTGGTGAAGGCTCATCACCCTCCGGCTTCTGGCACGGCCCTCGCCACGGCCGTGTTGGGAGTTTCTGTGGGCCTTGTGCTAGGGATCCTCTTCGGCTCCCTGGTTATGTGCCTGGCTCGCTTGCTGCTTGGAAGAAGGCTGAGAGACCTTTAGAGTAACAGCAGATCCATTGAGTTCGCCACGGAGGAGTTCGACTTGAGCTTAGAAATCGAGCTCCGTGAGGTAATCGCATCATGAAGGAGAAGGAGCAATAACCATGGAACTCATGCCATTTTTACCCTATGAAATGCTTTTAAGCCATGCCTCCGCCTCAGCCAGAGGAGGTGAACACGAAGGCATGAGCAGGAGGGAGAGGCGCAGGAGGAGGCCATCAATCTGGGATATCTTCATGGACGTATTTGAGGAGTTTGAGCGTATTGAGGAGGAATTTGATGAGATGTTCAGGCGCTCCATATTTGAGGTGCCAGAGTGGAGGGAGATTGAGAGGGGCGTTAAGGTCTACGGGCCATACTACTACGGCATATCGTTCTCCATAGGGCCAGATGGGAAGCCAGTGATAAGGGAGTTCGGCAACATAAAGCCCACAAGGTTTGGGCCTAGGTTCGTGGAGGAGCGTGAGCCACTCGTTGATGTCATGGAGGAGGACGATGAGGTAGTAGTCATAGCCGAGCTACCTGGCGTTGAGAAGGAGGACATAGACCTACGCTGCGATGGCCATGAACTCATAATATCTGTTGATACGGAGAGGCGTAAGTACTACAAGCAGCTTGAGCTACCTGCAGAAGTAGATCCAAGCTCGGCCAGGGCCAGCTACAAGAACGGCGTCCTAGAGGTCAAGCTTAAGAAGGTGAGGCCTGAGCGGAAGGGGGAGCGGATAAAGGTAGAGTGAGTGGGCCATGCCCCATAGGCTGAGGAAAACCAGGTGGAAGAGGGGCTCAAGGACACACGGCTATGGAGCCCACGATAGGCACAGAGGGCGTGGTAGCAGGCACTATCGGCGTGCTGGCAGGCACAAGCACCTATGGAGCTATGTCGTGAAGTACGAGCCAGATTACTTCGGAAAGCATGGCTTCAAGAGCCCATGCTCAAAATTCCTAAGCATAAGGACCATAAATGTTGGCCAACTTGATGAGCTAGTAGAGACCCTAGAGGCAAAGGGGCTCCTTGAGGAACGTGATGGCATGCCTTACGTGGACCTAGAGGCCCTTGGTTATGCTAAGCTACTAGGGCGTGGCCAGCTGAGGAGGCCAGTACTGGTGCGTGTTAAGGAGTTCACGGAGGCAGCCGAGAGGAAGGTGCTTGAGGCTGGTGGGAAGATCCTAACTGATTAAGCCTGCTCTACGGCTAATTTTCACCTAACCCTCCCTCACTAGGCTAGAGCACGTGAGATGCCGTAGGGGCCTCACTTAAATCCTAGCTCAACTACCCACTAGGGCGGAGGTCGCCTTGGCCAACCTGCCTGGCTTCCTAACCGAGATGGGTATAGAAGTTGAGCCAATAGGTATGATAGGTGATGGAGCTGAGGTAACAAAAGCACCACTTATCCTAACGAGGGGAAAGGAGCGTGAAGTCAAAATAGAGGACCTAGTGCTAGTTGAGAACCTAAATGGCAACTGGGTCCTAGGGGTTTGCAGGCGTGGCTTTGGGCGCTCCCCAGGCCTCAGGAGGGACCGATATAGCCCAGGCAGGGCTTACGCTAGAATGGGGATGCAGCCCTCCGAGGCCCGTGAGTCATTTGACTTCACCATCTCCATCATAGGTGAGCTAACGCCTAATGGCATAAGGCAGAACAAGCTCATAATAGCACCTAGGTCCCGTGCTTATGCCTTTAGGAAGGGAAGCCCCCTGGCCCTTCTAGGCGGGTCGCTTGATATCGGCTACTACAAGGACCACCCAAGCTGGGTAGTACCAGTTAGGCCTGAGTTCATACCCTACCACATGGGCGTCTTCTGCGTAACTGGCTGGGGCAAGAGTTCCTTCGTTAGGTGTAAGATCATCCCACTGCTGAGGCATGCTGGCTATGGCGTCCTAGTTTTTGATTGGAAGGGGGATGACTACGTGCCATATGCAGAAGCACTTGGGGCTGATGTGCTGAAGTTAGAGCAGATAGCCTGCCTCCCACCTGACATGGGGGCCGTGTACATAATAAAGAAGGCAAATAGCTTTGGCTTTAGTGTTGGCTCAGCCATCCTAAATAACATAGAAATCGCCTTGCTTGAAGCCCTAGAGAAGATAACGGGCCAGGAGGAGAAGGGTGAAGAACCTCAGCCTAGGCCCTTCCCGATCTCTGGCCTTACAGCTGAGCAAATAAAGACCCTACTAGAGAAGGCTGTTCTAGCCAAAATGGAAGAGCTAATAGATAAGAAGTACCTTGAGCTAGCTGAGCGTAGGTTCTTAGCACGCTTTAGGAGGCTTGATGCAAGGATATTTAAGCTGCTAACACCAGCTGGCAAGCTAAAGCCTGAGGATGTAATTGAAAAGGCAAGGAAGGGCATAGTTATAATTGATTTAAGTGGCTGGGAGCCTGAGGAAAAGCTAACGGCCTTTCTATCCGTAGCATCTTATGTGTGGCAGAAGATGAACGTGGAAAAGGAGAGCATAAATGTCGCATTTGTCATAGATGAGGCCCCTCAATACTGCCCCTACCAGCCAAAGGGCATACAGGAGCAGACAACACGCATGATAGAAGGGCTCTGTGCCCTTGGCCGTAGCTACAAGCTCCCAATCGTCATAATAAGCCAGGGCCTGAAGGGCGATATAGGCATAAATGCAGCCGTGAGGCGCAACATAAATACGTGGTTCATAGGCAAGGTCCACCCACTGGATCGTGAGGAAGCACAGAACATGCTCCCAGGCGTAGATATTGACTTCCTCCAGAGCCTTGAGGTTGGCCACTTCTACTTCTACGGCAACATGTGCCCATCGCCAGTACCGCTACTCATAAGGTTCAGCATAGAGGATTGCTTCAAGGGCCAGGGCTAAGGGGGTTGCTGCCTTGGCCGAGCCCGAGGTTGAGGTAAGCGAGTGGCAAAAGCTACCATCAAAGCTCCAGCTCCAGTTCTACGAGCTAGCTGGAGAGAAGGCAAGGGAGCAAGCCGACCTGCTAAGGGGCCTGAAGGAGAAAATTGAGGAGCTACATGGTCGCCTAGAGGGCTTGTTCAAGCCCATGCCAGGAGGGGATTGGGAGGGCCTTAGGGTAGCCGTGGTAGATGGTAGTTCATCGCCAATGCCTGATACACGCCTCCTAGGTCGCTATGCCGTCTACTGCGCTGGCTACCATATCTATGAGGGGCCTGAGCTAGTAGATGAAGGTGATTTCATATCTGGCGTTATCTTCAGGCCTAATGAGGAAGGAGGGCCTACATCAAGGGCCATAATAGGCATGCTGACTACACTAGCTGAGCGTGAAATAGCCTTGGATTGCGCTAGGAGGGATGATGTAGATTACGTGATAGTTGATGGGGCCTTCTTTGGCTACATCTGGAGGTGCATCTGGCTTAGGGAGCATCCTGTGGAAGTAGAGGGGATTGGGAACTCTACTAAGCTAGTTGATAGGGTCGTAGGTAGGACGCTGGAGCTGCTGAAGACGGGGAAGGCCATTGGCATCATAAAGCGTGTTAGGCTAAGGGCCATAGATGGCTGGCTCATGGAGGAGAACGCTGATTACATAAGTGAGGCATCAAATTACGAGGCCTGCCTGGCCAGGCTACGTGAGGTCGTGATAGGGGCCATAGATAAGGCCATACTGTCCATGGTCATGCCACCTGGGGCCTGGTTCTCATACCGAGATCTGCTGGTCGGTAGGGAAGCTGGAGCCCACCACTACTACTCACGCCTAGCCATATCGTACCCAGAGAGGGTTGCCCGTGCTAAGGCTATCCTAGATGTCATGGATATGCTTGAGCATGTAAGGAAGCACATGGAGAAGAGGCTTAAGCTAGCCCTAGGCGATGAGGGGGCAAGCTTCCTTATGAGCGAGCTTGAGAGGCACTACATAAAGGCCTCGTTAGAGGCACCCGCATGCTGCTTAGAGGCCCCTAGGAGGGCTAGGCTAGAGCCCATGGTTACCTACTGTGCTAGCTTCTCAAATGAGGATACTGGCCACCCATTCCCCCTTGATCTAATAGATGATGACGTAACGCTGCCAAGGCTATTCACCCGTGAGTTCGTCCAGGAAGTAGAGGCTAGGCTGCTAGAGCAGGTCAAGGATCTAGAGGCAGTTAGGAGGCTATTTGCATACCTCAACCCACAGAAGAAATGGAGGGCTTAAGGCCCTTCTAGCCCTTAACAACGGCTAGTGGCACTAGCCTAGCTACCTTAGTGGCTATGCCTACCTTATGTGATACCTGGGCTACTAGGTCCACTTCCTTGTAGGCTGGGTCGTTCTCCTCGGCTAGCACACGCAGGGAGGCACAGCGGACGGCTATGCCCTTGCTCTCAAGGCGCCTCATGACGTCCTGGCCCCTGAAGCGCCTCTTAGCTGCTGCCCTACTCATCATACGGCCAGCCCCATGTGCCGTGCTACCGAACGTTATCTCCATGGCCTTCTTCGTGCCCACTAGCACCCAGGAGGCCGTCCCCATGCTGCCTGGTATCAGCACGCACTGCCCAACGCTCCTGTGGTCCTTTGGTATATCTGGGTGGCCAGGTGGGAAGGCACGGGTAGCACCCTTCCTATGCACGAATACCTTAACCCTCTGGCCATCCACCACGTGCTCCTCAACTTTAGCTATGTTGTGGGCTACATCATAGCACAGACGCATATCCATGTCATCAGCTGAGCGCTTGAACACCTGCTCAAACGATTGTCGGACCCAGTGCATTATGGCATGGCGATTACAGAAGGCGAAGTTCACGGCACAGCACATGGCTGCGAAGTAGTCCTCAGCCTCCTTGCTCGTGCCTGGCGCACAGGCAAGCTCCCTATCTGGCAGCCTTATGCCGTACTTACGGACGGCGTGCTCCATGACACGGAGGTAATCGCTGCAGATCTGGTGGCCGTAGCCCCTAGAGCCACAGTGTATCATGACCGTTACCTGGCCTTCATGAGTTATGCCGAACGTCTTAGCTACCTCTGGATTGAATATCTTATCAACCTTCTGGACCTCAAGGAAGTGGTTCCCACTGCCGAGGGTACCTATCTGGGCTAGGCCACGCTGCTTAGCACGGGTGCTCACCTTAGTTGGATCAGCACCATCCATGCAGCCACGCTCCTCGCAGTGCTCTATGTCCTCTGGCCAGCCGAAGCCCCTATCCACGAGCCACTGGACGCCCTCAACGACCATGCGATCTAAATCGGATGGGCTAATACGGAAGTCCTTACGCCTGCTGCCTAGCCCACAGGGCACGTTCCTGAATAGTGTATCAACAAGCCTCCTTATCACTGGCCTAACGTCTTCCTCGCTTAGGTTGGTCGTTATGAGCCTAACCCCACAGTTTATATCATAGCCAACCCCACCAGGGCTTATCACGCCTTCATAGTAGTCTGTCGCAGCTACACCACCGATTGGGAAGCCATAGCCCTCATGGCCATCTGGTAGCACAATAGCGTGCTTGTAGATGCCTGGGAGGCAGGCCACATTTGATGCCTGCCAGAGGGTCCTATCCTGCTTCATCTTCACCAACAGGGCCTCATTAGCAAATATCGTAGCTGGGACACGCATATCTGGCCTATACCTAGGTATCCGCCAGGTGTATTCATCTATTTTCTCAATTGGTATTCCTGAGCTCAAGCCCTCACCTCCTAGCGGACCGAGGGAGGTAGCTCTATTTAAGCAGTTCTAGGGGGGCACGAGTAGGTACGGCCTAGGTGCCCTAAGTGCTTGACCAGCTCAATAGGCCCTATCTCCACCAAGGCTTATATGGTCCCGTGGCCCCTAAGGGACGAGGGAAGGGCATATGGTGCTTAAGGAGATTAGAATACATGGCCGAGGGGGGCAGGGGGCCGTTACAGCTGCGCAGCTCATAGCTGAGGCAGCCTTCAGGGAGGGGAAGCACTCAATGGCCTTCCCCTTCTTCGGTGCTGAGAGGCGTGGGGCACCAGTTAGGGCCTTCGCCCGCATATCAGATGAGCCCATATACATAAGGAGCCAGATATACGAGCCAGATATAGTTTTAGTGCTAGATCCTTCCCTAGTTGGCTCACCAGATGTAGTAGAGGGCCTTAAGGAAGGTGGGCTCCTCGTGCTCAACACGCCGAAGAAGCCCCATGAGCTAGGCCTTAGGAAGTACAAGGTGGCCACCGTTGATGCTACTGGCATAGCCATAGAGCTAGGCCTTATAGTAGCTGGCTGGCCAGTAGTTAACACGCCCATGTGCGGTGCCTTCGTAGCAGCTACGGGTGAGGTAAGCCTAGATACGATGTTGGATGTCATAAGGGAGCACTGGCCTGGTAGCGTGGGCGAGAAGAACGCTAAGGCAGCTATCCTAGCTTATGAGAGGCTTGAGAAGGGCTGGTGATGTAGGTGGCTGGCCTCCTGAAAACGCTTTATTACTTGCTGGAGAGAATAGGGCGAAAGGGTGGGGGAGTTGAAAGAGGGCCTAGCTTCCCTTCTAGCAGTCCTGCTCGTGCTAGCTTTTGCCCATGAGGCTCTAGCCCCGACTGCTGCATGGGCTAGCCCTACCCCCAAGCTAC